>JABAOC010017688.1_pt3 | contig 17763 bp, 12 predicted proteins | sample 7062161 | NCBI WGS metagenome assembly JABAOC01 (sample SAMN14538625, study PRJNA623070) | marine sediment metagenome | biome: marine biome [ENVO:00000428]; feature: marine pelagic biome [ENVO:01000023]; material: deep marine sediment [ENVO:00002113] | place: India: Gulf of Khambhat ... | reverse complement strand
TCCACCGCATTATGGTCAAAATGGCTATGACTTACAGTAACCACATCCGGCTTCTCTTTAGGAATAGGGTATCCTATAGACTCATCAAAGGGATCGGTAATGACCTTTGTTCCATCCTCTGCTTCCACCAAAAAGCAGGCATGCCCAAACCATTTAATTCTCATATTCCCCTCCTTTTCCATCTCTAATTTTGCCGCCAGCAAAAAACCAAATCCAATGACCGCAGCAAACAGGAGCAAAAGCAAAATTTTTCTTCTCATCCTCCACCTCCCGACCCTTATAAAATATACACATACCGTTACTAAAAGATAGTTTGTGAGGAGCGCGACGGATAGACTATCTTTTAGTTCACATCTTCCGGGGAGCGGAAATTCCCAAAAGATCCAAACCATTACTTATCACTAATCGAATTGCTGCCACAAGCTTTAAGCGAAATTTTGTAGCGCTTCTATCGCTACTTAACACTCTATACTTATCATAATAATGGTGGAAACATTTAGCCAAATCCTGTAAATATCCGGTCAGATGGTGCGGCTCGTACCTTTGGGCACAATTCTTGACAACTTCTGGATATCGGGATAATCTCTTTACGATCTCAATCGACTCTTTTTCCTCTTCCCTACCTTCCTCCGTAAGAGAGACTTTTTCATATTCTTTCTTTCTCTTTTCCCGGAAGATACTACAGATTCGTGCATGCGCATACTGAACATAATATACAGGATTCTCCGGAGACTGTTTCTTGGCCAATTCCAGATCGAAATCCAGACGACTGTCGGCTCCGCGCATCAAAAAGAAGAACCGCGAGGCATCTTTTCCCACTTCTTCCATAACCTGTCTCAAGGTCACAAACTCACCTTCTCTTGTGGACATTGAGACCTGCTGCCCCCCGCGCGTCAGGCTCACTAATTGATAGAGAATTATTTTCAGATTCTCCGGGGGGATTCCCAGAGCAGCCAATGACGCCCTTATTCTACCCACGTAACCGTGATGATCAGCGCCCCATATATTAATAACCTTCTTAGAACCTCTCCTGAATTTATGGTAGTGGTAAGTAATATCAGAAATAAAATAAGTAGGTTTCCTGTTTTCTCTGATTACTACCCGGTCTTTTTCGTCGCCAAATTGAGAAGATTTAAACCACTCTGCGCCGTCCTTCTCATAAATCAAATTTTTGTTTTTCAATAACCCGATAATCTCGTTAACTTTATTCTTTCTGTAAAGTGAACTTTCAAAAAACCACCTGTCAAACTTAACCCCGAAATCTTCCAGATCGTTCCTTATCCAACCGAGTATTTTCTGAACGGCGTACTCCCGGGAAGGAAATGAATTTTTCTTACCGGATGCGGACTGAAGCTCTTCCGCTATCTCCTTCACGTAAGGTCCTCGATATCCGCCTTCCGGAAGAGATACGTCCTCCCCGCTTAACTGTTTTTGTCTTATATTTATCGACTTCTCCAAAAGATCTATCTGGTTACCGATATCGTTAACGTAATACTCCTTTACTACCCGATACCCTACCTGTTTCAGGACGTTTGCCAGAGAATCACCCAGGGAGGCACATCTGCCGTGTCCCACATGCAACGGCCCGGTAGGATTTGCCGAAACAAATTCGATCAGAACTTTTATCCCCTTGCCAATATCGGCTTTTCCGTAATTTTTTTTCTCTCTTAAGACCTTATCCAGTTCCCTGTGCCATCGTTCTTTTGCCACGTATATGTTAATGAAACCGGGTTTTGCTACTTCTATGCGCTCTATTGTCTCCGGGTGAGCTTCCTGAATGGCCCGGGAGATAACCGCGGCAATTTCCATAGAGGTTTTTTCTACTCTTGACGCCACTATTAAGGCGACGTTAGTAGCGAAGTCTGCCCCAATCCCTTCCGGCGCAAACTCCAGACTATAATCGGGAATCTCCAGATGTAATTTCGCCAGCGCCCCATCGATTCCCTTTCTAAGCTCATCTTTAATTCTCAATCTATTCTTCCTCAAAATTCCTACAGTCTACCCGACCGCTTCGGCTTTTTTACCTTCTCCCCCGGGACTCTTACTTTCTTCCCTTCCGCCCAGAGTTTCTCCAATCCATAGAACTTTCTTGTCTCATCGTAAAACACGTGCACGATTGTTCCTACGTAATCTATGAGTACCCACTGCGCCTGTTTTTCCCCCTCTATATGGAGAGGGCGAATCCCTTTACCCTTCAATTGGGAAACTATCGACGCGGTAATAGTCTCCACGTGGATACTGGATCTGCCACTGCAAATGACGAAATAATCCGTAATCGATGTCAACTTACGGACATCCAAAATCAATATCTCCTTTGCCTTCTTCGTCAAGGCAAGACCGGCACATTCTTTGGCCAAATTTCTGAAATTCATTCTTATCCGAATCCGGCCCTCTCCTCCTGAACATCCTTCCGCTAAAGCGGAAGTTTAGGCTATAATCTGATGCCTCTATGTGCTAAAGCACATAGATTCCTGACAAAGCCATGCCATTTTATGCCGCTTTTTTTATTCGGGCTCGCCTACTTCTATGAAGTCATTACCGAGAACAATCGAGAGATCGACAAATCGCGTCTTGTCAATTTCCGTTTTTACCACGCTTGAGCCAACTACTTTTGCCACTTTATGAGCCAATTCGATATCGCCAAGACGGTCTATAACCGTGGTATATTTCTTATAAATTCCGAAATTGCCCCAGCGCACGGCATCGATCCCGTACCGCCTTAATTTACGCTGGACATTATAAGCTAAATCTTTTCTATTAGTGGCATTCCATACTTCTACCTTTACTATTTGCTCGAGCTCCCCCCCGGAATAGATAGGCGGAGAAGCTTTCCCGCCAATTCTATAGCTATTCATAATTACTTGCACGACTTCCTCGGACATTTTCTTATCCGGGACCCAATAGTCTGCTCCCCTGATATATTCCGATTTCCCGGGCAAACTCTGGACTCTCAGATTCTCCTGGTCGAAACCTCTCATCTCATTGGCCAGAGCCAGAAAATCCCAGAATTCGAGATTGGTCCAGATGTTATTTTTCATATTTCGATATATTTTGGGTATTTTCAGCATAATTTTCGGCTCCCTCATCTTTTGGAAAATCAGTTTAATTAGTCCCTGTTGCCTCTCGATTCTACCCTTGTCGCCCAGTAACCTGTCCCGAAATCGAACATACTTTAACGCCCCGTTTCCATTTAATCCTCTCTCTCCCACGGCAAAGTGAATATGGAAACCTCCCGCATTATCGTCGTAATCCATCGGTTCGTCGATATTTACCGTAACTCCCCCTATAGTGTCGACTATATTAGCCACTCCTTGATAGTCAATCTGCAAGTAGAACGGTATTTCCATTTCCAAAAGATTCTCCATCGCTTCCTTTGAAGAAAGACAAGCTTCATCAAAGGACTTACTTTTCCTGTAGACCAGGGCGTAAATTTCACTTATCTTTCTGTACCCGCGCCAGGAGAGCTCTTGGGAGCAGGAAACTTTGGTGTCCCGCGGAATTGACAGGACATCCAGGAATCTCGTTCTGGGTTCATAACTTAACAGCATTATTGCATCGGCATGTTTGGCAAACTTCAACTCATCGCATCCCAGTACCAGGATATTGATTCGTTCCCCCCGCCTGACGAACTGAAAGACCTTACCGTTATAGGAGACGAAGATAAATAGAGCTACGCAAATTAATATGCAAGATAAGATTAACTTCTTTGCGGAAATTTTTAGCTTTTTCATCTTTTAAGAGTATAGTCTCTTTTTACGAATATACTCTTCTACCGATCGGGGCAGTAGATATCCGATAGGCCTGCCAGTTTTTACTCTCCGGCGGATGTCGGAAGCAGAAATCTCCAAAGTAGGAACTTGTAGCATCATAACTTGGGAAGCTATTCTCTTATCCAACTTCTTTGACTCATAACCCGGCCTGCTAACGACTACGAATTTGCAAAGTTGGAGCAACTTCTTCGGCTCTTTCCAGGTGGAAATTTTCAGCATTTCGTCCAACCCAACGATGAAATATATTCTTGCTTTCTTACCATAAATCTTCAAAAATTCTCTTATTGTTTCCAGCGTGAAAGTGGGACGGCTCGCCAGCTTGCTCTTTTCTATCTCTATGGGAGAAACTGCGAACGCAGAATTACCTTTTATCGCCAGAGAAACCATCTGATACCGCTCCTCGGGAGTAGCCTTCTTGACCTTCTTATGCGGTGCTCTTCCTGCGGGAACAAAGATAACCTTATCCAAATTGAGCCTATCCTTAACCTCACTGGCGATAACCAAATGCCCATAGTGGATGGGGTTAAACGTCCCTCCCAAAATCCCGATTCTCATTCCTCCCCCCATTTTCGAACCATAATATCTACGCTGTAGCAGCAAAGCGTAAGCTTTGCTTATTCTGTCATTTCAGCAGAGCTATCGCTCTGCAGCTACAACATTCAAAATATGGTTTGTGAACAGCTTTTGGCGTCAAAAAATTCCTTGGGGATGAACAAGCCATATTTTGAATTCACTTCCTTATCTGCCCATCTCCATATATTACAAACTTCGTACTGGTCAACTCCCTCACTCCCATGGGACCCCGGGCATGGAGTTTCTGGTTGGAAATGCCAATTTCCGCTCCCATTCCAAACTCTCCCCCGTCAGTAAACCTGGTAGAAGCATTCCAGAAAACCGAAGAGGCATCCACTTCCTGCAAGAATCTTTCCGCAGCATCCTTATCCCGGGTTACAATTGCCTCCGAATGCATCGATCCATACTTGTTAATATGGTCTATGGCTTCCGAGAGCGAATCGACGACTCTTACCGAGAGAATCAAATCCAGATATTCAGTACTCCAATCCTCTTCTCCGGCGCTTTTGATATGGGGAAGTATACTCTTGGTCTTCTCATCTCCGCGAATTTCCACTTTCGCTTCCTCGAATTTCTTGATCATCCCCGGCAAGAACTCACCGGCAATATCCTTATGGACTAAAAGAGTCTCCATAGCGTTACACACGCCTGGCCTTTGCACTTTGGCATTGAAACATATCTTTTCTGCCATTCCCCGGTCAGCATTCTTATCTACGTAAATGTGGCATAGTCCCTTGCCATGGCCGATCACGGGAACGGTAGCGCTGGCCTTTATATTCTTTATCATCTCTTCACTACCCCGGGGAATTATTACGTCAACAAATTCATCCATCTTTACGAGCTGGAATACTGCTTTTCTGTCCGTGGTTTCTACCAATTGTATCGCGCCCTCGGGAATCCCTGATGAATAAGCAGCCTGTTGCAGCACACTGGCGATAATCATATTAGAATTTATTGCCTCCGAACCACCGCGTAAAATGACCGCATTTCCTGCTTTAAGACATAACCCCGCTGCATCAGCGGTTACGTTGGGGCGGGACTCATAGATTATGACTATGACACCCAGCGGGACCCTGACTTTTTCGATTCTTAAGCCGTTGGGCCTTAGCTTATGTTCAATAACTTCGCCAACCGGGTCGGGCAGTTCGGCTATTTCCCGCAAGCCCTTACACATATTGCTAATTCTCTTGTCATTCAAAGTTAGCCTATCAATTAACGCGGGACTCAGGCCCTGTTCTTTAGCCTTTTTCAGGTCAATTGTATTTTTGGCTTTTATATTTTCAGCTTTATCCTCGATAGCTTTAGCCATTGCCACCAGTGCTTTTTTCTTCAATGAAGGGCTCAGATTAGCCATTGCCCTCGCCGCCACTTTTGCCCTTCCTGCCATCTTATCTATCTCTTCCATACTATCCATAACTCCTTCTCCTCAAAGAAATAGTTACAGTCATAAAATATGCGAAATTTATTCTAACATAATTCTCCAACTAATGCAATAGGGAAAGGGTATTTCTTGGTGTGTTTTTCGACTAACCGGCCTTGCGGAATTCAGCTACCCGTTGGTACAGCCCGTTTTTCAGGAGAGAGATACGCCGAATAATGATGGGGATTCCCACATAGAGAGGAAGGGTGATTAAATAGATAGGCTCACCAAAATACCACGCCAGAAAAGGACAGATAACATATATAACCAGACAGCTGCTCTCTATAGGTGGGGCTTTCCGACACCAGGCAGGAAAACGTAACCAGGTCCAACCTACTCCCATCCCCACCAAAGAGAGAAGAAAGGCCTCGCGAGGCATCAGGGGAAGAATCACTCCTCCTAAAGTGGCCAGGCCAGAACCCCCACGAAACTGCAGAAAAATTGGCCAATTGTGCCCGGAAATCGCAGCAACAGCCGTGAGAGTAACGGTATGAGGGGGCATTTCGAGAGCCTTGGCAAAAAGTATAGGAACCGCCCCTTTTAGTATATCGAAAATAGCTACTCCGATCCCCAGGGAGGCTCCCACCGTTAACATCACATTCCTGGCTCCGGCGTTACCCGAACCCAATTCTCGTATATCGGCTCCCTTCTTCCATTTTGTAACATAGTATGCCGAAGATACCGAGCCCAAAAGATATGCGCCAACTATTAAACCAATTTGTATTAAAATTCCTGTTTCCATGTGTTGAATTTTATAAAATATCCTTTTTTCTGTCAAGTATTTTTAAGCTATATTACGTATTTTGCCTGCGTTTTTTCAGGTTGACAATTGCCGATTTCTGTGATATACTTAGGTTAGAAGTATAGGAATAATGGGTATTCGATAAAGGCAAACTCCGAGAAATTGGGGGACGCAAAGCCACGGGGCTAAAGACCGGTTAGGTCTATGCTGGCTGGTTGCCGAAGATACCGATCTATGCGAGCCGGGTTGCCGAAAAGCTCTGAAAAAAGAGTAGGCAAGCCGGTTTTTCTATTTGAGGGGAAACAATGAAAAAGGTACTTATCCCTGTTCTAATTGGCTGTTTGCTGATAACGGGTTTATCTATTATTACTACTTTTGCCCGGGCAGACACAGTTGTAGTGCTGGGAGAGCCCTCGGATGACCCCGTAGACGACGAACCTCCCCAGGACGACCCTACACCTCCCCCTCCACCGCCACCTGAGCCCATACTAGCAACCGTGCACATAACCCCGAAAACGATAAACCTTAAGAGTAGGGGCCATTTTATTACTGCATCCATCGGATTGCCGAACGGGTTCAACGTAGACCAGATTGACGGAAATACCGTACAAATTTCGGCAGTTGACGAATATTCCATAGAGCCAATACTTGCAAATAAAACGATGGTTTCCGGGATAGAAAGTGACAGTTGTTTACTGGCAAAGTTTGCAAGAAAAGATTTGATAAATGTTCTCAGTCCCCAGGACGAAGTTAAGATAACCGTTGCCGGATCGCTCACCAGCGGAGAAGAGTTCACCGGGGACGATACCGTAAGAGTTATCGAACCGGGAAAATGTTTCCCTGCAAACGTTAGAGGAAAAGGGTTTATCTTCCGTTTGGATAAACACCTGTCTTCGGATGCCCAGATTTTGAAAGCCCTGTTGTGGATAAATTATCGAAAGAGAGGTTGGAGTATTAAATTATGGCTGAGGAAATTTTTGCATCGCAATTGGTCGAGACTTCTCGAGCATAGACCCGGCAAACATTATTTCTTGCCTGTTACTGAAGGCGAAGGTTACGAATGGGACTTTACCGAGACAGTAAGAGAAAACTGGAACAAGGGAATTTATTACGTTACCATTTCCTTAGATTACGATACGCAAATCGCTAATGGTTCCCCCGCGCTCATCGTCACCTATCAGGGCTCAAACACCCTTCAGGAAACCGCTATTAAGAAACAAAGATTCAAGCCAATTGCTCCCAGATTTATCTTCCCCGGAAAAAGAGAGTTGGTGAAACTTTTCTTCAGCGATGGAGATATTCAGGGAATCGATACGGGAGATATCGTAATCTGCGGATGGAATGAAGCAACGTCCCGGTGGGAAATTATCCCGGATTCCACGTTAGACCCGGTAGAACAGAGCGTCACTACAGGAAGCACGGGGTATACTCTGTATCAGATTATGTCCGTTTCACCTTCTTCTTCGGGAGGGACCGACCCCGGTGATACGGAAGATACGCCCGGGTCGGTAAAAAATTCTTTGGGCCAGAATTATCCCAATCCGTTCAATCCTTCAACGACGATAAACTACGCTATTTCTCAAGATTGCCACGTTACCTTGAAACTGTATAACATTTGCGGACAGCTGGTAGCCACTATCGTGGATGAGTATCAGCAGGCGGGAACTTATTCAAAACATTTCGATGCCGGTGATAGACTTTCCCGCGGTATCTATTATTACCAGTTAAAGGCCGGTGATTTCGTAGATACCAAAAGAATGGCTATCCTTAGATGATATATGTTACCTCTCGGTACCTACAAGCCTGACATATAATATCTTATACTGAGAGGTTTTATTATTTATGAGCCCTGTGGAAAACGCTCCGATAGGTTGGTAATTCCGATTCAGGAAAATGTTCAAATTAACTCTTAAAATTCTATTTCTGCTTCTCCTCTTTTGTGCATTGGCAAAGAATGCATATCCCGCCGATATCCATTCTACCTACGTTGATTTTCTTAAGTTTGGCATAGGAGCCAGACCTTCGGCAATGGGAGAGGCTTCTGTCTCCCTCCATTCTGACGTGACTGCTGCCTATTGGAATCCCGCGGGGTTGGCAAAAATAAGAAGAATACAATGCGCGGCAATGTACAGCGAGGCAGTAAAGGACGCTTTCCTCAGCTTTTTTGGTTTAGCTGTCCCGGTAAAGGGCTGGGGAACCTATGAGGTAAGCGGGGTGGTATTGTTTATTGACCCTCTTCCGGTAACAGACGGCAGCGGTAACACTTTGGGGAATCTAAGATGGACAGATTGGGCATTTGCATTATCGTATGGGAAAGAATTTGCAGGAAACCTTTCTTTGGGTCTTGCATTTAAGGTCATTCAACGCATAGAAAGTGACCCTATTTTTGGAACCACTAAAGGCACAGCCTATTCGGGAGATTTTGGCTTCATTTATGAATTTCCTTTTGCCCGGGGATTAAATCTGGGATTCTCTTTTCTAAATGTAGGAAACAAGCTTCAGATGGAAGGAGAAGTCAAAAAGGATGATCTACCAAGAACACTGAAATTAGGTCTTTCTTACAATAGAGGTCCCTGGATTATTGCCGGCGATATTAACAAGATTCTCAATGACCGATGGCGCGTACACATTGGAGGAGAACACAAATTAAAAGATACCATTTTCCTCAGATTCGGTTACTATGAAAAGGATGGCAATGTCAGGGGAGCAACTTACGGAATGGGGATTAAACTTAAGAATTATCAATTTGACTGGGCTAACGTGCCCGCAGGTGAAATGATAGGTTATACCCGGGATAACAAGATTTCAGTAATCGTCCATTTTTAGAATATTCTGTAATCAAAAGATCGTAATGTAGCCCTTTATGGGTATAATCCTTACGGGCATAAAGCCCTACACTACCTATGTGCCTCCGTTACGTGCTTTTCGGCAAAGTAAAATAGAATGTACTTCCTTCTCCTAACTTGCTTTCCACCCAGATTTTCCCACCATGAGCTTCCACCAGTCGTCTTGCCAGCGGGAGTCCTAATCCGATTCCTTCTACCTTGCCCGTAAAATATTCTTCTATCTGATAGAACTTTTGAAATATTTTTTCCTGTTCTTCGGAAGGAACACCTGGCCCGTTATCGGCTATTTCCATTTGAATAAACTTAGCGTCCACAGAATGTCCAGTAATCCTTACCTTTTTCTTCTTTTTATCATTGAACTTTATTGCATTTTCTACCAGGTTTTCAATGACATTCTGGACTTTCAATTTATCCACATAAATCTGGCCAATATCATCCAGCTTACCATCAACCTCTACTTCTGCCTGATTAACCTTAACCAGACTGTCTATCATTTCCAATACGGTGTTTACCAGCGATTTTACATTGACTTTTTCTCTATCCATTTCCAGATATTCGCGCTCCAGCAAGGTAAACATAAGCAGTTTATCTACGTGACTGGAAAGAACCAGTCCTTCCCTTTCTATCACTCCCAGGACCTCTTTTTCCGACTTACCCAATGCTTTCATTTTTTCCTGAAGAAAAGGAAGGTAACCTAGAATGGTCGTCAGGGGATTTCTCAGTTTGTGGGAAATAAGATTAAGGAAATTTCTCTTTACCACCTCCTCTCTTTTTTCTTCGGTAATATCGCGAAAAACCATAATCTGGCCCAATAGTTTACCTTCTCCGTTCCTGATTCTGCTTGCCACGACAGAAAGAAAAAGCGCCTTCCCGCCTTTTCTTACCAGGTCAAAGTTGACCACTTTTTCCTCTTTCCTTTCCAGTTCTTTCCAGGGAATTGAAGGTTGAAAATCAGAAATGAATCCCAGAAGGTTATTTCCCAGACACTCTTCTCTTTTCATATTTAACAGTCTCTCTGTCGATGAATTAAGCATAACGATATTCAGTTGAGCATCGGTAATAACGGCCCCGTCTTCCATTCCCCTGAAAACAGCCTCAATCTTTTCTTTCTCTTGTTGTAAAGTACTGAAAAGATACGCATTATCAATGGCAATTGCCGACTGGGCGGCAAAGATAGATAAGAGATCGACGTCCTGTTTGGTAAATGCGTCCTTTTTTTCCGTTCTGTGGACATTGATTATGCCGAACAATCTATCCTTTCTCACTAAGGGAATGGTTATTCCCGAGTGTATTCCGTCAAACTGCTCAAGATTACGGAATCGCGGGTCATCCTTCAAATTTCCATCGATCTTAACAATCTCACTCTTCTGGGCCGCATACCCCGCTACCCTTTCCCCGATATCGAGTTTCTTGCCCATAACCATATCTTCTCTTCTCCCCGAGGCTGCCTTTACCGTCAGTTTTCCCGTCTCTTTATCAAATAACATTATAGACCCGCCATCGGCGCCTAAGGTATCGGTGGCCAATTTTATGATGCGGGAGAGCAACTGGTCCAAATCCATAAGGGAACTTATTGCTTTACTTACTTCATAAAGGTTTACTACTTCTTTTAATTCATCGACCTCCCGGGCAAGCCTTTGCTTTTCCAGGCACCTATTAACCAACAAGCCCAGTTCGTCAATCTTAAACGGCTTGGTAATATAATCGTAAGCCCCCAGTTTCATTGCCTCCACTGCATTTTCGATGGTCCCGTAGGCGGTCATTATGATTACATCGGACCGGGGGTATTCCTTTTTTACCGCTTTTAGCACTCCGATTCCATCTATGCCCGGCATCATTAAATCCGTAAGGATAATCTGGTAATAATCCTTTTTGAGCAGTTGCAAACACTCTTCTCCATTTTTGCTTTCATCCACACTGAATTTATTCATTCGCAAGTATTCCACGCAGGCTTCTCTGATATTAGGATCATCATCGACAACTAAAATTCTTTCACCAGCCATAATATCCCTTTCTTAGCATGTTAAAGTCTCCCTTACGGAAAAGCTATTATACTATTGTCTGTTTGGGCAGGGTAAAATAGAAAGTCGAACCTTTGTCCAGTTCTGATTCTACCCAGATTTTTCCTCCCTGAGCCTCAACAAGGGATTTCACAATTGCCAAACCTAAACCAGTTCCTCTCGGCCCCTTTACTCTTTCTCTTACTTCTTTTACCTGTTCAAACTTATCGAAAATCTTACTTATCTTCTCTGGTGGAATACCCATTCCTGTGTCGCTAAGACTGACCTCAAGATACTTCTTATCATCCCGGATCTTGATCGATATCTTTCCTTTTTCCGGGGTAAACTTTATGGAATTACTGAGAAGATTGGTGATGACCTGTCGCGTCCTGTCCCCGTCAATAAAAACCAAAGGCAAGTCGTTCGGTATATTCGTTACTATTTCAATATTTTTTTCGTCAGCCTGAGGCTTCATAAGTTCTACCGTTTCCGAAACTATGGGAAAAATCCCCAGGGACTCTTTTTTTATTTCCATCTTCCCTCGCTCAATCTTTGCCATATCTAATAGGTCATCAATAAACCGGGCAAGGCGATTGCTGTTCCTTTCCATGATTCTTAAGAACTTTTTTGCTTTGTCGTTTAACTTACCTGTTGCTCCCGTCAAGAAAAGGTCGATGTACATAATCAGTGAAGTTAACGGCGATTTTAGCTCGTGGGTAACGCTGGCGAGGAAGTCACTCTTCATCTGGTCAATTTCTTTTAATTGGCCGGACATCTTGTTAAGGTCCCTGGCCAAGCTTCCCAGTTCATCCTTGCTTTCGACCACAATTTTCGTATCCAGTTTTCCCTGACCGATTAATCCCGCTCCTTTTGCCATCCGTTTGATTGGTCTGGTCATCATCTGGGCAAGAATTATGGCGCCGATAAAACCGATGAATAACATCACCACTGCCACGCCAAAAATTCTTTTACGCGTTTCCCTCAAGGTTTCCTCTACTATTTCGTGTAGACTATCCTGAGAAAACCCGATGCGAGCAATCCCCGCTTTCTCCTCGTTAACAAAGATAGGTAAAGCAAAATCTAATACTTTTTGATTTTCTTTATCTACATATGATTGAGTAACAAGTTTATTTGATGAACGGGCTTTTATTGCCGTAGTATCATTGGCAACCATTCCCAAGAAGCTCACGTCAGTATGAGCGAGAACTTTACCTTCGGGGTCGGTCACCACCGCGTACATTACGCCTCTGGTTCTCCTTATCAGGTTTACATAGTTTATGAGCAGTATTTCGTCATTGGTGATTAGAGATTCCTTGCCCACCTCGGCCAATCCCTTAATAATGTTCGTTTGGTTCTCTTCTATTTCTTGAATCAGGAGCCGCTTCTCGGCGATAAAAAGAAAGACGCTTACTCCCAGAATGACAGCAATGATTAGAAAACTGTTCAAGACAGAAAACTTAGTTTTTAATTTCATTTGTTCATTTCCTTTTGGGCTCTTTCCAAGTTCTTCCGCGCTGTCTCCAGGTCAGGATAGAGACGAAGGGCATTTTCCCAGGCCTCTATCGCTGCCTGCAAATTCCCCCTGGTATACTCAACCAGCCCCTTTCGATTGTACTCTTCTGCCTTTTCTTTGCGCTCCTCATCAATTCGCGAAATCCGCTCCTGTGCCTCTTCATGTCCCGGATATAACCGGAGCACATTGTTGAACATACGCAGCGCTTCCAGCAATTTGCCTTCTTTATGCAAGGTGAGTCCTTGTGCATAGTAACAGATAACAATATGCTCTGATGCTATTTTATGGCCGGGAGCAAGAGCCAGTACTTCATTAAATGAGTTAATCGCTCTTGCCCACTCTTTTCTTTTGTAATAATTCAATCCTCTTTTGAGGCAGGTGGAGATTTTTCTCCTCTTTCTTTTTTCTTCCTGTTTCCTCTTTAATTCCAGTTTGATTCTCTCCTGCTCTCTCAGTTTACTCTCACTCAGAGTAACATATTCCTTTGCTTTCTCATGGTCTGGATTAAGGGTTAACACTTTTTTCATCTCATCAAGCGCCTTAACGTAATTCGTTTGTTCATAATACGAGACTCCTCTGGCAAAAATGGAATCCACGACTTCTTCGAACCTTTGCTCAATCGTATTGATGTAATCCCTGGCTTCCTGATGGTCGGGATTAAGGGCAACAATCTCCTCGAACATTGCGCGCGCGGAAATTAAATCGCCTTTCTCGTAAAACTTTTCTCCCTGCTCGAAGAAATTGGCAATATCCTTTGCAACCTCCACTTCCTCCACGCTGACTTCGATACGGCTTATGAAATCACGCGCGCCTTTATGCCCGGGACTAACCAGAAGTATGGTTTTGAACTCCCTGTGGGCTTTAAGTAGTTGTCCGTTGTCAAAGTATTTCTTCCCCAGCTCAAAATGTTTTCTAATATCTCTTTCAATCATACTTTCCTCATACTTTCTGCCGAAACGGAGGGTAGCACTTATGCGGTGACTATTATCAAAATCTCCCCGGGATAGCCAGGAATAGTCAACCACCAAATTCCTCCCCCCGATCCCTATCCCCAAACGGAGCCCGCTGGACAAATCATCTTTTGACTTGAATCCGGCGCGCAAAGCGATTAAATCGTATATCTTGCATTCCACTCCCCCGTTTACAAAAACACTGTAGTCAACCGGTATATTAACATCCAATGCGACAATTGACTCGGCGCCAAAGAATTTAAATTCATAAGCGCACCCGAGTTTACCATTTAAAGGAAGGGGTGACCTCTCCTGGATAAACTTAACTCCTCCTCCCAGGTTCTGCATATTGAATCCCAATCGCAAACCGGAAACAGGCGTCCTCCACAATCCTCCTATGTCCAGCGCAAAGGTGGAAGTGCTCTCATCAGCCAGTCTCTCCGCAATAAATTTGAAATTGACTCCTGTGGAGACGGAAGGAACAATTCCTAAACCGTAACACAGACTAATTCCTAAATCGTACGCGCTTAACTTTTTGGTTCTTATTCCCCCGGGGCTGTATCCCTGAATTTCGCCCACACTTAAATAGGATATGCTCCCCCCTAATCCTCCCCCCAGTTTTCTTACCGGCTGGCTATAAGCTAAGAATTGATAGCGTATATCTTCACCCATTTCATTATGCATCAGGGTCACTTCTTTGCGCTCTGTTTCGGCAATTCCTGCCGGGTTCCACCAAATAGCATTGACGTCATCGGCAACGGCAACAAAGGCGCCCCCCATTCCCAGGGGTCTCGCTCCCACGGCTATCTTCAGGAAATTTGCTCCCGTAGTTCCCCGACCCCCGGCAAAACAAGCGGGAAGTGACAGGCAGATGGACAATATAGTAAATATGGTTAATCTATATAAATATCTTGTCATAATTTTATCGAATGACTATTAACTTTCCTTTCTTTTTGCTTCCCTTACTATCGATTAAATAAAGGTAGACTCCGCTTCCCAGCTTGTCTCCTTTACCATTGGTGACGTCCCAGGAATAACTGGTCTTGCCGCTTGTATGGTTAATAGTTCTAACAAGCTCGCCATTAAGGGTATATATCTTAATCGTGCATATAGGAGAAATGTTCGTAAACGTAATATCGTCATCTCCCCGGCTCGGTTTGAACGGAACGGGATAAGCGTAGGCATCGCTCAAATCGGTTGTACCCTCACCGTGAAGGCTGAAGACACTAAAGTGAAACGTGTCCGCCGAGACGAGGTTAGAATCAGTATATACTTTTGAGCCCGATAATTTTACCCACAGGCTATGCGACTCGTCGAGCCAGTATGCTTTTAGCGTCTTTTCTCTTAACGCGGGCGATGTTCCGTCAACAATCCCATCTTCGGGGCTGCTGTCTTCGTAAGACAAAGTTATGGTTGCCGGAATCTCAAAGGTGTCGGTAATCGGGTCTCCGTTGGCGGCAAAAGCTTCTATCTCTACCACAGTGGGCTCCAGAGTAAAGGAAAACGGATCATCATCCTCGTCAAGTTTATTATTGGCGTCAATTATATTGGTTCTTTTGGGAGAGTCCTCAAGAGGAGAGGTGCTCACCTGCACAAAGAAATCCTCTTTCGCCGTTCCCTTATTCAAGACTATTTTCATTTTGCCATCGCCTGAAACGAACGTATTTGACTCCTGATAATTGGCAATGGTGGTAAAGTCAAAACCAAAGCCGCTAAAATTCTTACCCGTGGTATCTGTTGCGGTTGTAGCCACTATAACCTGGTAAGTAAAATTATTCTTTAGAGGAGGCGTGGGTTGAAAAAGGAATTCGTGCCGGCCGGCAGTTTCGTTGTAAGAGGAAGAGAAGTCTCCTGAAATTGGCTCAGGACTTATAGTTTCCCCGTCTTTATTTACGATCGCTTCTACCTTGATCGCCCCGGTCGTGGTGGCGACATTCATCTGTTCGGCAAAAACAATCTTAATTGAGGCATCAATGGGGATACCCAGGGCACCGCCCTGGGGGAAGGAAAGAAGAGAACTGATTGCCGGGGATGTTCCATCGGTCTCCGTTATGTCCGCCTCACCAATATCGAGCAAAGGATTACTATTATCCAGGTCGGTCAGTTTGCCGGTAGTGCTACTGTAAGTAATTTCGGGAAGGGTGCCCGTATCCGGGACTCCGCTTTCCGTAAAGCATAGGTAAATATCATCGTCGTCTAACACATCGGGATGACTTGCCAGAGTGGTGAGTACCCCGATGATACTATGACCGGCAACGGCAAAACCTTCCGGATCGAATAGAGGAGCGGAATCTTCCACCGCCTCATTGAAAACAATATGATAAGCATCTATACAGCCATCCAGGTCGGCATCGATTGTTTCCGCGCTGGTAACGCAGGGAAAATCTACGGCAATTGTGGCATAAGCTTTGTTATTGGTTGTATCCTGTTCAACAATGTAATTATCTCTATCCACATGGGCATAAATATTATGGTATCCGGCAGAAGTAGAAGTAGAAATAGATGCAATTACGTTTCCGCTGGCCGGAATGGGAGATATTTCGTCTGTGCCAATCAAAGTGCCTGCCGCATCCGGGTCGCCATCATAAAAACTGACTATAGTTGTCGTGGAGCGATACGCTTTGAACAGTAAATCGCGGCCATTCGTCCATTCATCCCACGTGCTTCCCTGGTCGTCCGACCAAAGCTCTGTGCCGTCAGTGTAAAAGTTATCGGTTGTATGTACTACCGAATATCCTGAGCTGTCGTAAACAGCGTAATTGTGAGCTACTATCCAGTACGTGGTATTTGCAGACAAAGGAGCCAATTCTTGAAACACAAAATCCTTCCAGAACCACCAGCCGCCACTACTGTTTACCGTAGCGGAGGCACTGGCCACAACCAAATTTCCACTGGGCGCGTTGGAAAGATTCGTCTCAATCGTAACGGTCAAAGAGTCATCGCAGTCAGCCTCAGCAATATCTCTTATATAAAGACCCACACCAGTTAACTTGACATCCTCTGCACATTGAAAAGATTGAGCTACCCATAAGCCATTATACAATTTAACCTGCCACAGTTCCGGCTCTGTCTCTTCGGTATTCTTGGCAAAGACCCGTTCGGAATAACCGGTGGGGCCAATGTTACGGACAGTTGCCGAAATAGTGAACACTTCATTTGAGTCGGGATAATCGTTACTAAAACTGATGTCGGATTGAGAGATATTTAAATCGGGAAGGGCCCAGCAACAGGGGACAATAATGGCGGGAAGCAAGAATAATGATAGATAATATTTTACTTTTCTCATTTTTTAGATAACAGATAATATATACCTAATTACACCAGGCTTTCCGGAAAAGCCTATTCCTAAAATTACCACAAATTCCGCAAAAACGCAAGGGGAAAATATATATACCGGGAAAAACGGCGGTTTTTGCCTTGACCGAGCCTCTGTTCTTTGATATACTTTAGTCAAAGTAGCGGGATCAGAGACTATGAGAATGAAACTAATTATAAATCCTTTCTCCGGTGGGAAGAAAATAGAAACTTACCTGCCTATAATCAAGGAGATTCTGGGAAGGGATAATTCCCTCAGTTTGGCAATGACCGAAAAGAAAAATAGCGCCTTTCGCGAGACCGAGAAAGCAAGCGCCAAAGATTATGACCTGATTGTGGTCTGTGGAGGCGACGGGACTATGAACGAGGTCATCAACGGGGCAGTATCTTCCCGCAGTTCCCTTCCCATAGGATTCGTTCCCTGCGGCACGAGCAATATCTATGCGCTTTCTGCAGGGATTCCCTTTGACCCTGTACGGGCCTGTGAAATTATCCTTGAAGGATTTGTGAAGAGAATCGACCTGGGGAAAGTAGGGACTGGTAGTTTGCTACGCTATTTCATTTCTATGGCGGGAATAGGATACGAGGCTTCGGTAATTAAATCACTGAAGCCCGGCCTGGTAAGAACCCTGGG
>JABAOC010007298.1_pt1 | contig 17773 bp, 18 predicted proteins | sample 7062161 | NCBI WGS metagenome assembly JABAOC01 (sample SAMN14538625, study PRJNA623070) | marine sediment metagenome | biome: marine biome [ENVO:00000428]; feature: marine pelagic biome [ENVO:01000023]; material: deep marine sediment [ENVO:00002113] | place: India: Gulf of Khambhat ... | reverse complement strand
ATGTTACGCCGTTTGGTGGATGACTAGGCTCGGGCGCTGAGGAAGGGCGCGGCAAGCAGCGAAATGCCCCGGGTAGGCGCATGCAGCCGTAGATCCGGGGATTCCTCAATGGGACTTCCTGCTGTGAACTTTTTCACAGCGCTCCCACATGGGAGCGGGAACCCCCTGAATTGAAACATCTTAGTAAGGGGAGGAAGAGAAATTAAACGCGATTCCCTGAGTAGCGGCGAGCGAAAAGGGAAGAGTCCAAACCGAACCTCAAGGGAAACTTATGAGGGATGTAGTGTAGTAGGACCCGGTCGCCTCCTAACCGGCGAAGCCGAAGTGGCCTGGAAAGGCCTGCCAAAGATGGTGATAGCCCCGTAGGCGTATGCCGGAAGGAGTTGGATCGGCGTTCCTGAGTACCGTACCCTGGTTTGGGTGCGGAAATCTGGGAGTCATCAACTTCTAAGACTAAATACGTCCCGAGACCGATAGCGCACTAGTACGGTGACGGAAAGCTGAAAAGTACCCCGGAAGGGGGGTGAAAAGAAACTGAAACTAAACGGTTATAGATGTGCGTGGCCTGGAAGGGTAGATCCCTCCCGAAGGAAACCATGGCGACATGGGAGTACGAGGGAGCGGGGACCAAGGTTACGCGTTCCGTCTGGAATCACGGGCTGGGGAGTTCATGGTCGTGGCAAGCTTAAAGGCTTCAAACCTGTAGGCGTAGGGAAACCGACAAGCCCGCAACCAGCCTTTCGGCTGGCGAGGGACGAGGTCTTAAAGGGCCTAGAGTCACGGCTTTGACACTAGAAGCCGGGCGATCTAGCCTTGAGCAGGGCGAAGTCAGGCGAAAGCCTGGTGGAGGCCCGAAGGGATGTTGACGTGCAATTCACTCCTCTGACTTGTGGCTAGGGGCGAAAGACCAATCTAGTCCGGTGATAGCTAGTTCCCTCCGAAGTGGGTCGCAGCCCAGCCCCGAACGAGGTTGCTGGCGGGGTAGAGCACTGATTGGGAAGCAAGAGTCCCGAAAGGGTTCACTTTTCTTTCAAACTCCAAATCCGTCAGCGCCGTAGACTTCGGGAGACGGGCCTGGGGGGTAAGCTCCTGGGCCGAGAAGGGAACAACCTAGACCGAGGTTAAGGCCCAAAAGTGCTGGCTAAGTGCTAAACTAAAGGGCGTGTTCATCCTCAGACAGCGGGGAGGTAGACATAGAAGCTGCCATCCTTCAAAGAGTGCGTAACAGCTCACCTGCCGAGGTTGGACGCCCTGAAAATGGACGGGGCTAAGCCAGCCGCCGATACCCCGGGGCACGGCTTATGGCCGTGATCTGGTAGGAGGGCGTCGCGGTTGGACGGAAGCTGGGCCGAGAGGTCCAGTGGACCGACCGCGATTGAAGATCCCAGTGGTAGTAACAGCAAAGAGAAGTGAGAATCTTCTCCGCCGGAAGGGCAAGGGTTCCCCGGCAATGTTCGTCAGCCGGGGGTAAGTCGGTCCTAAGGCCGATCCTAACCGAGTAGGCCGAAAGGGAAACCGGTTAAGATTCCGGTACCATAAAGGTACATGCGGCGACGCAAGCCCTTCTTTAGACGCTTCGAGGTAGGTCGAGCAAGGCTGTCGCCTTGTTTAACCGCATAAGCTTGGGGAGTGCCGTAATGGCGAGAACCAGGAGAAAGCGGGAATAGCTTACCGTTGTAGGTGAGTTCGATCGACCCTTAGAGCCAGTGAAAATAGAGAGAGGAAGGATCCTTTATGTCCGTACCCAGAACCGAGACAGGTGTCTCTAGGTGAGAAGCCTAAGGCGTATCGGGTACACTCCAGGTGAGGGAAATCGGCAAATTAGCCCCGTAACTTCGGAATAAGGGGTGCCTGCGGTTTTGGCTTCGGCTGGAACTGCAGGTCGCAGTGGCAAAGGGGTCCCGACTGTTTAATAAAAACACAGGAAGACGCAAGCCCGAAAGGGTGTGAACGGCTTCTGAATCCTGGCCAGTGGCAGGATCTGAAACTCCGGTTCAACGGGGGCAAGGACTGCTAAACGCCGGGAGTAACTCTGACTCTCTCAAGGTAGCCAAATGCCTTGTCAGATAAGTTCTGACGCGCATGAATGGAGCAACGAGGGCCCCACTGTCCCCATCTGGACCCCGGTGAACCTACATTACTTGGTGAATAGTCCAAGGACCTCCAGCGGGATGAGAAGACCCTGTGGACCTTTACTGCAGCCTGTCGCTGGGATATGGCTGCGGATGCAGAGTGTAGGCGGGAGCCGTTAATCCCAGTCTCTCCGGGGACTGGGGGAGGCGCCAATGGAACACCGCCCTTTCGTATCCGTGTCTCTTACTGGCGCTTCGGCGCTGGGACAACGGTTGGTGGGCAGTTTGGCTGGGGCGGCACCCCCTTGAAAAAATATCGAGGGGGCCCAAAGGTCGGCTCAGGCGGGACAGAAACCCGCCGCAGAGGGCAAGACCAAAAGCCGGCCTGACTGGATCCTCCACAGCAAGGGATCCAGAGGCGAAAGCCGGGTCTAGCGATCTTTCATGTCCCCATTGGTGGGGGCTGGATGTGACAGAAAAATTACCCCGGGGGTAACAGGCTTGTCGCGGGCGAGAGTTCACATCGACCCCGCGGCTTGGTACCTCGATGTCGGCTCTTCCTATCCTGGTCCTGCATAAGGGGCCAAGGGTAGGTCTGCTCGCCCATTAAAGGGGAACGTGAGCTGGGTTTAGACCGTCGTGAGACAGGTCGGACTCTATCTGCTGGGGGTGTGGGCTGCTTGAAGGGAAGGCGTCCTTAGTACGAGAGGAACGGGATATCGCAGCCTATAGTCTACCGGTTGTCCGACAGGGCACTGCCGGGCAGCCACGCTGTCGCGGATAAGAGCTGAAAGCATCTAAGCTCGAAGCCGCTCCCGAAAATAGGCAGCCACTTCACAACGCACGACTCTGGCAACGGAGCCCTTGTTGTGAACGAGGGTCGAGATAGAAGATCTCGTTAATGGAGCGGGGGTGTACGCGTCAAGGCTTCGGCCGAGGCGTTCAGCCCGCCGCCCCCAATCACCCAAGGCGTCGAGTCGAAAAAGAAACCAAGCATTCGATGAAATCCAAACTATGCACGACAATGAAAAAAAACGGTAGAGATGTCGGACATGCAACGTCTAATACAAGTACAACGTGGCCGATGCCCACAGTGTGGTAGCCCAGAACTCGTTAGAGACAAGGAAATGGGTGAGATCATTTGCAGTAAGTGTGGGCTGGTTATCATAGAGGATATGCTGGATCAGAGTCCAGAGTGGCGCGCGTTCACTGCAGAAGAGAAGCGCTCTAAAAGAAGGGCTGGAGCCCCGATTGATTATTCTCATTGTGATAAAGGCTTATCTACAATAATGCGAGTTAACAAAGACGCTTTTGGCCAGCCCCTTCCCGCAAAGGTCAAACGACAAATGTGGCGCCTTCGAAGGTGGCAAATTCGATCAACAATTCATAGCTCAGACTACCGGAACCTTATGCGTGCCATGATGGAACTTGAGCGCCTTTCCGGGAAGCTTCACATTCCCTCTTTAGTTCAGGAAATGGCAGCGATAATTTACCGCAGAGCATTGAATGCAGATCTTATTCGAGGACGTTGTATCGCAGCTATCATTGCTGGGGCGCTCTATGCTGCTTGTCGATTTACCAAGACGCCAAAAACTCTAAACGAAGTTGCAGAAGCCAGCCTGAGAGACAGAGATGAAGTTGCAAGGTCCTATCGTTTGATTTTACGGACATTTGAAATGAGAATGCCCATCCACGATCCACTAGACTACATTTCCAAAATCGCTGAGAAAGCCGGCATCTCCGGAAAAGCCCAAGGCCTTGCCGTAACGATCCTTCGCGAAGCCAAACGTAAGCACATAATTATGGGCAAAGATCCCTATGGGGTCGCTGCCGCGGTACTGTACATCGCATGCCAACTTAAAGGCAAAAAAGTAACTCAGAAGAAAATCGCAGAAGTAGCAGATATAACAGAGGTAACCGTAAGAAACCGTAAGAAAGATTTAATGAAAAAACTCGATATCAATTCGTTGCTAAACAATTTTCATGTTAAGAAGTGATTGAATGAAACGAAAGAAAACGGAAATCCCTCTTGAAAGGGTTGATCAGTACGCTTGGAAGATACCAAAAGGTTACAGATCTGGAATGCGAGTACCTGGAATCGTGCTTGCTGATGAATATCTTCTTGAAAAGATTAAGAGGGATCGGACACTTCAACAATGCTGTAATACAACCCATCTTCCAGGGATATACAAATATGCGATTACGCTACCCGACGGACACGAAGGCTACGGTTTTCCTATCGGAGGTGTAGCCGCAACTGACTATGAGGAGGGCGTCATCAGCCCCGGAGGTGTAGGATACGACATCAACTGTGGTGTCCGCCTCCTAACCACCAACCTAAACGAGAAAGATATCCCACTAAAGCTTACCCAACTCACTGAAACCATCTTCAACAACGTACCCTCCGGTCTAGGCAGCAGAAGGAAGAACTTCCGATTGAGCGTTCACGAATTAGATTGTCTCCTAGCTAACGGCGTTAACTGGATCTTAGACCAGGGAATGGGGAGACCTGAGGATATAGAGCACTGTGAAGAGAAGGGATGTCTGGAAGCCGCTAACCCCGATAAGGTTTCCTCAAGGGCCAAGAAACGAGGACTTACCCAAATAGGCACCCTTGGTAGCGGAAACCACTTCTTGGAAATCCAGAAGGTGGAAAAAATTCTAGACCATGATGTGGCAAAGGCTTTCGGTATTCGTTATGAGGGGCAAGTTACGGCTATGATCCACTGCGGCAGCCGCGGCTTCGGCCACCAAGTCTGCTCCGATTACCTACGCGTCATGGAGCGAGCCGTCCACAAGTACAAGATACAACTGCCTGACAGGGAACTCGCATGCGCACCCGGCTCGTCCCGTGAGGCTGAAGACTACTATCAAGCTATGGCCTGCGCCGTCAACTACGCCTTCTCCAACCGTCAAGCTATCACTCATTGGGTGCGAGAAAGTTTCGAACAAACCTTCAAGAAAAGGGCAGAGGAACTGGAGTTAAATCTAGTCTACGACGTGGCTCACAACATCGCAAAGATCGAAGAACATAATGTCAACAAGGAACGAAAGAAAGTCTGGATCCACCGGAAAGGGGCTACCAGAGCCTTCCCGCCTGGACACGAAAAGGTACCTGCAGACTATAGGGCAGTGGGTCAACCGGTGCTTATCCCCGGCTCTATGGGAACTTATTCTTGGATTTTGGTGGGCACTCTGAAGTCCATGGAAATTTCCTTCGGATCCACAGCCCACGGAGCAGGACGCACCATGAGCCGATCAGCCGCCAAGAGAAAATTCTGGGGTGGAGACATTAAGAAGAACCTAGAGGAACGGGGCATGGTGATCAGATCCGCTTCTCAGGTAATTTTGGCCGAAGAAGCCGACCCAGCCTACAAAGATGTAAACCGAATAGCCGAAGTGAGCGACAAAATCGGAATCGCCACAAGGGTGGCCCGTCTAGCTCCCTTAGCGGTGGTAAAAGGATAGTAGCTAAGGGGTTTAAGAAATGTTAATTGTCCATATGTCCGATTTCCACTGTGGGCCTAGACTAAAGAAGGAATCTCTCCAAAAAGCCATCGATGAAATCAACGACATCAGCCCAGATATCGTAGTTGTAACGGGAGACCTGACCAAAGAAGGATTGGTCACGCAGTTTCAGGAAGCCAAACGTTACCTTGACCAATTGAAATGTAAGCGTCTGGTTGTGGGAAGTGGCAACCACGATTCCAGGACTACAGGGTACCTTCTTTTCCCCAAGTTTTTCGGCGTAATTTCTTCGGTAACACAACTTAAGGGCACCCTCGTAGTTATGTTGAACTCTTCTAGATCGGATCGACAGGATGGTGAAATCGGTTACAATCAGGGTCTCTGGATGAAGCAACAACTGGACGCTTCTGATGACTCTTTCAAGGCAATCGCTTTGCACCATCACTTGATTCCTGTGCCAGACACAGGTATGGAACAGAACATCGTCTCCGATGCTGGAGATCTCCTCTGGACCTTGACATCCAGTGGAGTCGAACAAGGTGTTCATAAAGAACCTTCGGAGAATAGGTTCTATTTCTCCGCTCCTTTTAGAAAGGATATTTAACCTCAAGTTGGTTATTCCCTATTCCTTTGAAAACGTCGAAAGCAAGATACTATTAAGCTTTCTATTGGCACACGCCTATTAGAGATTAGCCAGAAAAATCGTGATACAACATTAAGATTCCAGTATTTTCCTCAATTCTTTCAAACCTAACGTATTGACAACATCCTTTCTTTCTAGCCACCCTCGCCTGGCAGTGGCGACTCCTAAATCCATATACCTGAGATGGCTCCTGTTATGAGCATCTGTTCCAACGGAGATCTTTATCCCATAATCTTTGGCTTTGAAGCAATTCAAGTCGGACAAGTCTAAACGGTTTGGGAAAGCGTTTATCTCCATACAAACCCCCAGTTCAGACGTGGCTTCAAAAACCTTTTGAAGATCAATTTGACATGGGGCTCGCTTGTTTATGATTCTACCAGTAGGATGCCCTATCACATTTACATGGTCATTATGCATCGCTGCTAAAACTCTATCCGTCATCTTCTTTTCAGATTGTTTGAAGCCAGAATGGACACTGGCCACCACGATGTCTAAATCTTTCAATGTGTTATCTTTGATATCCAGTTTCCCGTCTGAATCAATATTGACTTCAACTCCAGATAGAACAGTGAAGTCCTCAATTCCTCGGTTAAGGTTCTCGATTTCTTTTATCTGTTTATGAAGGTCTTCTTCGGTAAGTCCATGGGCTATTTGCAGAGTCTTGGAGTGATCGCAGATAGCCAAATATTCAAAACCCAACAACTTGGCGGCTTCTACCATCTCCTTTATAGAGCAGGAGCCGTCGCTCCAGTTAGTGTGAACGTGAAGATCACCTTTAATTTCTCCTGACTTAATTAAGTTCGGTAGTTTTCCTTTTGATGCGGCGTCTATTTCTCCTCGATTCTCCCGAAGTTCAGGTTCGATGTAGCTCAAGCCTAAAGCCTTGTAAATGTCCTCCTCGTTTTCTCCTCCAATCGGCTCGTTGGTTTTTTTATCAAGCAGGCTGTATTCACTTAGCTTCCAGTCCTTGTCTAAGGCCAACTCTCTTAGCCTAATGTTATGTTGTTTGGACCCGGTGAAGTATTGAAGCGCTGAGCCGAAGCTTTTCTGTTCCACAACCCTTAGGTCCACCTGCAGATTGTTTTTCAGCACAACAGTACTCTTGGTCTTTCCCTTCGCCAGAACCCGTTTGACCTCAGATAAGTGTGTAAAAGAGCTCATCACTTTTGATGGTTCATGAGAGGTTACCAGAATGTCTAAATCCCCTACGGTCTCTTTTCTTCTTCGAATAGACCCCGCCAAGCTCATTCTTGTTACCTCTCGTAAATCCTTCAACTTTCTTTCTATTTCTTCGGCGATGGGAAGCGTGTACCCCAAAAGGAACCTTTCTTGGGCGCTCCTATACATCTGGATGCCTTGAAGAATGTTTTCTTCCGTCTTTTCTCGGAATCCTTCAAGGCTCCTGATCTTTCCTTGCTTAGCTGCTGATTCCAACTCTTCGATGTTACATATCTTAAGTTTCTCATACAACTTTAGAGCTGTTTTGGGCCCTATGCCTTCTATCTCCACAAGGTCTCTTAAGCCGTGTGGGAGCTCCTCCCTTAGCTCTTCCAAGTATTCGAGGCTCCCCGTTTCTATGATTTCTTGGATCTTTGATGCTATGCTGCGCCCTATCCCTGAAATCTCCTGTAACTCACCCCGCTCATAGACCATTTTGATATCTTTTAGAAGGGTTTCGATGGTTTGTGCAGCTCTTCTGTACGCTCTAGGTTTGAATCTGACTCCTTTTATTTCCAGGAGATCAGCGATTTCATAGAGGATATCGGCGATTTCACGGTTCTTAATCTTAGACAACTCACTCATTTGCTATTTCACCCCTTTTGGGCGATAAACATGTTGACGATCTCTTGCGCTTTTGTTGCTTGTTCAGGAGCCTTTTCGGGTCTCCATCTTTCAAACCTAGGGAACCTCAAGGCCAATCCTCGTTTTTCTTCTTCGTTCCAGTTGCAGGTGTGCACCGGACTTTCAGTTATTTCAGAGCCTCTTACCTCGAGAACGTATTCAGGAGCAAACCAGTAGTCGGGTTTTATTTCTTTCGTTACCATAACTCTTGCTGGACTTTTATGTACCCTTGCGTTATTCAACTTCTTGGGTAGACGTTCCAATTGTTTGTCTGAGAAGCCTGTTCCTAGCTTGCAGACTGTTTGGAATACATCTTCACTGTGTTTGTAGGCGGCGCACAGTAGAGCTCCGTAGGTTCCACCCCTTTTTCCTTTGCCAGCATACGCTCCGACCACCACTAAATCTAGAGTATCCGAAAGTTCCGAGGCATAGCTCTCCTTCCACTTTATCCATATCCATTCTCTCGCCCCAGCTCGATAATAGGAATCGTCTGCACATGATTTGCATACTACCCCTTCCAAACCTCGTCTTATGCTGTCTTGAAAAAACTCGTCGATGTCTTCCAGCTCAGAACTCGTTATTCGATTTGTTGTAGTTATATACTTTCCGTTTTCTACTATCTGCTCCAACCTTTTTCTTCTTTCGGGATAACTCTTTCTCATACAAGATTTTCCGTTTATGTAGAGAAGGTCGAACAACATGTATTTTACAGGTATCCTGTTCGCATACTCCTCAACGCTATACTTTCTTCTTCTCCGCATCAGTTTCTGAAAAGGATAATATGTGTCTCTATCAAAATCATAAGCCACCACCTCTCCGTCCAGAATCGCCTTTTCAGCTTTAATATAACTACCAACATTCTCCACAACTTCTGGAAACTGACTGGTAACATCAGTTAACCTTCTAGAGAACAGTTTAACCTTGGCGCCGACCTTATGAGCTTGAATTCTCTCTCCATCATATTTTTCCTCTGCCGCCACCACTTCAGAACCTATCTTCTCAATAATCTCGGACATTTTGGAAACTCGTTGAGCGAGCATGGGTCTAATGGGCCGGTTTGGGGCAATTCTGATACGTTTGACACCTTTTAATCCGCTCTTAACCAGAACCTTGGCCACATATCCGATGTCCGAGCAGATATTATAGGCATGCTCAAGATCTAGCCTTTTCTTTTTGGATCCTAGAAAAGCAGTGGCCAAAGCATCTAAAAGGGTCATGTTCCCGACTCCCAGCCTCATTTCCCCAGTTGTCAATCTTGCAAGATACCTTCTTTCTTCTGAAGTAGCATCAGTTAACATGGCGGCCAGAGTCTTTTTCTTAACCTCCTGAGAACCTGAACCACTGGCCGTAGCGATTTTCATTAATCCTCTATATACATCCTCCACAGAAAGTTCGTCTTCAAATCTGAAGTACGCTTCAAACTTTCTTTCTTTACCTCTGACCAATTCATAAGCAACCTCTCCAAGATCACCAATTTCCTTCATATCTTCTTCGACTTTCTGTTTATCAATGTCGGCTGCAAGAGCGATCGCAGACTTAACCACCTCGTCTCCCACACCCAAACGCACATTCTTATATGCTGCCGCGACCTCCCCCAACGTAAAATAGCAGATCTTGCCAATATCTGAAATTTTAGTCTCTCTGAATAGGTCGGCTAAAGTATTGACCATGGCGTTTTGAGAGGAAGTTTTCTCCAATTTTTCAAAGGCTTCTGCTAGGCGAGAAAATCTCAAGAGAATCTCCTTTTGAAAAAGTATTCTCTGCGATGCAAATAGGTTTTGCGTGCGCGTAACATGCCCAGTATCGGTGTAACTGCGAAAGTAAATTATGCGCGGGCATAATTTGCATAGGGAGATGTAAGTGACTGAGGGATTAGAGGAAAGTTTAGGGAGCGTTCTTTCTTATATAGCTTCGGAGGCTCTGAAAGCGAGAAAGTGCGGGGAGAGTGATAGAGCAGAGAAATTGTCAATGGCCTTTAAAATTCTGTCTAAGGAATATGATAACATCAGGAGTCAGAAGAAGAAAAGAAAAAACAGGAAAAAAGCATCTTGATTTAAACATATAATTAAGTTTTCAATAGAAAAGTCGCATGGCGCGCGCAAAAGTTGCATAGAGTGTATTCTTTAAAAGGGACCCTTCGAATTTTACTGCGAGGAAGAAACTAAAAATGAGCGACAGATGGTGGGAAAAGAGGCGAAAGGAGAGGCATCCTTGGTTCGATGTTTTCCATGAATTTTACAGGATCGAGAAGATTATGGATGAGATGATGCGCCAAGCCTTCAGTTCCTCTAGAAGCCCGTTCGAAACATCCAAGAAAAGAAAGTCTTTCAGGCCGCACGTTTACGGTTTTTCCATTTCTGTGGGTCCGAATGGAAGACCTAGGATAAGAAAGTTTGGTGACTTGCAAAGGAGCCGCTACGGTACCCGAATCATGGAGCAAAGGGAACCTTTAGTGGATGTTTTAGACGAAGAAGAAGAGGTTGTGGCGGTAGCTGAGCTTCCAGGCGTGCAAAAGGAGGATATAAACCTTCACGCCACCGAGGATGAACTTATTATCAATGTGGATACCCCAAAAAGGAGATATCACAAGGAGCTGCCATTGCCAGAAGAAGTGGACTCCAAGCCAGTCAAGACCTCCTACAAGAATGGCGTCTTGGAGGTACGATTCAAAAAGAAAAAGAATAGAAAAGAAGAAAAGATCCGCATTCAGTAGCTGAACCGTGCCACACCGGACACCACAAAATCGAGATCGCACAACCAATCGCGTTGCTGATTGATGAGCGAAATGACTCAGAAATTCGGATAAAATTTTCCACACATGACTCATTGAAGATACAGGAACATTTGTCCTCCTGCTAGAGGAGACTTTTTGAATAGCTAAATCATACGTAAAAACAATGCACCTGAATTAAAGGAGGTATAAATATGCCAGAGCTACCGGATGTGGAGATACAGTGCAGGTACCTTGCCAAAACTAGCCTTAATAAAAGGATTAGAAGTGTGAAAGTACTAGACGACTTTGTTATCAAGGGCGTTTCCAAACATGAGTTTGAGTCTCTGCTGGAAGGTGCCAAGTTTGAAGAGGTGGATAGACGTGGAAAGTTTCTTGAAGTGTTCACCGATTCAGGGTATGATTTAGCCTTCCACTTCGGTATGACTGGACATCTGAAATATGTTCCCACAAATTCCCACTACGACAAATATGCCCGAGTGATATTCGCCTTTGTAAATAATTACGACCTCAGATACCTGGCTATGCGGAAACTGGGGGGATTGTATCTGGTGCCTAGAGGAGAGTTCACCCAAATAGATACCATAAGAAAGATGGGCCCTGAACCGTTAAGCCCGGAATTCGATTTTTCAACGTTCAAGCGAATTATCGAAGGAAAGTCGGCGATGGTGAAGGCCCTACTTTTAGATCAGAGTTTTGTCGCGGGCATAGGGAACGTTTATGGTGACGAGATTCTTTTCCAATCTAGAATCCGACCGAAAAGAAAGATATCCGAACTTAGTAGAGACGAACTGAAAAACCTGTTCAGGGAAACTAGGAAGGTTTTAAGGAAGGCTATCCAAAGTAAAGCTAAATTGCAGGGTCTCGAAGATTCCTTTCTAGTGTTTCATCGAGGGGAAGGAGAAAACTGCCCTAGATGCGGATCGCAGATCCAAAAGGTGAAGACCTACGGCAGAAGCAGCTACTACTGTGAAAAATGCCAAAGATGAAATCTAACAAGTATCTTTTGCACAAGCCTAATGGTCACGGAGATTTCTAATTTTTGGTAAATCTTAAAGGTGTCTGCCTACACTATTTTGTTTACTAAAACGTTGTTTTCAACTTATTTTTGTATCTAAAGATTGTGAAAGCAGAGCTTTCGTAAACCAAGGCGTCGTGTTCCGACAGTATTCTCCTATGGGCGAGTTCTATAGCTTCTTCGTAGTATGTGTTAACGATTTTGTTTAGTTCTCTTACAGTCTTAACGTGAAGAACCTCTGTTTCCAGTTTGTGAAGCTTAGCCACCAGCCTTTCCCTACCATGTCTGAAAGGCAAGGCATCGTTGACCACGACTGTTTCTTTGGGTTTTTCGCTCCATAGCGTGACTCTGTCAACGATGAAGCAGGGAAGGGTAGTAAGGTCTCGCTTCATGTAGTGTGGCGGGGTAGCCCACAGCCTGTGGATTGGACTGATGAGTTCTTCTGGAAGCTTGGTGCCTGAGGCCTCCCTCAACAACTTGGAGTCTTTTCCGTAGAGCCTTCCTTGCCTCAAGCCTTCGTAGACTATGTCGTAGTCGTACCAAAGGGTGTTGCTTGCCTTTGGCTTAAAGCCGCAGGCGGCTATCCCTCTCTCTCGTAGACAAAGTAACAACGCCCGGGCAATGGTTGTTTTACCTGCATCCATTTCCCTTAATCCAACAATTAAGAAACTATACATAGCCTTTACATGCGCAATTTGTAAATAAGCAAACAGAAATGAGCTTATTTATGGCTTATTAGCTTCCGCTTTCACACGCATAATTTCCAATGGAACAGATAAATCTTCCCCCATAAGAGTTTAACAATATGCGCAAACAATAGCGGGACGTTTAAAAGTGTTATGTAGATCTTTAAGTCTTGTTAGGATGTATTATTTCACGATTCACAATATAAGTGAAATGTTTTTAAGTTAAAGTACATAGAACGAAATGTCAGAAGTTGATACCGCATTGGGAGAGGAGAAAGCGGAGGAAAGGGTTAAGCATATTCTAACCGAAAAGGGGCTCTCTGACCTCAAGTCTCTGTTGGAGAAGGATCACGCGATCGATTGTATCTTCCTTCTTTATCTTGATAAAGGTAGGTGGAAGCATGCCAAGAATTTTATTAGGAAGAAGTTAGGGCGAACCATTAGTGACGGAACCTTTAGAGCTAGGATGATGGAGATCGAAGATCAGGGGTTGGCTGAGAGTGTGGCTATTGATCCTTTAAAGAAGTATTATGTGAAGACGGATTTTGGCGGTAAAGTAGCGGAGTTCCTTCTGGAACTCTTTGATAAGGCAGAGGAAGAAATTAGGGAAGTAACGTAGAAAAACTGCACTCGCGTATGCCGTTGATGTTTAGTCTGTTCAACCCTATGTTAGTGAGCGCATCCATTGACACGTATCACATATGAAGCCATGCGCGCGCCAATAGACTCCCACAACTTGCACGCAAAGATCAGTTGCTTGGCAAAGTTAATGAAACTAAACGTCTAATTATTTAAAAGGAGAACAAAACTTTGGAGAGAATGTTTGTTTTTCCCTTAGAAAATTTACGATCGGACATCCAAGAATTAATCTTTAATGACAATTTAAAGCTACGTCAACTGAGCGAACATGAGCACAAAAGGATTTTCAAATGGAGTGAAGCGATTTATCCCGTGCTGGCACACGGGAGTCTTTCACAATGCTTGGAAGTGACCGCTTCAAACATTACTAGCGCGATCACGTCTTTTTCCGTTTGTATTCCTTACTCTTGAAAAGTGGACTGGAAATTATTAGGTCGGCCGTTGCTCTGTTGCATGCTGTAGGTACATTATACAAAACTGCTATCCTGAGGAGGGCTTTGACATCCACATCGTGAGGGAGAGATTCTAGAGGATCCCAGAAGAAAATCAAGTAATCCATTTTCTCGTTAGCGATCAAAGCTCCGATTTCCATGTCCCCACCATGAGAACCGTCCCTAAGTAAAGTAATATTCAGGCCAGTTTTATCGGCGATTTTTCTCCCTGTTCCTCCAGTCGCGTATAAGTCATGAAGAGCTAAAGTTCCCTTGTTGAAGTCAGCCCACTCCACCAAATCAGCTTTCTTATTGTCATGCGCCACCAAGGCAATCTTTATTTTCATTCTATCGCACCTTTAACCACACCAGAAAAGTTCTGGAGTGCTTTAAACATTTGTCCACGTGTATGTATATAAAAAAGAATAGAATACATTTCTATTTGGAGGTGAAGGGATGCCACCACATTGTGATACAATGGATGGACCTGTTGTCAAAGCTGCGACAGAGGCGCTGGAAACAGGAAATGTTAACCTTATACTGCCTTGGGTGCCCAAGAAGGCTGAAGTTGAATTGAGGAGGGCTTTTGAAAAAACTCTTCGTGCGGGGAAACTTGGTAAAGAAGCTAAGGAACTTGCTGACTATTGGTTCTTTGAAACTGCGGTTCGTTTGCATAGAGAAGGAGAAGGCGCACCTTACACTGGACTGAAACCCGCTGGACTTAATTGGGGTCCTGTAGTGCCACGAGCAGAAAAAGCCATCGAAAAAGAGAATCCAAACGAAGTGATCAAATTACTTTCGCATGTTGTTGAAGAGGAATTGCAAGAAAGGTTCAAACATGCTATGTCCAAGAAAAAATATGACGAAAACAACGTTGATGCTGCAAGGGAATATGTGCAGGCAATGCTTGGTTTCGTATTGTATTCCCATCAATTATACACATACCTGAAGGGTGGTGGAGAACACCACGAAGAGGGAATCAGCGGACACAAACACTAACTCCATTCAAGTCTGTAGACTTCTAAGATGGATAGGCGCGGGCGGCAGCTTTTGCAGGTAAATCTCAGGCCACATCTAGAAGGACTTTTTTGCGCGCGCATGGGGCTACACTAGCCCCCTTTTCAGTGTGCTGATGACTTCATCCACAGTTTTACAGATATTCATCATCGACACTTCTAGCATTAAGTTAACCTCTTCTATACGTGAAAAAGTCCGATAGTCTGTCTTTAGTCCGATTATGGGTTTACCCAGCGCCTTTGCGAAGCCTATCTCAAACGCCACACCAGCATCGACCTCAACACCATCCAAAACAGCCACTACTAAATCGCTTAGTTTTAATGCTGAGATGTCCTTTTCATAAATCTTCTTCTTTTCTTCATGAGAGCCTTCTTTAATGAAGGGCGCTTCTTGAGCCATTCAAACATCGAAGCCAGCTTCTCTCAGATCTTCAGCGACCTTTTCATTGAATTCACATTCCGACTCGTTAAACAATGGTGCGGCTAGGAAAATCTGCATCAAACCACCTCCTGTTATTATACCTAAGCCAAGCAATAAATACGCACGCGCCTGCGGCGCGCGCGCGCGCATTTCAAAACCTAAACCGGTGAAAACAACCTTTTTCTTAGGTTCTTTTGAGACCACTTAGTAACTTAAAGTGTGTTGAATGTTGCATTTATTAAGTATGTAATTGGGCCGTAAGGGTTGCATCTCAAGTATCATGTTTTAGTGTCTGCTCAAGCCAGTCAGCCATTTTCGATAGTTGAAAGTCTTTTTCAAAACCTCTTTGGCATGCGCTCAAGAAACAGAATTTTAACCAGAGAAACTTTTTGCTATTCTCGCAAAATCCGCAGAAACCCCGATACAGAAGTTATCTTTATTGGTTCCTTGATTATTCCCTTATTTATCAAGGCTTGAGCACGTTTCCTAAATCCGGAGTCTTTTGTCACCAAATAGTCGCAACCGGTCTCTATGGCTGTGCGCAAGTGATATGCATCAATGAAGTCTAAGTATCCATCGAGATACTGCTTGATCACTGGAAAGATCTTTTCTTGCATTTTTTCTACATCAATGTAAGTCAAATACGCGCGCGCGCGCGCCGTGTTCTTGAAAAACTTGAAACCCGNNTTTCCATTAATGAATAGAATGAGATATGCATGTCGAAATCTCCCATGGCACCTTTGTTTACCAAAAGAGCTGATTTCGATTTTGGTCTCTTTCCTTCTGAAAAGAAAGAAACCCAGCAATAGTCAATGAGAATATTAGTGTCCACATAGGCTTTTATTAGACTCAAGAAGTTCACCTCTTCCTTTTCTTTTTCTTTTTTATTGGTGGGCTCCATTTGCCAATTATCGAGCCTCTGGGACCCTTGTTAGAAGAGCGCTGACGTATCCGATAATATGTACCAGTCACCGGGTTGTGAATTCGTTTTCTTCTTTTCTTGGGCATTTCCTCTTCCTTAACTTCAGTGTTGTTACTTTCAGGATTTAACGCTTATTTGGGGATTTTCCTCGAGTTGAAGTGTCAAGAAGCTACAACCTCTGTTCCTGAAAAGGCATGAATCTGCATATTTGCGTTTTAATAACAGGCTAGCTCTACTGTTGATCGTTCTCAGATTTGGTTTTGGTTTAACCATTCAATAAGTTCATAAATTCGCTTACAGTATGGTATTAACAGCTGCAAGTTCGCAAAAGCTAATCTTCTATCAATTTTTCGTCCGGTAGGGTGCCCCACATCGTTTCTGCAATTGCGAATTAAATTGAAAACTCCATCCAACTGTATGTCCAAGTCGTCAGAAATAAGCTTAGGGAGTTTGCCACTTGCTGAATCAAGCTTTTCCCTAAATTTCCGAAACTTCCTTAAAATGCCAGATCTTTTAATTTCACGCTCAAACTTTTGCCTTTCAATCGGATTAGAAATAGCATCTACGAAAGCTTCTATGAGCAGTAAAACAGCTTTCTCTGAAGCGCCTCCAAGCATTACGGTCGATGCAAGCAGATTTCCTCTGAGGAATGTCTGTAAACTTTCAGTCACATACATAATTATTGTTTCGTCTATAGCTGGAATTTCACTGTTAAGATATTTTAGATAGCCATCCGGGTCATGTGGAAGTATCTCTCCAGCTGCTAAACAATCTTTTCCATATTCTGTCACTTTTAGAAATGGTGGTCCAGGGTTTAATTCATCTACTCCCCATGTTAAGATGCCCTCTATAACAAGATTACCAACTATTTCTCTAACCTTTTCACGATCTTCTTTGGGCATTTTGTGCTCCGCACGTCCTAGATAGCTCCATGGAGTTTTCTCTGAGTAAAAGCCCTTTGTCAAAGCAATGTTCTCTGTCGCATCAAGCAGCGTTACAATCTGTGTTTCCAACTCTTGCTTGAGTGCTTCAAGTACGAGAGGCCTCAATTCTTCATAATCCATTTTCTCACATCCAAGGAGGTACATCTCGAAGATATTAATCTGTGAGTATAATACAGTATATACACTGCACACAAAAAAAGAAGTGAGTCTATCGATATTGATGAAAATTATCATGCACCTGCGAATAATGTGAAATTTTTTAAGTATTCAGCAAATATAACTTGATTATATGCCGATTCCTAATTATCAAAGCATCATGCTCCCAGTTTTGAAGTTTCTGGGCGACAGTCAAGAACATCCTTTGAATGAAATCATAGAACACATATACAAAACATCAAACTTGACTGAGGAAGAAAAAAGGCGCCTCCTCCCTAGTGGGCGTGAACCAATCTTTCGCAACAGGATTAGGTGGGCAAGATTCTATCTAGAAAAAGCTGGTCTAATTGAGTCGCCTAGAAGAGCTTTCTCGAAAATAACTAAGAGAGGACTGGGTATTCTAAGGGATAAGCCGCCCAAGCTCACTGTCAAATACCTTGAACGGTTCCCAGAGTTTGTCGAGTTTAAAACTCGAAAGAAAGAAGAGGAGAAGGATCAAGTTCAAAGAAGCTTTAGATATTCGTTGGATCCAATTGAATTATTGGAGAATGCGCATCAAAAGGTTATGAATTGCGCGCGCGCGCGCGCAATCTGCAGTTGTGGCGTAGAAAATTCACTTAAATATATTCCAGCTTATGAAGCAATAGATTATTACAATAAGTTCATGGACCTGCTCAACAAGAAGTAGAAATCACTCAACTCCTTGCCGTGCGCGTTTTATAACTATCCATGGTTTGAGAAAAAAGGGGATTTGCGGGGGATATCTCCACTATGGTGGGGGTTC
>JABAOC010000183.1_pt4 | contig 17776 bp, 12 predicted proteins | sample 7062161 | NCBI WGS metagenome assembly JABAOC01 (sample SAMN14538625, study PRJNA623070) | marine sediment metagenome | biome: marine biome [ENVO:00000428]; feature: marine pelagic biome [ENVO:01000023]; material: deep marine sediment [ENVO:00002113] | place: India: Gulf of Khambhat ... | reverse complement strand
GTATCCCTGGCCGCCTATCGGTGTGATAATGAGCTTTGTTTTTTCCCCGTTGATTTTTTTGATCAGTTCAGACTCGTTCAAATCCAGGCCGACAAGCTTCTGTTTGTGCACCAGGTCTACTCCTAAAAGCGTGCTTTCCAATTCCAGCCTGTCCATCACCGCTCGAGTTGTGGAGCCTGGACCCATAATGTAATAGAATTCATCACGCATGTTTTCCACGACCTGAGCCGCTATGGCCTGCTGGTTATATCTTTCATCTGGCTGACTTCCGGCTTTCAGGCACTGCGAATAGCTTTTTCGGTACGGGATCTTCAAGTATCCATAGAGCTTGGCGGACAGAAGGCCTTTTCTGTAGTCCTCCTCATCGATATCCATGACTTCGACTTCTCTGACTCTCTTCGTTTTCCCCCCGAGGTAAAGAGCGGCGAGTTCTCCAGCGATGGCCGGATTACAGGCAAACGCAGCCGAGTGGATCTTCACTCCCGAGGGAATCCCCAAAACGACCTGCGAATCATCCACAGCCTTATATATATCCCTGGCTGTTCCATCTCCTCCTGCAAATAGCAGTAAATCCAAACCTGAGCCCTTCATCTCGCGGGCCGCTTTCTGAGTGTCTGAGGCAGTGGTCACGCGCGCCCTTCCGACATCGATGACTGCGGGTTTAAAACCGCACTGGACAGCGGCTTCCTCTCCCATCTGTCCTGCACACGTGATTATATTTATTTTTTCCTTGATCGGTTCGATCATCCGTAACGCTTCCTGCGTACGCTTCTGCGACTGAGGTTTGGCCCCAAGCCTCCGGGCTTTCTCGAGAATATCTGGACCATCAGTTCCCTTCAGACCCACACGTCCCCCCATTCCGGCAATGGGATTGATGATCAGGCCGAGCGTTTTCAATTCCTTTCCTGAATGAATTTGGGAAATTCTCCGTGTCTTTGCTTTTAACATCGGGAAAAATGAATGTCAATCGCGAATAGACAAGAAAGAGCTGGATAGAATAATTCACAGAGAATCCGAAGCTTCTCGTGTTATCCCCTCGTTTGATTGACAGCCAGAAAGGGTTTGTTATAATGAATTTTACTCTGTCCCAAGCGGTCGCATTTGAACGACCGGCTCAAAATTTTCAACTCATTCTCAAAAAGGAGCGGCTGAATATTCATTTCAAACGAAATGAGTAAAAACTCATGTGCGGTGAACACAACCCTTTAGCAGACTCGAACAGGCCGGTTTCATCGGAGGAGAGATGAGCGATTTTTTACGAATCCTCGAAAACGAAATTCAGATCGCAGCATTGTCATTCCTCGCCATCGTGTATATTTTCCGTATCATCTGGCTGTTCAAATTCACCTACACCAAAGAAAAAACCTATCCCGCCGGCAGTGCAAAAGCAGGGGTGATCTATTCGATGATGAATATTGCAATGCCCTGGGCAATGGAGTCCTCGAGGAAAAAGCCCGGCTTTTATGTCCAGTTTGTGCTATTCCATATCGGCATAACTGCAGCAATTACCGCCACATTCATCATCCCCTACTGGCCGGAGCTGTTCAAAATCAAGGCTGTGGTTATCCTGTTCCAGGTCTTTGTCGGAGCCGCTCTCATCGTCGGTCTGATGAGGCTCATCAGACGAATATCCCATCCTGCTTTGAGACTGATCAGCTCTCTGGATGATTATGCCTCGCTCATCCTGATGATACTGTTTTGTGCTGCGGGAGTATGGGCCATTCCGAACAGATACGAAACCAACGAGTGGCCGCTCATCTTCTTTTTTGCGATAACCGCATTCCTGCTCGTGTATGTGCCCTTCTCTAAAATCGGCCACTATCTTTACTATCCGTTCAGCCGGTATTTCCTCGGAAAAACGATGGGACACAGAGGCACTCATTCGAGGAAAAACCTAAAGACAAGAGGACCCGATCTGAGGCAAGAGGAGTCACGAATTGAGTGATGAGAAAATAGACAGATCCCAGGTTGTGAATCTCCCCCTGGAGACAGAGTCTCAAAAAAAAGCCAAAAAGGATAAACTTCCGAGTGTGGTCAAAGGCCGGTTGAAACTGTACGATCCCAAGGCAGACAACGTCAAAAAGTTCATAACACTCCTCAGCCAAAGAATAAACAGGCCCGTTGTCAGTTCAATGGTCGCATGCGTTCACTGCGGCATGTGTACGGACTCCTGTCATTATGTGCTGGCCAGGCCTGAAGATCCGACCATGACACCGGCCTACAAGGCTGACCAGATCCGCCGGATTTGGAAGAAACATATGGATTGGACCGGACGGATCATTCCCTGGTGGGTGCGTGCCCGTTCTCCAGACAGCGATGAGGACCTCAACCGCTTGAAAAACATCGTCTTCGGGATGTGCAGCCAGTGCCGCCGCTGCACGCTCAACTGCCCGATGGGGGTGGACACGGCGGCTTTGATCCGATTGACAAGAGGAATCCTGACAGAACTCGGGATTGTTCCTGAAGGCGTGTTTAACGTGAGCCGTGACCAGTGGGAATCCGGGAATCAAATGGCAGTCACAGAAGAAGATTACCTGGAAACACTGGATTGGATGAAAGAGGAAGTCCAGGAAGAGCTCGGGACCTCCGAAATCGACATTCCGGTAGACAAGAAGGGCTGTGATTTTATGTACACCATCAATCCACGGGAGATCAAATTCGACCCCCGGTCGATCGCCCATGCCGCTAAAATATTCCATTTTGCCGAGGAGAGCTGGACGATGCCCCGCTGGGGCTGGGATCAGACGAATTTCGGTCTTTTCTCCGGAGATGACAAGTTAGGGGCCTACGTGGCCAAGAATCTGTATGAGGCCGCGAAAAAGCTCCGGGCAAAACGAATCGTGATCTCTGAATGCGGACACGGTTACCGGTCCACGCGCTGGGAAGGGTATAACTGGGCGGATTACGCTCAAAAAATCCCGACCGAATCGGTCATCATCACGCTGATTCGCTATATTCAACAGGGACGGATCAAAGTGAATCCCACGCACAATCCGGAGCCCGTGACTTTTCATGATTCCTGCAACATCGCCCGCTCCGGAGACCTGATCGAAGAGCCCCGCTGGATACTCAAACGCGTGTGTTCAGAATTCAGGGAAATGGTTCCGAACCGGACTGAAAACTTCTGTTGCACGGGGGGAAGCGGGTTACTGTCGATGGCGGAGTACCGACCTCTTCGCCTGGAAGTCGCGCAAATAAAGGCGGAACAGCTCAAGGCCACTGGAGCAAAAATCGTGTGCACCATATGCCACAACTGTGTGGACGGCCTCAACGACGTGATCAAACACTACAACCTGGACATGAGAGTGGTTCAGATTTTGGAAATGGTGGCGAACGCTTTGGTCATACCGGGGAAAAAACAGGGGAATCAGGAATGAAAAATTTCATTCTCTGATAAATGCCTCCAAGAATATTCTTCTTTTCTGCAACGTTTTTCTGGCTCGATTGTCACAGTGTATGAAAATGAAAAAAAGGAAGCCGCCGTACAATTCTTTCTGGATTCTGCACGACAGAACGAATCCTGATAATCCAACCTGCGACCCTTATACATAAGGCTCTATTCTTTAAAACTCATCCTCATTTATCAAAATACAACCTCAGCTGAATAGATACTGTTTTTTGGGAATTTTCTCATTTGGATTTTCAAAATCACTTTTCAAAAAGAGTTGTAATCTGTCTGATGCATGAGTATAATTTCTTGTCTCTCGATGAGAAAATCCTTAAAAAATCCTGATCAGCAGTCAAATCCAATTCCGCAGATCAATTGTTTTTATTCGATTGTATTCATATAAAAAAATTTAGGGAGGAAGCATTATGAAAAAATCTAATAACCCAAAATTCCGAGTACCCCGCAAGCCAGTCCTTGCCCTTGTTGTCGCAGCCCTTATTTTTTCGTTTTCAGCGAACGCGCTTGCTGAAAACACTCCGGTCAAAAAAGCCAACTACAAGCTCGCGGCACGGTTCACACGGGCCAAGATGAGAAAAATGGCATTTTCCACTTCTGTCGACGCCCACTGGCTGAAGCACAGTGACCGTTTCTGGTACACCTACGAGACCAGCGAAGGTAAAACCTTCTTAATCGTGGACCCTGTTCGAAAAACAAAACGGCCGATATTCGACAACGACAAAATGGCCGCCGAACTGACACTGATCACCAAGGATCCTTACGACGCGAAACATCTGCCTATCCGAAGAATAAAATTTGTAAAAAAAGACCGGGCCATCCAGTTTGAGGTTGAAAGTTCTCAGGAAGAAAAAGAAGAAGAGGTAAAAAAAGAAGAAGAAGAAAAAAAGAAAGAGGAGAAGAAAGAAGAAAAAATAGACAAGGAAAAGCAGAAAGAAAAGGAAAAAAAGGAAGAAAAAGCGCCAAAGAAAAAAGAAAAACCCAAGAAAAAGATCTTCTATTTCGAGTATGATCTCGCCACGGGAAAACTCACTCTGCTCGAAGACTATAAAAAACCACCGGAAAGACCCAGATGGGCCTCCATCTCTCCAGACGGAAAGACCATCGTTTTCGGCCGTCACCACAACCTCCTCTATATGGACAAAGCCAACTACGAGAAAGCTCTGGAAGACGAAGATGACGAGGATATCGTCGAGCATCAGCTCACCACTGATGGAGAAGAACGCTACAGCTACTACCGAGAAGGAAGAGGCGTGACCAATGTCGACAAAGAGAAAAACAAGGATAAACGCAAGAGAGTCCGGGTCATCTGGTCCAGGGACTCTAATAAGTTTGCGATGACCAGAACAGACGAACGGAAGGTCAAAGACCTTTGGGTTATCAATTCTGTCGCCCAACCCCGCCCGACTCTGGAAACATACCGATACCAGATGCCGGGTGAGGAAGAATCTCCTGTTTATGAAATCTTGATCTTTGAACTTGAATCCAAGAAAAAAATCAAGGTCGATACAGAAAAGTTCAAAGACCAGACTGTTTCTATCCTTACAGCACCACGTCTGGCGAAAAACCGCGATGATGAAAATCGGCCGAGCCTCTGGCTTTCTGAGACTCCGGATAAGCTTTACTTTTCCCGCACCAGCCGTGACCTTCACCGCATCGACATCTGCATGGCCGATGCCGCGACAGGCGAGACGAAAGTCTTGATCGAAGAACGGCTCAACACCTATGTCGAAACACGGCCGCTGGGATTGGTCAACAACGGAAAAGAGCTGATCCACTGGTCGGAAAGAGACGGGTGGGCGCATTTTTATCTTTTTGACGGCAACGGGAACCTGAAAAAACAGCTTACTTCCGGATCCTGGCATTGTGAACGCATCATGGGAATCGATGAAAAGAACCGAGTCCTGTATTTTATGGCCAATGGCCGAGAGAAAGGCGAAGATCCTTATTATTATCACCTGTACAAGATCAACCTGGACGGCACAGGACTCAAGCTGCTCAACAAGGGCAACTTCAATCATTACACCAGTCTATGCGACTCCCACAGGTTTTTCGTCGACAATTATTCCCGTGTGGACACTGTGCCAGAGTCCGTGCTCCGCGACAATCAGGGCAACCTTCTCCTCAAACTCGAAACCACCGACCTGTCTCAGCTCCTGAAGGCCGGATTCAAGTTCCCGGAGACCTTTAAAGTCAAAGCGGACGACGGCATTACCGATATCTACGGGGTTATGTACAAGCCTTTCGATTTCGACGAGACAAAACTGTATCCGATCATAGCCTATGTCTATCCGGGTCCTCAGACTGAAAGCGTGCCCAAATCTTTCTCCGCCAGGTCGAGCAACATCACGCTGGCCCAGTTCGGATTCATCGTCATCTGCGTGGGCAACCGGGGTGGACATCCGGCCCGTTCCAAGTGGTATCACAATTACGGCTACGGAAACTTACGAGATTACGGGCTCGCCGATAAAAAAGCCGCAATCGAGCAGTTGGCGATCAGACATCCGTTTATCGATATTGACAAGGTCGGTATCTACGGTCATTCCGGAGGCGGTTTCATGTCCACGGCAGCCATGCTGGTCTATCCAGACTTCTTCAAAGTGGCGGTTTCCTCTGCTGGCAATCACGAAAACAACGTGTACAACAGGTGGTGGAGCGAAAAGCACCACGGGGTCAAAGAAGTCGTGGACAAAGAGGGAAACATCACATTCGAATACGACATCGAGAAGAACTCCGAAATCGCCCAAAACTTGAAAGGACGACTGCTCATCACCACAGGAGACATCGACAACAATGTCCATCCGGCCAACACTCTGAGACTGGCCAACGCTCTCATCCGGGCCAATAAGCGCTTCGACTTCTTTATCTTCCCCGGACAGCGCCATGGATTCGGGGATATGAGCGATTACTTTTTCTGGTTGAGAGCCGATTATTTCTGCAAGCACCTTATCGGAGACTACTCCCAGAGTGTGGATATGATCGAGCTCAACCGTGAAAAGGAGATGGTGGGGAATAAAAAGCGGAGATAGATAACCTGATCCCTTTAGTATTGCATTTTCAGTAACTTCTTCGCATTTCCGCCGAGAATACCGGTTTTCTCCTCGGGAGAGATGCTCAGTTTCTCAATGCTCTCGACCATCTTCTGCAGGCTTCCGATCTGATGAGGATAGTCACTCCCCGCCAAAATGTGGTCCGCACCGGCAAAATCAACAGCCAATTGGAGCGCTCTGACATCAAAATTTACTGAATCATAATAAAACTTCCTTAAATACTCACTGGGAGGCTGGCTGATTTGCTCTCTGCACTCCTTGAAGGCGAAATACCCTCTATCCAGCCTTTCCGCGAGATACGGAATGGCTCCTCCCAAATGGGCCAGGACCCACTTGATTTTCGGAAATCTCTCGGCCACACCGCTGAAAACAAGCTTGGCCGCGGCGAGAGTCGTATCAAACGTGAACCCGACTAAAGGCATCAACCAGTAATCTGTCATGGCCTCAACCCCCACAGGAAAATTCGGATGGATAGAGAACACCGCATTCAAATCATTCGCTTTTCTATAGAGAGGCCAAAACCGTTGATCACTCAACGCTATCCCGTTGATATTGCTGAACACCGTCACTCCTTTGAACCCCAGTTCGCCGAACGCCCGATCCAGCTCCTTGATCGAGGCCTCCACGTCATTCATCGGAAGGGTGGCCAGTGTATCGAACCGGCTGCTGTGATTCTTTTTGATCTTCGCGAAACTGTTGTTCACTGCCCGAGCCAATTCGACGGAGCGTTTTGGGGACTCAATCTGGGTTCCTGGAGTCGTGAAAGAGAGAACCTGCATGCCAATCCCTTCCTTCCTCAGGGCTTCCTCCCGAGAACCGATATCTCTGTGCTCAGGAACCAGAATGTTGTAATCCCCGGGATAGTGCAAAAGCGGATTATTATCCTCATCAAATGTCACCTCGATGTTGCTCGGCCCTCTCTGTATGGCCTCGATATATTCCGCGGGATAGAAATGGTTGTGGAAATCAATGATCATCGTCTTCACTCCTTCTCTTATTTGTAACCCATAGAACGTAAACCGGCAATCCCGCCAAAACAAGAGAGAGTCCGAACACGCTTTCTCTCGGGTCAGAGATAATTTGATTGACCACTATGGCCAGGGACGAGACTATGAACAGGACCGGTATCACAGGATAGCCCCAGATTTTATAACCACGGACGAGGTTCGGCCTGCGGCGAAGCCGGAACAACCCCAGAGCCATCACGGCGAAAAAAATCCATTCTGTGTATACAACTCTGGTAAACAATGCTTTATACGTTCCCGTCACAACCAAAACCGACGACCAAACCGCCTGCATAACGATAGCTCTATGAGGAGTTCGGTAGCGGGGATGGACCGCACCGACCCATCGAAAGAACAAGCCGTCTTTTGCCATGGAGTAATACACACGGGGCCCACAGAGAATAATCCCGCTTAAAGCCCCGAATGTTGAAAACATCACCAGAACAGACATGAACGAACCGCCTCCATATCCGAGGAGCGTGTCAGCCGCATCCGCAGCAATCCGCTTGGATGAGGCCACTGTATCCAGGGGCAGTATGTACATGTACACCGCATTCAAAGCCATATAGCACAAAGTCACGATTATCGTGCCCAGCATTAAAGCGCGCGGGATAGTTTTACGCGGCTCGATCGTCTCCTCTGCATTGTAAGTCACCATATGCCAGCCTCCAAACGCGAACAAACCGGCAACCAACGCAAGGAAAAAGCTGTTGATGGAAATGTCTGTGTTGGCCAATTCTCCGGTTACGAAATGTTCTGGCGCCTTCGAACCGATTGTAAAACCCAGAATGACAATAAACACAACGGCGATGACTTTTCCTAACGTGAAAAGCGTCTGCACGGCACTGCCCTGCTTGACGCCCATATAATTGACCGCAGAAATCACAAAAATCACTCCGACCGCTACCCCTTTAATTCCGGCACTCCCCAGAGGAATAAAATAATTCGTGTAACGTGCAAATATAACAGCGATCGCAGCCATGATCCCGGAATGGATGCTCCAGAACATCGCCCATCCCCATAAAAATCCGATGGAAGGGGAGTAGGCTTCTTTAAGATAAACATAGACTCCTCCGGTCTGCGTGAAAATCGATGCCAGCTCTGCGCAGACCAGCGCGCCAAAAAATGTCAGAACTCCCGCGATCAGCCACACGAGGAAAATCCCTGTCACTGAGGGAACCTGACCGGTTATTTCAGAAGGTTGGACGAAGATCGATGCGCCGATCATCGTCCCGGCGACCATCGCCACGGCTTGGGGCAGTCCGATAGCCCTTCGCAATTCTGACGTGTTTGACGAGCTCATGGTTTTATTCTATTGCTTTTTCTTCTAATAATAGGCCAAGACAGGATTTCGCATCGTTTTGTGAACAATCCAGGTCAGTTAAAATTTCGATGAGTCGCCGATTAGAACAATGTGGTCACAAGCACCTCATTGCATACATCGATTTCTTTCTCATTCGATGGATAAAATCAGTCTTGAGGAGACTTCTGATGAAAAAGCAAGGAGGCCGGGATGGGCTGTTTCTCCCTGTTGCGCCCGGAATACGAAACTTCAAAATCCACTCCCCCACTCTTCTGGAAGAAACCGACCGTTATCGGATGGAATCCAGCTCCCAGAGCCATTTGTCCGGCAACTTCCTCTGACCCGTGCAGCCCGTCATTGTCCACCACAAGGTGCTTCCCGATGTACAGGCGGCTTCCGTCATCCGAGGCCACATAGAATTTGTACACTCCATCCTCAGGTGCTCGAATATATCCGATGAACCTGAAAGCAAAGTATTCCTTTCGCTCCCTCTGGCTGATGTCGAAGCTCGCCACTTCTCCTAATGAGACAGGCTCCAGTTGATCAAAATCCGGAAGCCAGTCCCATGTCCCATGATAATACTCATAACGCAATCCCGGAGCCAGCTCGAGAGTCGAATCGGCAGGTCGGGGGATAACTTTTGTGAACGTCTTGCCGACTGCCGCGCTTATGGCTTGACCATCCCGGAATACCTGGCATGTGAGTGTTGCCGTTTTGTCCAGCTTGATCGGCCGTCTGTAGACCGCCGATTCGTTGGTCGGCTGGCTCCCATCCAGCGTATACCTGATCAGAACATTCCCGATATTGCTCGAAAGAGTGACCTCAAGCCAGTCACAAAAAATGTCTGAATCAGCCCTAATCTTGGGCTCTCTAACAACCTCAGGCTCTTCGTCAAACTCCAAAACAATGACCGAGACGATGGGGTCCGGTGCCTCAGAAGGCCCCGATATCACAGCTGAACCGTGCGCATACTCGATATTCAACCGTGTTCGAGTATCTGCCAGGAGATAGACCGACTCGGCACGACTGACAAGCCCCGGCACCTCGAGCCTGCCGTCTTCAGGCCAGTCAAACACATGAAGGAAAAGTTTATTCTGTTTAGTCGTGCTTCGGCCCCAATCCAGCCTGGAGAACAGACTGGCTGTGGTTCCGTAGATGCTCTCTCCGTTGATCTGCATCCAATCGCCCATCGCCTTCAATCTTTCGATGCTCGGCTGGGGGAAAAGGCCTTCGGCCGTAGGCCCGACATTCAGCAGAAAGTTCCCACCTTTGCTCGCGATATCCACGAGTTTACGGATCAGGTCCTCTTTGGATTTCCAATTATGGTCGTTTTTGTTGTATCCCCAGTGGTCGTTCATAGTCATGCAGGTCTCCCAGTCGTAGCCAAGACCGGTGGCCGGGATTTCCTGTTCAGGTGTACCGAAGTCCCCGGAGGCTGTCTCCGGATCATACGTGCCTGTCATGCCTGCCCGTCCCTTTCCCACACGGTTATTGATGATGATACTCGGCTGGAGTGAACGGACATACTTGTAAAGATCACGCCCTCTCTCGGCATCCCAGGTGGCCTCCCACTCTCCGTCAAACCAGAGGACACCGATCTCCCCATATTTGGTGACAAGCTCCTTGACCTGGTTCTTCATGTGTTCCACGTAACGGTCATAGTCCACTCCCTCGGCCGAACGCTTTTCCCAGTTGCGCCGCGGCAGATAATCCGGATGGTGCCAGTCCATGATCGAGTGGTACCAGCAGATCTTGAGGCCCTGGTCTCGGCATTCCTCCGCCAGTTCCTTCATGATATCCCGTTTGAACGGAGTGGCATCCATCACGTCATACTCTGTAAACTCGGAATCGAACAGGCAAAAGCCGTCATGGTGTTTACTGGTGATGACGATGTACTTCATGCCCGCTTCCTTGGCCGTACTGACCCACTCCTTGGCATTGAATTTCACCGGGTTGAACTCCTGAGTGAATTTTTCATACTCTTTCACAGGAATCTGTGCTGTTGTCAGTATCCATTCCGCATGCCGAGTTTCCCCTTTCCATTCACCTGCAGGTATGGCATAAAGCCCCCAGTGAATGAACATTCCAAACCTGGCTTCACGCCACCAGGCCATCCGCTCGTCCCTCTCTTCGTTTTTGGGTATACCACAGGAAAAGAGGCCCGCGAGTAATACAGCTAATAATCCCAGATAAACCCACTTAAAAACGCAACTTTCTTTTCTCATTTTTCCCTTCCTTATTTTTATAGTGTCTATATCTCCCAATACAGGATATTCATTATACAGACAATCGTGGACAATAGAAATTTGATTTTTAAAGAGAATAATTCTTTAAAAAGCCATCAGTATGCTATTATATGGACGATAAGCTGAAAGGAGGCAGCCAACATGTCAAAACAACTTCTCATCAAAATCGCAATATTTGCACTGCTGGGAATGATCCTTTCTTTTCACTCGATATCCGCATCCGGAGAAAAAGACAATCCCCTGCCTGTGTTGAAAACAAAACCGACAACCCTCGCTCTCTTTAAAAACGGGCTGGGATTTTTCATCCGTGAAGGAGAAGTGGAACTGCAGGAGAACTGGGCGGTCACGAAGTCTGTCCCCCAGGCAACATTAGGATCTTTGTGGATAGGTTCGTTGGATGAGGATGTTCAACTCGAAGAAGTCATCGGATTTTATGAAGACGTGAAAAGCGAGGGTACGGCAATCACTCTCCAGGAACTTCTGCAGGCCAACGTCGGCAAAAAGGCAAAAATCACCGCGCACAACCAGGTCATCGAGGGAATCATTAAATCCGTTCCCCAGAGTCGAGAGCCTGACCCAGAGAGCGCGCCCCAGCGCGGACAGCCTTATCAAGGTTTAATCGTTATCATCAGCACAAAGGACGGGGACGTCGTCATAAACAAAAATACGATCTCAAAAATTCAATTCTCCTCCGGCTATTCCGACCGAATCTTGGACCAAAAAAAGGAAAAAAGAATCAAATTCAAACTCTCCACTCCAAAGAAGAAAGCGAAGCTCAGCTTGTCTTATTTACAGAAAGGCATCAGCTGGTTACCCAGTTATCTGGTCAATATTGAAGACCCGAAAAAAGCGCGAATCACCATGAAGGCGACCATCATCAATGATGTGGAAGATTTGAAGGATGTGGATGCCTTTTTTGTGGTGGGCTATCCGAACTTCATGTATGCCGATGTTCTCTCTCCGATGGCCTTAGACCAGGCTCTCAGCCAGTTCATCACGAGCTTGGAAGCCGGAGCCAGACGCCGAAACGAGTACAGCCAGATGTCGAACATCATGAGACAAAGTGCTCCCGCCGCATTCCGCGAGGAAGCCCGGGTGCAACCCATAGACTATGGCTATGCCGCTATAAAGGGAGTCCCGGGAGCTTCCGAAGAAGACCTTTTTCTCTACCACAAAAAAGGCATCCACTTGAAGAAGGGAGAAAGAGCCTATTACCACATCTTTTCCCAGGAAGTGGAGTACAAGCACATTTACGAATGGAATGTTCCGGATACTCTCAACGTGGACCCCAGAGGATACCAGCGTTCGGGACAACAGCCGCAGGACAGAGAGCAGGTCTGGCATTCGATAAAACTGGAAAACTCCACGGATTACCCCTGGACCACCGCTCCGGCTTTGACAGTCAGCGGCTGGAAGCCTCTGGCTCAGGATACGATCAATTACACACCCAAAACCACCAAGACCAACTTGAAATTAACGATTGCCACTGACATCAAGACAAACAGGCATGAATACGAAATCGAAAGACAGCGGGATGTCAGGCTCTACCGGAGCTCCTACGACCTCGTGACCGTGAAGGGAGAACTGTACATCAACAATGCCAAATCCAAAGATGTGACCATGGAGATCAAGAAGAAGGTTACCGGGGAGGTCCTCGAGGTCAGTCACAACGGAAAGATCGAGAAAGTGGCCGAAGGGCTCAGAGGAGTGAATTTCAATTCTTATATTTCGTGGGAAGTCCCCGTCAAAGCAGGCGAGGAATTGGAAATCACGTATACCTACAAGGTTTACATCCGCCATTAGGCAAGGCGGTTACAAATCTGACTGGAGCGAATACATTCCCTGATGCTATCTGGGAAATTCTTGGATTAAATTAATCCTTCTTCCTTCAACTGGGCCAGTACAAACTTATATGCCTTTTTCCCCTGAAATTTCAGTTTTCCCGATGGAGAGATAACGATAAAGTGAGGGATGCTGCTCAGTTTGAACTGTCTCGCCACAGGTGACCGCCAATCGATTCCAGTGACTCCGCTCCGGTTGATATCGATCTTCACGATAGAAATATCCTCCCTCCTCGAATCCAGCATTTTGAGATAGGGAGCGATCTGCACGCAGGGAGGGCAGTAATCGCTGTATAGGTCGACAATATTAGTCTCTCCGCTCACGATCATTTCGTTAAGATAAACAGGCCCCTCATTCATGTAAGAAGGAATATCCTTTACCGTAAAAAACCTCGAATACGCCCAGTACCCAACAATAATCAGGAGGAGTACTAAAAAAACCTTCATGAACGAGCTGCCCCCTGAAAACAGGGAAAATGAGCTCGAGCGTTTCGCATTGGAAGAAGAAGGCATTGGCTCTCCACAGTGAACACATATCCGCGAACTGGGAGAAAATCTGTCACAATTCGGGCAATTCATAACGCCTCCATGTATTCAGGCATAAATACCTGTTTTATTCGTTCTCTATTCACAGAAAATTTTCTCATACCTGCGCCTGTTGAGCAATCGCCTCTTGTGGTGAATTCAAAGGTGAATTTTTATACATTATTTCATCGGGAGGGGTGAGATAAGTCTGGTTATTGATTTAACCGGAATTAGAATGAAGTTTACGAAGAGTTACCATTCAATCATCACACGGCTGCTGAGCATCTCCAAAAACATCTCGCGATTCTGCGTCGTCTTATCCTCTGCAAAATTTTGCTCAGAGGAAATCATAAGTCAAGCTTAAAGCGATCGACTGCTGGATCTGACGTCGGCTGGAGATATCTTTGTCGTAGTACAAATTGAAGTTGAACGTAATCCCTACGAATTCTGAGATTTTTACAGAGAGGATATTATCCCAGTTGACATCCGTCTCATCCATTGAAGATCCAGCGGCATAAAAAAGCTCTAATTTGCATATGTAGAGTGAGTTTTTTGAGATTTTCCAGGAAACATCCGTGACGGATTCAAAACCAGCTTCATGTTTAATCCACTCGATCTTGTCTTCTGTGTCCGGATCATCTGTGAAGGAACTGCGGAAATCGTGTGCGATGGTCTGTTTAAGCGCCAAACCCAATCGTGCCCTGACCACGCCATTCGGGATGTAGTTCAATCCAATACTCTCCCGAAAATATCCCGGGTCCATGAATGCGGACATCTGAGTCTCCGGCTCCGTCTCGTAATTATAAGACGGCGCAAACTGCGTTTCCCATGTAGCAGCCAAGAAAGGATTAAGTTTACTGCCGACCTTATAGGTGATGACACTTTCCAGTTTGATCTCATCGATGGACTTTCGAAATCCTTGTTCTCCGAGCTTGGCCGTTCCATAAATGAATCTCCCTGAATTCGACCAGTTTGTCTTTTTGCGGTTGTTGACGAACAAGAAATTGATATTGAGCTGCCAGGCCAACGAATCCTCCCCTCCCTGGGTCCAGTTGCTGAGGCGGTTCTGTGTCAGATTGAGGCTCCCAACCATTTTCTTCTGCCAGCCGAATTTCGGCTCTTTTTTTGGCTTTTTTTCTGCCTTTTCTCCAGCCTCTTCCTGTGCATAAACAGGAAGACTCAACAGAACCAGGCAAAAAATCATAAGAACAGAAGGTTTCCATTTCATGATATTCTCCCTTCAGCGCAAAAGTTTCAAGTGAGATATATTCGTGTTGAGCTGCGCATCTGTATACCGTACACTATGTTTTTATTTTCGAAGAAACTCACTCACTCTTCCTGGTTTATGTGCTTTTTTTGATAGGCTCTCCAGGTGATCGCCCATTTCTCCGGGTCATCCAGCGTGCTGTTGTCGATTCGGTGCACCACGCTGTTGTACGGCGCACGCTTAACCTTTTCTGGGTCTTCATAGGCTTCTTCCGCTATTTTTTTCAATCCGGCAAGGTATTCATCGATCTCTTCCTTGGAATAGGACTCGGTCGGCTCGATGGTGAACGGCTGCGGGACGATAAACGGGTGGTGGCTCGACCAGAGATGAAATCCAAAATCCGCCATCCGGAAAGCCACGTCTTCCGTGGACACTCCTGTATCTTGAGTCAACTGTTCCCAGCTGTACCTCACCTGTTCGATGCGGTGTCTTCCCTTGGCATAGGGAGCGGAGGCTCCCTTTATTTCCCTCACTTTCTTCAGAATATAGTTATTGTTCAAAACGGCTATATTCGAGGCTTCTTTCAGCCCTTCGGCTCCTAAGCTCATGATCCAGGCGTAGGCTCTGAGAACAGCCGGGAAAACCCCTTGGAAGCTTCTCACCTTTCCGATCGTGTGCGGAAGGTCAGAGTCCAGGCAGTATTGATTCCCATCATATTTAACAACAGGAATCGGCAGGAAATCCTGAAGCTCTTCCGTGACACCCAGGGCTCCTGTGGCTGGCCCACCGCAGCCATGAGGCGAAGAGAACGTTTTGTGCAGGTTGAAGAAGCAGAGGTCAAAATCAGCCTCGCGCGCCCGGGTGATACCCAGTATCCCGTTGGCATTGGCCTGGTCATACCCGCACAGCCCCCCCGCGTCGTGGACGGCCTTCGTGAATTCCGCGATCCTTGGATTGAATATTCCCGTATCCTCAGGATTCGTGATCAGCAATCCGGCTGTGCGTTCAGAGACGGCCTTTTTCAGGGCTTCCACCTCTGGAAGCCCGTCCTCGTTCTGGTAGAGCGTGATAATTTTATATCCCTTGACCGCAGCGGCAGCCGCATCAGACGGATGAGAAAAAATGGTCGTGATGATCTCGTCTCTCTTTTCCGCTTCGCCTTTCAGCTCGTGATAGGCCTGGATAATGGACGCCATGACCAGGATTGCATGAGACCCCCCTCCAGGCTGGAACGAAAAGCTGTCCATCCCTGATATCTCCCTCAAGAACAGGTCCAGCTTATACATGATCTCCAGCGCCCCCTGGATCGTGCTTTCCTCCTGTAAAGGATGGAGCTCTGCGGACTTCGGAGAACGGACGAACTCCTCGTTGACCTTCGGGCTGTACTTCATCGTGCATGTTCCCTGGCCCAGGTCCACGTTCAGATCCGCTCCCAAACAGTGTTGAGAAAGGCGCAGGTAATGCTTGAGCACTCTCATCTGTCCGATCTCAGGAAGTGCAGGAGGTTTCTCTCTCCTCATATTCTTCGGAAGCACGGATATTCCATCCCCCACGCTCTCCTCAATCTCTTTTTCTATCCCAGGAACCACTATCCCCTTTTCTCCTTCTGTATCCAGTTCAAAAATGACGGGCTCATCCCATTTCGCTTGATGAAAATTCCTGGCTTTTGGTTCTCTCTCTTTTCGCATGGTCATTCTCCCCTTATCTCAAACATTCTTTCAGTGCTTGAACAAGGTTATCGATGTCTTCCCTAGTGTGGATCTCGGTCACGCAGTAGAGTGCGCAGTTTTCCAATTCCGGAAATTCTGAGGAGAGGTCTAACCCCCCAAATATATCTCGTTCGCGCAGGCACTTATTGATCTCCTCGACTGTTTTTCCGGTTTTCCTGAAATCCACGACGAATTCTTTGAAATGAGGCGACTTGAACAAAGGTGCTTCGACTCCTTTGATCGCCGAAAGTGTCTTCATGGCATACTGGGATCTCTGCATGACAGTCTGTCCCAATTCCTGCATTCCTTTCGGACCCATCAGGGAGAGGTAGACACCGGCCGTGATCCCGCACAGAGCGGCATGTGTTCCGACAAACTCTTTTCCCTCCTCCCTTCCTCCGAAGGATGTCCGGTCATACGCCACATCACCGAAGCCGTATTCCCCCTCAACAGCTGTCTTCGTGATCCCGAACAGACGGGAAGGGAATTCCATAACGAATCTCTCCTCATCCCGCGTGGCAATAAACCCCCCTTGTCCTCCGCCAAAATTCATGTGATTGCCAAGCCCCTGGATGTCGCCGCACACGATATCCGCTCCATAATGGATGGGAGGAACGATGACGCCCAAGGATAGAGGATCCACTCCCACAACGCTCAAAGCTCCCTTTTCATGCGCGACATCGGATATCCTCTGCCCCTGATGTTCGATAAATCCCAGGTATGACGGATTCTCAAAATATATTCCGGAAGTGGAAGATGATATCTTTGAGCGGAGATCATCCATGTCCATCAGTCCGGAAACAGGATCACGGCTCACCATCTGGATATCGACGACAGGCCGGCAATAATTTCGGATCGCCAGAAGCCTGTCAGGCGAGACAGTATCAGAGATGAGTATTTCCCTGCGCCCTGTGATCCTTCCCGCCATCCGAATAGCTGTGCCCGCGGCCTGACACCAGTCATAGGTCGGAACATTGACCACATCCAAATCGAGAAGCTCCCCCATCAAACTTTGATACTCAAAAAGAGCCTGGAACCGGCCGTGGTCCTCGTAAGGCTCTCCCGCGTAAGCAGTCAAGAACTCCGACCGCTGATTGATCTCATCACAGATAGCAGGAACATAATGCGGCCAGCATCCTGCCCCAAGGAAGCTGACATTCTCTTTACAGCTTCGGTTTCTGGAAAGAATACTTTCCACATGCCGTTTCAGGACATATTCAGAGTGGATGGCCTCAGGCAGGTTCAGCTCTCCTTTGAACTGCAGGCTGTCGGGAATATCCCGGTACAGCTCCTCTATGCTTTTCACCCCGATCTCATCGAGCATTTTCGCTTTGACTTCGGGAACAGAATTCGGAATGTAGGGATGGATTGGTTTAATCTTTTTCCTCATGGACAATCTCCCGGAGTAAATTTTATTCCTTTATTTGTATTTGCCATTCAATGACATGTTTGATGCATATGCGAGCAACACGAGTAAGAGCGGCAATC
>JABAOC010016524.1_pt1 | contig 17788 bp, 15 predicted proteins | sample 7062161 | NCBI WGS metagenome assembly JABAOC01 (sample SAMN14538625, study PRJNA623070) | marine sediment metagenome | biome: marine biome [ENVO:00000428]; feature: marine pelagic biome [ENVO:01000023]; material: deep marine sediment [ENVO:00002113] | place: India: Gulf of Khambhat ... | reverse complement strand
ATATCGTTGAGGTTACGATAAAAATACCGGCCCGTAAAAATGGTTTCCATATCAGCGATTTTGAAAGAGTAGTTGACGATGAGCTGATAAAACTCGTTGACCATAAGAATTTGAATGCCGACGTTAGCCAGTTCGGCAAAACCAATCCCACCGTTGAAAATATTGCAGCTTTCGCATGGAATAAACTCGTGGGCAAATTCGGCCAGGCGGCTCTGCATTGTGTTACCGTTTGGGAAACCGACAAGACATACAGCTCGTACTACGGCCCATGCAATAGCGAATAAAGTAAATCCGAGACAAAGTAAAACTGAGCTTCGGACTAATTCAATTCCAACAACATTTGACTCTGAATAAAAGGTGATTCGGACAACCAAAAATAAACTAACCGGCGGGATGTTGCGCTGTTTACGGCATTGTTTTTTTTATACAGTCTGGCAAGCCCCGGCAACCTGCCCGGTGACACGGAGATACGCTGGTCGGTTTCCAGGCAAATTCTTCGCAGCGGAAGTTTTTCGCTGGAAGAGGACTACCATACTCGCAATTGTGCAATTGGTGTGGACGGGAAGCGCTATGCAGTTTCCGGCCTTGGGCAGTCGCTCTGTCTGCTGCCTTTCACCGGGCTTGGTTTCATCTTAGAGAAGGTCACATCGCTCAGTTCCGAAGTATCTGATTTGTTAGCTCAGTTTCTGGCCTCGGTAATTCTCTTTCCGGGAATGGGGGCAGCAGCGGTCTGGATTCTCTATCGGCTGATGCTTTCACTTGGTTACAGCGTGAGGACATCGCTTATCACTGCGGCCGTACTGGGTTTTGCTACGATGCATTTTCATTACTCGGTAAATACACAGGAACAGACACAGATATCCCTGCTGTTGGTTCTGGAAATATGGTTAATGGTCAAGTATTATCAACAACAGCGTTTCGTTTACGTATGGTTATTTTGCGTGGTGCTGGGAGTTTGTCTTTTGTTCCGGCCGTCATCAGTGTCCGCGGTTCTGCCCATATACCTGGTAGCCCTCGGCGGTGAAGCGTTCGCATCAGAAAAAACATTACGGGCCAGAAGGATAGGCAAATGGCTGGCAGCGGGTGTTTGTGGAACGGGCAGTTTTCTTGTGCTTCTGGGCTGGTATAACTATGTCCGGTTTGGCAGTGTTTTTGAAAGCGGCTATGGGCTATCTACAACCACGTCGCTGGGCGGTCACGGGCTGTTTGAAAGCTCACCCTTGCCGACCCTGGCAGCGATGCTATTCAGTCCGGGAAAGAGCATATTCCTCTACAACCCGGTTCTTTTACTCTTTCCGTTCTGTATCTACGGTTTTTACCGGCATCATAAGGTAGCGGCCCTGGCAATTACAGCTGCGATTATATGCAATCTTGTGTTCCACAGCTTTTTCACCGCCTGGGCCGGCGATTATGCCTGGTCAATCAGATATCAAGTACCGATGCTGCCTTTCTTTATTTTGCCGATGGTGGTTTTGTTCGGCAGGCCGATGAAAACTTTGGCAAAAATCTTAATCATATCACTAATATCAATAAGCTGCGTTATACAGTTGGCGTCAGTAGCATACAATTTCAATCTTGAGTTCATCCAAAATCCTAATCATCATGTCATTGCTGATAATTACGTATGGGACTGGTCGCAGTCTCATTTGCGGAAGCGATTTGCAAATATTATCGGACACATAACTGGTAACCGCAGCTTTAGCTCTGTGAAGGTAATGAATGAAGAGCCGATGTTACTGAAGTTCAATCGGACCAGGCGGGAGGTACAAACCGCCTATTGTGTAAATTTCTTCCCCTTTAAGGCAAGGAGTATGGGCAACTTGCGAACCGCCCATACTTTGGGGAGGCTGTTTTATCCGCTATTGTGTTTCTGGCTTGCTTTGTTAGTGCTTTTTTGGGTGACGGCCGTCAAACTAATTCAACTCTTCATAAGACAGAGGACAGATGACACAGGGGAGCACCTGAGAGGATAACAGGAAAAGACAAAGTTTACCTTATATTCTGATAACCTGATAACTCGATAACCCGATAACCTAAAGCTATGTTCTTTATTTGCCGATACTTATGGTGTAAGAAGACTATCGGTCAACCTGCTCCAACACAAGGCTCAAGACAGAAGACCCAAGACGCAAGTCTTCAGTCTGGCGTCTGTAGTCTTGGCTCTATATTGGCTGTATTTGTTTGTATGCGCAGCCGACAGGGACGGAGTCTAATCAAATAGATCCCGCCAAAAGACAGCGGAACTATAATATTGATAATTGGGTAATAATCATTATCCTTTGCAGATAGAAAGTTTTTCCATGGAGCGTATATGACAGTATTGATTACAGGCGGTGCAGGTTTTATCGGCTCTCATCTGGCGGAGCGGCTGCTCAAAGATGGTAATAAGGTGCTCGTTATCGATAACCTCAGCACCGGCAGTTTGGAAAATATCGAAAGTTTCAAAGAGCATTCCGGCTTTAAGTTTGTTGAAGGTGATATCCGTAACGCCGAACTGATAGAGCCTCTGGTTGAGCAGAGCGAAGCGGTCTTTCATCTGGCTGCGGCCGTCGGTGTCAGACTGATAGCCGAGGACCCGGTACATACGATAGAAACCAATATCGGGGGCACTGAGATAGTGCTGGATATAGCCAACAAATTCGGCAAAAAAATCCTCATCGCCTCAAGCAGCGAAGTGTACGGCAAAAGTGAGGCAGTTCCGTTTCGTGAAGATGACGATATTGTGCTCGGCAGCACGAGTTTATCGCGGTGGTCGTATGCCTGCAGTAAGGCGATAGACGAATTTCTGGGCCTGGCTTTCTATCAACAGTATGGATTGGGCGTGATAATCGGCAGGTTTTTTAATACAATCGGGCCGAGGCAAACAGGTCAGTACGGGATGGTGGTGCCGCGGTTCGTTCAAAGGGCATTGAGGAATGAGCCGGTCCTGATATACGGGACGGGCAAGCAAACGCGATGCTTTTGTTATGTGGCCGACCTCGTAGAGGCGATTATCAAGCTGATGAAGCACGAGCAGGCAGCAGGTAAAGTATATAATATCGGTTCAAGTGAAGAGATTGCCATTGAAGACCTGGCAGATAGAATTATCAAAATGACAGGCAGTAAAAGCAAAAAGCAATTTGTGCCCTATGAAGTTGCTTACGGAAGACCGATTGAGGATATGATGCGGCGGATGCCAAGCCTGGAGCAAATTAAAAAAACTATCGGCTGGGAACCAAAGACAAGCCTGACCGAAACGTTGCAGATGATTATTGATAATGAAAAGGACAAAAAGGACTGAACATTATGAAAAAAGCATTGATTACCGGTATTACCGGGCAGGACGGCTCATATCTTGCAGAGCTGCTGCTGGAAAAAGGTTATCAGGTCTGGGGTATCATGCGGCGAAGCTCGTCGTTTCATACGGGCAGAATTGACCATTTGTATAAAGACCCGCATGAACATCCACGACTTAGGCTGGTTTATGGGGATTTGACCGATGGTAGTAACCTCTCAACAATTATTAACGAGATTCAGCCGGACGAGGTTTACAACTTAGGCGCACAAAGCCATGTTCGGGTGAGTTTTGATATGCCTATCTACACGGCTGATGTGGATGCTCTTGGGACGCTTCGGCTGCTTGAGGCAATTCGTTCCAGCGATAAGCCGGCTAAGTTTTATCAGGCCTCCAGCAGCGAGATGTACGGCAAGGTTGTCGAAACACCACAAACAGAAAAGACGCCGTTTTATCCGCGAAGTCCGTACGGTTGTGCGAAGGTGTACAGCTTTTGGCAGACGGTGAACTATCGAGAAGCTTACGGTTTGTTTGCGTGTAACGGGATTTTGTTTAATCACGAATCGCCGAGGCGAGGCGAGACATTTGTTACGCGAAAAATTACACGAGCGGCGACGAGAATTAAATTGGGCCTGCAGGACAAACTCTTTTTGGGTAATCTGGAGGCAGAACGAGACTGGGGTTTTGCCGGCGATTATGTCGAAGCAATGTGGCTTATGCTCCAGCAGGACAAGCCGGATGATTATGTTGTGGCCACAGGCGAAAGCCATTCGGTCAGGGAATTTGTGGATGAGGTCTTTAGCTACCTTGACCTGGATTGGCAAAAGTACGTAGAAATCGACCCACGATATCTCAGGCCAAGCGAAGTTGACTACCTGCAGGGAGATGCAAGCAAGGCAAAAAAGGTTCTCAAGTGGGAACCAAAAGTAACCTTTAAGGAGCTTGCGAGAATGATGACCGATGCCGATATGAAAATAGCCGAGCACGAGGAAATTATTAAAAACCACCAAAAAACAAAAAAATGAGCACTTTTTTTGAGAACAGACGAGTTGTCGTTACCGGCGGCGCCGGTTTCTTAGGCGGTTACGTTACTGAAGGACTGCAAAAACGGGGCTGTAAGAACATCCTTGTGCCGAAGATAGAAGACTATGACCTGGTCAATATAGATGACATAAATCGGATGTACGACGATATGAAGCCGGATGTTGTTATTCACCTGGCTGCGGTCGTGGGCGGAATAGGTGCCAATCGCGAACACCCAGGCGAGTTCTTCTACAAGAATTTAATGATGGGTGTTCAGCTTATAGAGCAGGGCAGGCTGCGAAGGATTGAAAAGTTTGTTGCGATCGGCACGATTTGCGCATATCCGAAATTTACGCCGGTGCCGTTTAAGGAAGAGGACCTTTGGAACGGATATCCGGAGGAGACCAATGCACCATACGGGCTGGCCAAGAAAATGCTGCTGGTTCAATCGCAGTCTTACCGGGCTGAATATGGCTTTAATTCGATATTTCTGCTGCCGGTAAATCTTTACGGGCCCGGCGACAATTTTGACCCCGCCAGCAGTCATGTGATACCTGCGTTGATAAAGAAATGCGTTGATGCAATTGACAGCGGTGCGGACCATATTGACTGCTGGGGGACAGGGAATGTTTCGCGCGAGTTTATTTACGTTGCCGATGCTGCTGAGGGCATTCTTTTGGCGACAGAACATTACAACGGCCCTGAGCCGGTCAATATCGGTGCCGGATTTGAAATAACGATAAAGGAGCTTGTCGGGAAGATTGCCGAGCTTACCGGCTTTACCGGCGAAGTTCGCTGGGACAGCTCCAAGCCGGATGGTCAGCCGAGGCGGCGGCTGGATGTCTCAAAAGCCAAAAAATACTTCGGCTTTGAGGCCAAAACCCCCTTTGATGAAGGCCTTAAGGCAACAATAGACTGGTATCGAAAGCATAAGACAGCATAGCCAGATAAGCCCCCGTAAAACATGGGGCTAAATATTTAAGCCTGCGGTTCCCCGCTTTCGCGGGGACAAGCTTACCGCGGGTCTCAACTCACATCGGAAAATACAATTGGTGCTGATTGCGCGCAAAGAGCAATAAGGCTAAGCCTTAAAATGTTAAAACAATTCTTTTTATTATTTTTATTAGTGTGTAACTGCAAACTGGTTAGTGCCAGGGAAAATCTGGCACGACGCAAAAGTTACACACTCTCGCCGAAACCTAATTATCATTTGTGCACTGACAAGTCCGATGTAATTCAACTTACAGACGGCAGAACATCCGGCAGTCAATGGACGGATAAAAGCAGCGTAGGCTGGCAGAAAGCCGAACCGGCTGTCGAAATTGTGATAGACCTTGGTAAGAAATCCGCTATTTATGAAGTCCGGCTCCACACCATTGGGGGAGGCTTCGCGGAGGTAGAATTTCCTGAATTTGCTGCTGTGTTATTAAGCGATGACAATCGAAGGTTTCGATTTGCCGGATTGGTAAGCAGCAAAGATTTGTCAAATATCCGAGCACGCGGCTACCGCGGAGTCCCCCGCACAATGAGCATTGAAGATATAAACGCCTTGGGACGATACATCAAGCTGATAATAAGGCCGAAATGGCGTTATGTATTCCTTGACGAAGTAGAGGTATTCGGCGATTCACTTTTGACAGTAAACAATATCAAACCTCGAAATGACCTTGAAGTGTTCACGCGTTCTGAAGAACTCCTAAAAAGAATTTACGGTTACCTGCAGTTGCGCGAAAACACTGCCGCGGCACTGGAAAGTATCAAAGAGAATCGGTCGAAGCTATCCGGCCAATTCAGTGAGAAAATGTTTTCTGAACTTGAAAGACAGGCCCAAAAAGCAGATACACCTACAAAACTGCTTGCCATAAAGGAGCAGGTAGGGAAAACCCGAGCCGAAATATATAAGGCGATGTATGGAAAGCCATTTGTGTGCCTGCCGGCAAATCCGATGGAGATGGTGTTTGAAAGGGACATGCTCCTCGACGAAAGTGCCAAAGAAATAAACATTCGAATGTGGCAGAATGAATACGAGTCGGCTGCATTTAACATTGTAAACTGCTCTGATGAGGCGATGACAATGGCCGTTTCCACTTCGCCATTGCTAAGCCCTGACGGTGAGAAAATCGACAGCAACAAAACGTTCACGGTTAGAAGAGCGATATACGTTAAAGGCAGTACGGTCGGCTCAATAGCCGATGCCCTCATTTTGCAGGCTGAATGTCCGTTTATTTTACAGCCGGGCGAGCTTACACAAATATGGTTGACGATATTTAATCCGACGTTAACAGCCGGCAGTTACAAGGGCCAAATTGGGATATTGGCACAGACCGCAGAGGGAATAGACCTTCCGATAGAAACCATTCCAGTTACCGTAGAGGTTCAAAAGTATAAACTTCCTGAGAACACTGCCCTTAATGCATGTAACTGGGCGTATTATAAAGTTGCCTCTGCGGTCGAGATGGCTGAAGACCTTTATAATCATCATATTAACGTCTATACTGTTCCTCCTCAGGACCTGCCTTTTCTGAGGTTTGCGTCGGACCGTCCCGGCATCGTGAGAAAACCAAATTTCGCAAATTTAGATAAAGCTCTTCGTCATCATAATTACGCAAGGACATATCTGCTTTGCTTAGACTTCAATAGCAATAAGAAAGACCACGGCCGGTTTGGAAACGTCAAATGGATGACTCCAGCCTGGAAGGCTGTTTTCTCACAATGGTTGAGAAACACGGTCAAGCATCTCAACAATGCGGGCATCGGCTACGATAAATTTGCATTGTATCCGTTTGATGAGAGCTTGTGCGATGATTTTTACAAACTGGCCAAACTAATCAAAGCCACGGACCCGAAAGTAAGAATCTACGCCAACTCCTTCGGCAAAGGTCCTAAAGAATTTGTGCGATTTCGAGAGCTTATTGATATATGGTGTCTTCAGGACAGCCACTGCGAGCGAAATCCCCAATGGCTGGAGCAGATAAAAGACTTCGGAAAACAAGTCTGGACGTACGAGTGTTTAAGGCCAATGAAAGCCAAAGACCCTTATTCGTATTATCGCCTTCTGCCGTGGCGTGCTTTTAAGCGAGGTCAAGCCGGTGCCGGCTTCTGGATTTACTACTACGGACTTAATTTTGAGGCCGGTGCTGTTCCCTGGGACGACATTCTAAGGCCCCGGGGCTTCTCCGGCGTTGTTTATGGCAAGGGAGGCAGCCCTGTACCGGGAATATTTGAGAATATCGTTCCCTCACGCCGATGGGAAGCTTGGCGAGAGGGAGTCGAAGATTATCAGTACCTCTATGAATTACAGCAGGCGATTAACAAGATAAAAACAAAAGACCCGGTAACGGCAAACAAGACACAGAAAATCCTCGACTGCCATGTCAATAGAGTCCTGAATAACCAACACAACAGTAAAATCGTGTATGATGCCAGAAAAGCATTGTCGGATACGCTGCTAAAATTGACAAGTCAGAAAAATTGACCGCAACAGGACACACCTAAAACGATAAAAACTCAGCTCATGGAGTTTCATTACCAGCACGCACTATTACCCGACGACAATAAGGTGCTCAAAGATATTAATGAAGCATCAACCAGGCTTCTGTGTAAATTAAGCCATATAGACATCAACCTTCTGGATGTATCGGATGCCGGCAGGAAGTATTTCAGCGACCAGGTCAGGAACATAAGAAGCACATTGCGGAACTTCTCGTATATTTTATCCTGGTCAATTGCATACAGCAATGTTCCCTACTATGAATTTGTTTTCATAGACCACGGCGGAGGTATTGGAATACAGTCTTTGTTGGCGAAAGAGCTTGGACTTGGTACAGTCATATACAATGACATGTGGGCTCCTTACTGTAAAGATGCTCAAATTATAGCTGAGGCAGTCGAAGCAGACCGGGCGGACCATTACGTTCTCGGAGATATGGACGTACTGGTTGACTTCTTGAAAACGAACACAATCTCCTGTAATGCATTGGCTTCCTACGACGTTATTGAGCACATATATGATATTGAAACTTTTCTGGTAAGACTTTCTGATTTGTCGGCCGGGCCGCTTACGGTTGTGATGGCATCCAGTGCAAACCCGTTTAATCCGCTGATAAAAAGACATTTTATGGAATTTCAGAGGAAAGCTGAATACGGCGGCAGAGAAAAAAAACAAGGTTGTCGGGAAAACTATCTTACAAAGGCTTACATCATTGTCCGGCAGGAAATCATATCCAAACACGCCCCCTCACTTTCGGACGCAGAGGTGCAACGATTGGCAAAAGCCACGAGAGGCCTGATTGAGCCGGACATCACAGAAGCAGTCGATGAATATTTTAAAACCGCAAACCTCCCTCAGGAGCCAGACCATCCGACAAATACGGTCAATCCTTATACCGGAAATTGGGCGGAACGTCTTCACGACATTGAGTATCTAAGAGAAATCCTTTCAAACGAAGGTTTCAAGGTGGATATTCTCGCAGGATACTATGCAAATTCAAAAACCAACCATCCCCTCAAGAGATTCATGGGTATTGTTCTAAATCCCTTGATTCGAATGCTGAAGGACAAAGGTCTGTTCTTTGCGCCGTTCTACACAATATATGCGAGGAAAGGTGAGTTTTTGAAGTAACAATAGCAGTTAAGATAAGTACCAAATGTCATTACGAAAACGAATAATAATGAATGCCGGATCGAATTGGGCCAGCATGCTGGTATCTGCTGCAGTTGGGCTGGTACTATTTCGGATTATACGGTACAATCTTGGTGCGAGTTTCGGTGTGTGGGCTTTACTTTCTACGGGGTTGCGTTATCCTATGATTTTGGAGAGAGCTTTTTCGCTGTCAACAAACCGTTTTGTGGCCTTTTATCGTGACAATACCGAGCAGTTGAATCGATTCGTATCAGCCTCTTTCGGAATTCTCCTGGTACTGGCGGTTTTGACCGTGGCAGCAGCGGCTCTGCTATCATTTTTCCTTTCTCACATATTTACCGCGATTACCTCAGAGTTAGCACGTAATGCACAGATTACGTGTATACTGGTTGGTGTTACATTGGCATTCAGGATAGTTGGGGCAACTTTCGGCGGCGCATTAAGGGGATATCAGTACCATACACGATCTAACGCCGTTACTATTACAGCTAATCTGCTTCGAGCGCTCCTGACTGTGGGAGTACTTACCTTTTGGAAAAGTATGATTGCCGTACAGCTGGCATTCGTAATAGCAGCGGCAGCATCTGTGCTTTTGATGTTTTCCGTTGCACGAAAGTCGATCACAGGTTTCAGAATAGTTATATCGACGGTAAGAAAGAAAACAATTCGAGAGCTCTTCCGGCATACTGGCCATGCGACTGCTCGTTCAGGCAGTATGATTTTTATGTTTAGTACATTAGTCTTAGTGGTCGGTAAAGTGGGTAGCGCCAAGGATGTGGAGGTGTACGCTATTGCCTCTTTGATTCCCGGTTTCGTTCGTGGGCTTCTGGCAGGAACTCAAAATGTTTTCCTGCCGGTCATTACCAGTCTTAACGCAAACGGGCAAACCGAAAGAGTAAAAGCTGTTATCAAAAAAGGGACTCATATAAGTTCCGCTCTGGCCTGTGCTTTATTGATTTTGCTGTTTGTCTTCGCTAAAGAAGTTTTGGCTATCTGGTTTAAGGACGTCGTTCCACCAGAAACGGTTCTTGTGATGCGAGTGTTAATAATATCTGTTGTCAGCAGAGGGTTTTTCGGAATATGGTTTCCGTCACTGGTAGGTATAGGACATCTGCGAGGGCTTACTATCGCAGCAATTACGACCGCAGTAAGCGCGATTCTACTTGAGTTAATTCTAATGCAGATTTTTGTTGCCGTTCCTATGGCGCCGGCGATAGCACTGGTGGTTGCCCTGTGGGGATATATGGGGTTTTGGTTACCTCTTTACGGCCTTTACAAATTAGGGATACGCCCCTACGAGTATTTGAAAGACAGCTTGTCTCAACCGCTGGCAGCAAGTCTTGTTTCAATCACAACACTGTGGGTGCTGAGCAGATTTCTTTTGAGAGGAAATGTTCATTGGATCGTAATGCTGACATTGTCCACCATTATTGTAATATCAAGTTTCACAGCTATCTCACTGCGGAAAGAGACGGCCGATTTAATCCTCGCAGCGAGAAAAAGGTTCGAGGGCGAAAAGGAATATTAAATATGAAGGTCCTTGTTATTAATCAATGCTCAACCAACAAAGGTGACAGAGCCGTTCTGTTTTTTGTGCTCAGAGAGCTGGCCCGCAACGGTGCTGACCAAATCACGGTATCCGCAAGTAATCCGGAATACTGGGAAGACAAACCAGATTTTCCCAATGTGGCTGTTAGAATTATTCCGTGGGGATGGGATAACTCCCGCAAAAAAGGCGTCGGCTTTTGGGGCAAAGTAATTCACCGGGTACACAAAGTGATACTCAAGCGACGAATTCATTTCCCATTGGTACGTAACGCCCTGATCGCTGGCAAACGTCCGTGGTATCTTCGGTTTCTGGTCAATAGGCAATTCGTAGAAGCTCTTAAGAACGCTGATATGGTCCTCAGCACAGGGGGTCATCACGTAACGACTATGTTCGTGCCCGATGCTGTTACTCCGCAAATATTCGATATGGCGGCGGCTTTGCTTTTCGATAGGCCGTTGATACTCTGGTCGCAATCCATCGGCCCGTTCGACTTCAAGTCACCGAAGTGCAAATTGATGGTGCAAAAAATACTTTCCGGTGCCGGCCGAATATTTATCCGCGACGAGGTCTCGGCAGAACAAATAAACAAAATGGGAGTTTCCCTGGAACATGTATCGAAGACATGCGAGTCAGTATTCGGCCTGTGTGACATTGTGAAATCACGAATCAGGCCCAGTGAGCGCCCATCTGTTATGGGAGTTGCTGTTTATGTGCACACACGTGCTAACCAGCTCAAAGAACACGAAGAACACCGGCGCTTTTTTGCGGCGTTGATTGACCATGCTATTGAGGCCGGTTATAAGGTGCGTTTTTTCCCGATGGAACTGCAAGGCACAGACCGTCACTGTATTGAGGCTGTGATAAACAGTGTTGACAAAAAAGGGAATTGCGAAATTGTAGAGGGTTTTCCCGGAACCCTGGACCATATTAACGCCGTCGCGCAGTGTAAAATTTTTGTCGGGCATAAGACCCATTCGCAAATCTTCTCGTTAGTGACTGCAACACCGCTGCTTGCCATTGCATATCATAAAAAGACTGAGGATTTTATGGCTCAGTTCGGGCTCGAAAAGTACTGCATTGCCGATGCGCAGCTCAGCACAGAGAAGCTGATACAACTCTTTGATAAAATCAATAATAACCTGGACTCCATTAACCGGAAAGAAGAAGAGGTCGGCTCCAAAATGTGTATGCAGGTCAGGAAAGATTTTGCAAGGATGATTGAGCAGGTCTGGGTGGGAAAATAAAGGGGAGTGAAACTCGCCGGATAAAAAGTGTAAAAAAACGAAAATCCAAAGAAAAATACTTAAAATTGCTGATTTTTAATCTGTAATCCCACCCTTTGATTTCCGATATTTAGCTTTAGACTTTATTTTCCGACCTTAATAGACAAGTGTGTAAATTGATTTTCAAAAGCCTTTTTTTGGGAGGAACCTGATGGCAACGTTTATTGCAGCATTATGTTTGATTGCAATAGTAATATGTCTGCCATTAGTGGTCTTGAAGCCGAAGTGGGTGTTTTACATATTCCTGATATCCGTTACGTTCCACAGCATACTTGCCGGCTACATATATAGTGCAGGTAACCTTGGTATGCCCCGTACATGGGCACCGGCGGATGTGCTGACGTGGTTAACGTTAGGGGCAGTGCTTTTCGTGCCGCGAGAGCGACAATACAGTTCCGGCGTTATTGGAAAATGCTTTATTGTTATAGCAATAGTAACCGTACTTGCCCTGATACAAGGTCTGCTAATGTATACTCAGACTGCATTTACATATTCGAGGGTGGCACACTTTGTAGCAGCTATGATATTCGGGCTCAGGTACTTCACAAACTATTCTCGCGTAAATGGATTTTTGAAATTTTCGGTCGTTTTGCTGCTGGCGATGTTTGTCGTACATATTTTAATCAGATTTGGCGCATTCACACCTCGGGCCGGCGAAATTGACACTCCTACACAATTAGGAGGTGAGAGAGGTACTTATACTCTCGTTCCCCTGCTCTATCTTTCACTGGCAAGTATTGCAATAGGCAGATTAGTAAGTAAAGTCGGCTTCTATTCCCGTATCTGTGTTTGTGCTGCTGGTCGGCATAGGCGGCATAGTGTTGAGTGAAACAAGGTCGATGTACGGAGCAATGGGTGTTCTCGCAATAGCGGCGCTTTTGTTCGTCAAGGGCAGGATTAGAACTATACTGGCATTCGGAATCGTCAGCCTGCTAATAATAGGGGCCGCCTCTGCAATAGGTTTCGATTTCCTGGAAAGATTTCGAGCCGGCACGACAAGAACAGGCGCAGTTGAAATACCGAGCCCCTTTCAGAAAGGCACGTGGAGGGCATTGGAACACGAAATAATCCTTTCAAGTTATAAGCAGGAACCTTATTTTATATTGACCGGCAGGGGTATTGGAGCGCTGCATCCGGCACCAGCGGGCAAATCGCCCCTGGTGGGTTTTTACCATTCAGAATATTTAGGATGGCTGGATAGATGTGGCTTGCTCGGATTGATAACGGTGCTCATCTTGATATTCGCTATTATTGTGCGAAGTTTCGCTTTATCCAGGAGCGATATCCCATATATGCGATATTACGGAGCAACGAGCTTCTTATTGATGACAGCGTTGGCGGCGGATGGATTCTTCCATCCTATATTTTCAAATCCCCGTGCTGCTCCGCTGCTGATATGCTTCGCAGCTATAATGGCTAACTGGCAGGATATTTATGTAAGCTTCTATCAGGAACAAGAGGTTCCTGAAGAAAGCGAAGCGTATCCTGAGCTTACCCCATTAGAAGTAAGCCCCTGACTTCTAACGGGGCTTACTTATGCTTAACTCCACAGTGTATCGAATGTGACCCGGAGCACCTTCCCAATTACAGCAGGAAAGGAAAAATTACCAATGCGTGTATTGATGGTAGCCGGTGCAAGCACGGGGGGCTTATACGCGTACACCGACGCCTTATGCTGTGGTTTATCTAAAATCGGTGCAGATATAACCGTAGTTACCAATCCATTGTGGGTGGACCTGCCAAGGCCTTATAAAGTCGAAAGATGTCAGTTCGAGTTTATAGATAAGAAAAAACAGTGGTCACAATTGCATTGGGCGGCGGACCGATTTTACAGAAGCTTGAGTAACAGCTTGCGGCGGAACCGATACGCTGTTCGCGAATGTTTCGATGTAGTTCATATTCAAGGCGTGGGCACACCCTTATTAGACCAATTTTTTCTAAAGCCTCTAAGACGACAATTGCCCGTTGTGCTTACAGTTCACGACGTTAAACCTCACTACGAACGTTTTGTCAGCAGAGCTTCTTTTATAAAACGGAGCCTTCAGATCCCTCACCGTTTGATAGTCCATTACGAGGGTGGCAAGAGACAACTGGTTGACTACTGGGGTGTTTGTGCCGACCATATAGACGTAATTCCACATGGAATTACACGCCTGCAAAATCCCCCGGACCCGACTGATGCACGGAAAAAATTAAACCTGCCGTCAGACCGTCAGATAATACTTTTCTTCGGAGGGATTCGTCCAAACAAAGGTCTGGATATTCTTCTCAAAGCACTGGAAATTGTTAAGTCGTGTAATCAGCAGGTTTTGCTGGTCATCGCCGGCGGTCTTCTCGGCAGGTTTAATTTCGAGCCATACTCCGATATGATTAGAAAATCCGATTTATCAGAGTATGTTCAAACCTTTATCAAATTTATCCCGGAAGAAGAGGTGGATTATTTCTTTGCAGCGTCCGACCTTGTAGTATTACCCTATTTGAAATTTGAAGCACAGAGCGGAGTATTACTCCGCGCTTACGCTCATAAAAAACCTGTGGTCGTCAGCGATATCGGGGCGATGGGAGAGCTTGTCTCCTCAGATAAGGTTGGTTTGGTTGTCGAGCCAGGTGCCGTAGAACCATTGGCTGAAGCTGTTACAAATGCACTGGATAGTCTCGATAAGTTTCAGTCCCATTACAGCCCTGAACTCGAAGAAAAATATAGCTGGAAGCATATCGCCGAATTGACTATGCGCAGCTATCAGGCAGCTATAAACAGCAAATTAGAAAAACAAAAATAAATCAAGAATGAAAATAGCATACATTGTTTCGAGTTTGAAAGTCAGTATGACCTTTGTAGTCAATGAGCTTGAAGCGCACGAAAAAGCCGGATGGCAGGTTTTGCCACTGGTCAGTTGTAAGCCGAGCACGTTTGATAATTTGTCCGCACTTCTGGTCAAATGGAATAAGCGTGCTGTGTTTCGTCCGAATATTTTTGTGCAGGCAATTGTAATCCTACGAGAAATGTTTACACACCCGCTTCTTTACGCAAAGGTTTGCTTTTGGCTGGTAACTTTGCTGGTCCATAGTCCGCTTGAATTTGCAAAAGCACTTTATGAACTGACGACCTGTTGTTACTTTGCCGGCCATTGCCGGCGTTTCTCAGCAGAACACATACATGTGCATTTTGCCAGCCGGTCTCTTAGTCTTGGCTTGATGATTGGGATATTAACTGATTTGCCCATCTCCTGCACCGTTCACGCCTTTGACATATTTACCAGAAGTCCGGGTAGCTTGCGAATACGATTAGCCAAATGTAAATTCATAGCTGCTGTTTCTCAATTCAATATCGAATATCTGCGCAACGCTTGTGGCAAATCTGTTGCCGATTTGTGTCATGTTGTGCATTGTGGGATAGACGTGGAAAAATTCAGGTCTGTTTCTCGTCAACCGGAACCCGGCAGAATAATTTGTGTGTGCAGACTTAGACCGAAAAAGGGTCTGGACGTTGCGATAAGGGCTTGTGCTAAACTGCGGGATAATAATGTAAAATTCCTGTTTGAGATTGCAGGAGATGGGCCGCAGCGCAAAGCTCTTGAGAAATTAATTGGACGGCTGAATTTAGCTGATAACGTCAAGTTGCTCGGTGGCATACCAAATGACCAATTGATAGAGCTTTATAGTCGGGCCTGTGTGTTTCTTATGCCGTGTATTAAGGCCCCCGACGGGGATATGGACGGCATTCCCGTTTCGATGATGGAGGCGATGTCATGTGAGGTGCCGGTTGTCTCAACCAGTATATCGGGGATTCCAGAGCTGGTTAAAGACGGTATAACAGGTCGGCTGGCTCCGGAGAAAAACGTCGATGTGCTGATGCAAATATTAAAAGAGCTTCTTGCTGATATGGGCAAAATCGAGCAGTTCGGAAAAGCCGGCCGCGAACATGTTCTAAAGGATTTTTGTATTTCCCAAAATGCAGCAAAACTGAGGGAACTAATAGAAGAAATTCAAAAATGCCTAAAGTGAACTAAAGTGCCTAAAGTGAGCTAAAGTTAAAAAACAAATAACTTTAGGCACTTTACACTTTAAGTACTTTAGGCACTTTTTAAAAGCTGATGCATATTCTTTATATTCATCAACATTTTGCCACGCCGGCCGGCAGCACCGGCACACGCTCGTATGAATTTGCCCGCCGATGGGTAAAAGCCGGGCACAAGGTAACCTTGATAGCCGGTCATTATGATATCGGTGGTTTGCAAGTGGACAGGGCACTTTACCAGACACAGACCATAGAAGGAATAAACGTAGTTGTTGTTGGGACCAAATACAGCAACAAGCAATCACACCTGCGTAGAATAACATCATTTCTGTCCTTTTGCTTTTTGGGTATTTATGCGGGTCTGAGGACTAAAGGCGTGGACGTGATATATGCATCAAGCACACCATTGACAGTTGGGATTTCCGCTATGGTCATAAAATGGGCCAGGCATATACCTTTTGTTTTTGAAGTGCGCGACCAGTGGCCTGAAATACCAATCGAGCTGGGTATCATAATCAATAGGTTTCTTATCAAGATACTTTTATGGCTCGAAAAAACCATTTACAAAAACTGCTCTTCCATAGTTGCTTTGTCGCCGGGTCAGGCGGATGGTGTAAGAGCCGTGTTGTCCCCCGGCAGTCGCAATCGGGGGCTAACTGAAGAAAAACCGATAATGGTGATACCCAACAGTTGCGATATTGATTTATTCAGGCCGGATATTGACGGCTCAGTTATTCGGCAAAGAAGAGGGTGGGGGGATAAACTTGTATTTCTCCACACAGGCGCAATGGGTAAGGTCAACGGCCTGAAGTTCGTTATCGATGCCGCCGAAAGGCTTAAAGAGCATAGCGATATTATGTTTGTATTGATTGGTGACGGAAATCAAAAACTGTTTCTGGAAAGCAGAGCTAAAGAACTCGGTTTAACAAACGTGAGAATCTTATCCTCCGTGCCAAAACAGGAGCTGCCTGAATTTTACGCCGCGGCAGATATGGGGCTTGTGATAATCGGTAATTTTCCTATTATTGAGCATAACTCTGCTAATAAATTCTTCGACTCCCTAAGCGCGGGTAAACCCGTGCTTTTGAATTATTCCGGCTGGCAAAGAAAGATTCTGGAAGATAATGAAGCCGGCCTCGGCTGCACTTTGTGCAATCTCGATGAGTTCGTTGAAAAGGTGCTGTACCTGAATTCACACAGAAAGCAGGTCGAACAAATGGGACAAAACGCCCGTCGAGTTGCTGTTGAAAAATTTAACAGAGACCGGCTGGCAAAACAGGCTCTGGAACTAATTTCTTCAGTGATAAGGCATGAATGAGACGCAAAGCCAGGTGGAGTTTAAGAGTCTCCAGGTCGCCCATGCCGGGCAGGTAGCCGCGTTACATATTCAATGTATAAGCACCGGCTTTATCAGCTCTATGGGTATTGATTTTGTAACTTCTCTGTATGAAGCCATCGTTAAAAGCAAATCGAGTTTCGGCGTTGTTGCAGTAAGAAATGGGAAAGTGCTCGGATTCGCAGCATTTACCACAAATCTCAATAAACTTTACAAATCAGTTGTCTGGAGAAAAGGACTGATATTTACTTTACTATTGGCAGGTAACGTATGGTCCTTCAAGCAAGTAAAAAAAATGTTTGAGACCTTGTTTTACCCTGCCAGAACAAAAAAAATGAATCTGCCTTCTGCAGAACTGCTTTCAATTGCTGTCGGGCCCGAAGAACGAGGAAAGGGACTTGCCGGAAAGTTAATTGAAAAGGGCTTCCAGCATTGCCGGAAAACAGGTATAGATAAAGTCAAGGTTCTCATCGGAGCAGACAATAAGGCGGGCAATAAAATGTATTTAAAGTTTGGATTTAAGCTTATCGGGCAAATTGTTAATCACGGTGTACTCAGTAATATTTATGTTGCTAAAACCAAAGTAAGCTAAAGTGCCTAAAGTGAACTAAAGTGATCATTTTTAACTTTAGACACTTTTCACTTATTCTACTCACCAATTAC
>JABAOC010001524.1_pt2 | contig 17797 bp, 22 predicted proteins | sample 7062161 | NCBI WGS metagenome assembly JABAOC01 (sample SAMN14538625, study PRJNA623070) | marine sediment metagenome | biome: marine biome [ENVO:00000428]; feature: marine pelagic biome [ENVO:01000023]; material: deep marine sediment [ENVO:00002113] | place: India: Gulf of Khambhat ... | reverse complement strand
TCACGAAAAAATAGGTGACATGGCAAAGAAACTATTGGGATTATTCCAGCACGTGGGAGTAGAAAGATAACTTCGAAGATAATACTTGGACTTGGGCCAACAAAGATAACTGTTACAGCAGAAGAATCATACGGTTCTTCATGTGTTAAACAACAAAGTGGATTTGTTTACTTGTTCTATATAAAAATGGATTCAGAGGATGTATAAATATGATGAAGGAAATTATCGGTATATCTATTTGTTTGTTGTTGGTTGGAGCATCTACCTTACCTGTAACAGGATATATTGAAAAAAGTAAAATCAAGAGAGATAATTTTAGAAATCCTGTAATTATTCAACCACCAGATGAGTTATGGAATAGAACCTATGGAGGAGCAGGAGGTGATTCTTCCGCCATGGTTCAGCAGACAATGGATGGAGGTTATGTATTAGCAGGTTCTACAACTTCTTTTGGTGCGGGTATTTGGGATTTTTGGTTAATTAAAACTGATACGTTTGGTAATGAGAATTGGAATAAAACATTTGGTGGTGAAAGTTATGACGTATGCAAGTCGGGTCAACAGACTCTTGACGGAGGATATGTTTTATTAGGAGATACAATGTCTTATGGAACGGGTAATTGGGATTTCTGGTTGGTAAAAACCGATTCCACTGGTAACGAGCAATGGAATAAAACATTCGGAGGGCCACTTACTGAGTTTAGCGCATCTGTTCAACAGACTATAGATGGAGGTTACATCCTTACTGGAACAACAGAGTATGAAAATGATATTGATTATGGAGATTTTTGGTTGGTTAAGACCGATGAAAATGGTTATGAACAGTGGAATAAAAAATTTGGAGGGGTAAAGTTAGATGATTGTTACTCTGTATGCCAGACATTTGATGGTGGATATATTTTAACTGGGTTTACAAGAAATTTTGGTGCTGGTAAAGAAGATGTTTGGTTGGTTAAGACCGATGAAAATGGAGATATGGAATGGGATGTGACATTTGGGGGAAAAGATGATGATGTAGGATACTCTGTTGAACAGACCGAAGATGGCGGATATATCATTACTGGAATAACTGGGGCAGAATTTAATACCCCAAAAGGAGATATTTGGTTGATTAAGACCGATGAGAATGGAGATGAACAATGGAATAAAACATTTGGAGGAACAAGTCGTGATTACGGTCGTTCTGTTCAGCAGACATTTGAAGATGGATATATTGTATTAGGAAATACGTATTCATTTGGAGCTGGTGAGTATGACCTTTGGTTGATTAAAACCGATGAATACGGAGATGAACAGTGGAGTAAAATAATGGGGGGAAATGGTACTGATGGAGGCCGTTCCATTCAGCAAATATCTGACGGTGGTTACATTATCGCTGGATCATTTACAGATTTTTGGCCACGGGGTCCAGATTACGATGTTTGGCTGATAAGAATAGAAACCGAGAGTTTTCCCCCAAGTGCACCGAATATAGATGGGCCCATCAGTGGTAAAAAAGGAATTGAACATGACTACACATTTAATGCAGTTGATCTTAACGGAGATGATGTCTATTACTTTATCGAATGGGGAGATGATACTATTGAAAATTGGATAGGTCCTTATGAATCCGGTGAGAATGTTACAATAAGTCACGCTTGGAAGAAACAAGGTAATTATAGTATTAGAGCGAGGGCGAAGGATATTTATAGTGTCAAAGGTCCATGGACATCTCTAGAAGTAAGCATACCAAAAAGTAAATCATTTAATTTCATCTTTAGTCTATTGGAGCGTTGGTTTGAACGGATCCCAAATGCGTTTTCAATACTAATATATTTGTTAGGTTTAAAGTAAATTATAGAATCATTATATCAAAAAACTCTGTTGAAAATTAATAATCCTGTTACAAAAGTTTATATACCATAATTAAGATATTGTATTAGGCATGATAAGCATTATCATGCTTGGAGGTAAGAAAATGAAAGAAATATTCATTTCTAACCGATGCTGGTAAGCCTTGCCCCCATGAATGAAATCGAAAATTGGTTTTTTAAGTTTACCTTCTAATCTTTATAAAGATGGCTTTTCTTCCTGTTTTTCCGGTAACAGGAATCACACATGCCTTTTATTCTCGCCTTTCTAGTGCATCCCAGAATACTACAGGATTTTCCTCTGTTTTCATGACGTTTCATTATATCCCCATAATCTCTCAAAAAAAATTATACATATCACCATTCTTCACTCTCACCTAATACAAACGTAGAATTACAACACTATTATTTCTCACGATCAGTATATAAAATTATCATAAAAAAAAGTATGTTACGCTGATAAAAATTCTTCAAGTTTACTCTGACGCTCAATAGCTTTTCTCATACCTTTTTTTCCTTCCAATCGATATTTCAACCGATACACCTGTCTATACATTTTCTTCTCTTTAGTAACAGAACTCCAATAATAACCCTCATCCCGTGAATCCTTCATAATCAAAATCTTGACCTCCCCAGGTAAGCCATCACGAGCGGTACGACCCTTGCGTTGGATGTGTCGAATTGCAGACGGGACCGGCTCGTAAAACAACACCAAACTGGTGATCGGGATATCAATCCCCTCTTCACCAATACTGGTCGATACCAACACATTATATTCACCTGTTTTGAATGCATCAAGCGTTTGCTTCTGCTCCTTCTGATTCATACCTTTTTCACCACTAGTCCTAGTTTGACCAATGAACTTAACCGGTTTCACACCAACAATTGTTTCCAACTCGGGAACAAGCATATCAATCGTGTCCCTGTATTCTGCAAACACCATAATCCGGGCATCCTTTTTTTCTTGGAAATGTTGTTTGATAATCTTTTTTGCCATTGCTAATTTTGGTTGAGACTCTTTAATTTCTCCGATACCGTTCTTAATTTCTGGATACAACGGATGATATTTAATCTTCTTCGCCGCTCTAGAAGGATCGTTCTCCAGTTTTGAAACATATGTTTTTGCAACATCAACCCCCTGACTCGTAAGCATGTCCTTCAAATGAGACAATTTTATCGTTGATGAAACCAAACTCAATCCGTGATAAAGGATACCACCTCGTTTCCCAAGATTAGCATGCATGTTCCCCTGGATTTCGACCAATGCTTTCTTGCTTAATTTATTCGGGGTGAGATGTTTCGCTTGACTGGTAAACCGCTGTAACCCTATAAGATACTCCTGTAACATTACATCAATTTTCATCATGATTTGTTTAATTTCAGGGGGCATTTCAATAAGGACCCATCGGAGAAACCGACTTGATACATAAGGGCGCATATCGTTATCCTGCTCATTTCGAATTTCAATATGATTTATACTAAGATGAACGGCTACTTCTTTGAGTTTTTCAAAATCACTTCCTGGCGAAGCAGTAAGTCCTAACACCTGATAATCCTTAATGGAATGGTATTTTTCCATGATTTTTACATACGCATACTCACCAACTGCTCGGTGTGCTTCATCAAAAATGATCAATCCGTAGTCAGTCAAGGATAACGTACGATCAATGTCATTCTCGATTGTTTGCGGTGTAGCAACAATCACCCTGGCTGTGGTGTAAATCTCGTTTCTCTTTTTTGGCGTATACGTTTCTCCGGTAACAACGGCGATCTCATCGTCTTGGAGTGTTGTGAGTTTCATTAGCGAGGAAGCATGTTGTTCACAGAGTGGTTTGGTGGGAGCAAGAAAAAGGACTTTTTTCCCGTGTGATAGTTTATACGCCAATGATAATAGTGCTATGATCGTTTTACCCATTCCAGTCGGTAACACAACAAGGGAGTTTTTATCTTTCACTTCCTTGAATATGGTTGTCTGGTACAATCTCTTCTCGATTGTATGTGGCTTGATCAAATCTTGGTCAATGTATTCTGTCATCAGTTAAATCAATGGATTAAACAATGTGTGTGTTTAAAAATTTACTTAAGTATATAAATCGATAAGAATCTCTCTTTATAAAATATCAGGTAGATCTACTAATTAGTTTTTCATTAATTATCTATTATACTTTTTACTTTTACCTTCTAATTTTATTATAACCTCCTAAAAATTGACTAATCAACAGACTTATTGTCTAAGGGTAATATTGAAACTTTCCTCCTATTCATTAACCTAGTTGGAGAATGCTGGTAGGTACTATTTGGCGGTAAAACGATTCGAAGGAATAAAAAACAATGCAGAATCAACAGATATAAAACCTAATTTTATACTAGTAAGTTAGGGGTTCAAATCCCGATGCGGGCGTTAAAATTAACATATGATTACCAAATACTAGAAAATCAGTTAACAATATTTATTAATTATCTCCTTATAGAAATTAATCTATGAATTCAAAATTATCAATGAAGAGTTCACTTATTGCTCCATGCGGGATGAATTGTGGTATTTGCATAGCATATCTTAGAGAAAAAAAGAAATGCCCTAGTTGTCGGGTATTTGATAAGGATGAACCGGTTAGTATCGCTAAATGTAAAATTAAAACCTGTAACGAGTTAAAGAATAATAATTTAAAATTTTGTTTTAAATGTAAAAATTTTCCTTGTGAAAGAATGAAACATTTAGATAAAAGATATCGAACTAAATACAATATGAGTATGATTGAAAATCTTGATTATATCAAAAAATTTGGTATAAGAGAATTTGTTAAAAATGAAAAAATACGGTGGACTTGTTCTCAATGTGGTGGAACTATTTGTGTTCATCGAGGATATTGTTATAATTGTGGTAAACAAAAGACAGCATAAATGTAATAGAACTTTATAGAGTACATATGATCAAATTGACATATTAATTTGCATAAACATATTATTTGTTACTTTCCCATCCATACTTAAAAATCCAATATTTATAATCATCTCCCGGTCTAACAAAAACTGGAGCAGCATTAATTTCATATTTTCCGTCATTATCACAATCACCAACACTTACAACTGCTAACATTCCATACGTATCGGTAATAACATACTCTTCGATATAGGTACTTCCATTCCACTGAAGTATATGAACATAATTTGTTCCTGCACAAACTTCGGGTATTCCATCATCATCTACATCGCCAACGTCAAGTGCTTCAATTAAACCAGCTTCATGATACCATTCTTTTTCAAATTTTATTTCGTATCCAGTTCCATTCCATCCAAAAATCGATATTGCAGGACCATAATAACTTACATGAATCTCAAGTTTACCATCCATATCGCTATCCTTACAAATGAAAGCAAAGGGATAATAATCTTCACCAGTTCTTTTAATAATGGTTTCATCAAATGACTCTGTATCTTTATTCCAATCTAATACTAATACTTTGTATCCTGACCCACAAAGAAGTTCATTTTCTCCATCTTCATCAACATCTGCGACACAAGGCATATATATATACCAATACCCGTCACCTTCCTCATCATTCCATTCTGCTTCTTTTTCCAATCTATATTTATTCCATTGATAAATGACAATTTCAGGAACAGGACTATTTTGTCTCATAGGACCCCCACTTACAATTAATTCATTGCGCCCATCATTGTCATAATCACCAATATAACAATCAGCACTTCCTCCCCCATTACTAAATATCCAATTATCAAATCCTATAATTCTGTATTTTCCAGCGATCCATTTGTACACAGTTGTAGACCAAGTCGCAGCAATTTCATTTTTTCCATCACCAGTTAAATCCCCGATCGCAAATCCTCCTGGATTTGGTAATTCATCGATTATACCTAGTAACCTCAGAAAAGAAAGTAGATGATAAAATGGCGGACGTAATGTATGTTTTTGAACGTATGTTTGTTTATTATCATTCCATTCCATAACTCTAATTTGAGTATCCCGTCCTCCAATGAGTAATTCATTTTTACCATCATTGTCACAATCACCAATTGGTTGTGGTCCTTCATATCGACCATACCGCCAATCAGATCCATAGTTCATTTCCCATTGAATTCCATATTCTTCGCTTTGTTTAAACGGTTCATTGATGCTATTATTATATGCACCTGTTATACCAAAACTACCCAAACTAACACATATCATCAAAATTAATGGAACAAATTTTTTCTTCATATTACCCCTTACATAATTATTAATTATACATATATATAAGTATCGCTAATATACAATTTTATTAAAAATAAAAGATTTATTATATTTAATTTAAAACCACATTATACTATATTTTATAATTCAAAAATTCATCATATTACTTCCAATTTGGTGGTTTATCTAATTTTAATTTGACATTTTCATTTTGTGCAATATTTAATAGATTTTCTTTTAATATCTTAGCTTTTGATTTTTTATCATTTTTCTGTATATTCATTTTTATGATTTTGATTCTAGCATTTTTTAGCGCTTCTTTAATCCCTTGTATAGATAATAACGCTGTTGAAATACAGTAAAAATTTTTAGATCGTCCATCATTAAAATCATTTAGCATTTCTACGAGAAAATCTATTCTCCTTTTTTGGTGATTTAGGAACTTTTCCATTCCAATTCTTTTGATATTAACTAAATTATTCATCGCTTGTTTATGCGTGACAAACGAATCATATGCATCCTTACCAAACCATTTACTATTAAATTTTGAACAAGGAAATTCTTTACATTCTCCGCAAGTTTCTAAATTTCTATTTTTTACACAGCAAGTAATAAATGAACATGTTTGCGCCATTACATTTAGAAAATCTTTGCCAAAGCATCCAGGACATCTTGATTTACCTTCTGTATAGTAGCGCGGACATAGACCACAATCGATTCCACAGCAACCAATAGTTGGATTTTTCTTTTTGGTTTTTTCCATTTGAATCTCTTCTAAATTGTACTACTTTGTTTAAATATATCTATATCGGAATTATGAATATGAATTTATATTATCTATATGTTGCATAATATTGTATATTATGACAAAAACAGAGTTAATTTCGCCATTTGGAATGAATTGTAGTATTTGTAGTGGATATCTAGCTTTTAAAAATGATGTTGAGAACAAAGGAATCAAAATGCCTTATTGTTCAGGTTGCCGACCACGAAATAAAAAATGTGCTTTCTTAAAAAAGAGATGTGATCTTTTTATAAACAATAAAGTTAGATATTGTTACGAATGTACTAAATTTCCATGTGATAAATTACAACGAATTGATAAAAGATATCGAACATTTTATAGGATGAGCATGGTTGAAAATCTTAATTTCATTAAAGAAAAAGGGATAGAAAAATTTTTAGAAAAAGAAAAATTAAAATGGAAATGTCCAAATTGCGGTGGAATTATATCCTGTCATAATGGGATTTGTTTTGAATGTGAATTAGATAAATTGAGAAATAAAAAGAAATTATATAGATGGGAGAATGAGTAATGGCATATAGAAAAAAATCATGGACTGAAAAATTACAAAATAAAAAAAATTTTCCTAAAGTTCTTGCATTAGAGCAAAAATTTCCTTGTGCAAAAGCATTACAAAAATGGGGTGCTAAACCTGGTGATTCAGTTGTTCTTGCTCCACCTCTTGATGTAAATACAATTATGAAAAATGTTCCAAAAGGTAAGCTTATTACGATTTACGAAATATGTAAAAAATGTGCAGAAAAATATAATGTTGAGTACTGTTGCTCACTAACTACAGGTATTTTCATTAATATTGTTGCCCATGCAGCTAAAGAATCTAAGAATAAAGGTGAGAAAAATATTACTCCTTATTGGAGAACCTTGAAAACAGATGGTTTTCTAAATCCAAAATTTCCTGGTGGAGCTGAAGCACAAAAGAAATTACTTGAAAACGAAGGATTTACCATTTTACAAAAAGGAAAAAAATTTTATGTAGAGAATTATGAAAATTTCTTATTAAAGTGAAATAGTAATGAAACCTTATATTATTATACATAACTCAATAAGTTTAGATGGTTCTTTAAGTAATTTTGATGTAAATATGGAGCTGCATTATCAAATTTCAAGTAAGTATAAACCCGATGCTCATTTAATCGGTTCAAATACCATTAAAACTGGTATTGCATTATATGGTAGTTCTCCTCCAGAAAACAAAGATGATTTTAAAAAACCAGAAAGAAATAAACAACTACCATATTGGGTAATAATTGATACTAAAGGAAAATTAAAGGATCATCTTCACGAAGTTAGAAAATTTGAATTTTGTAAAGATATTATCATATTGATATCGAATGAAACCTCAAAAGATTATACTTTATATTTGGAAGATAGAAATTATGACTTTCATGTTATTGGTAGAAAGAAAGTAGATATTGAAAAATCTCTTGAACTATTATCCAAAAAATACAATATCAAAACAGTTTTAACTGACACAGGTAAAATACTTGGGAATCTTCTTTTAAATAAAGGATTAGTTGATGAGATTAGTTTATTAATTCACCCAGTTATAATAGGTAATAAATCATACAAAATTTTTGACAATATCAATAAAAATATACAATTAAAATTGGTAAATAACAAGGTATTAAAAGAAGAATATATTTGGCTAGTTTATAAAGTAGAATAGGAAGAAATTTTTATAGATAATAAGGTTCTTAATTGAATATTTAAGTAAAGTTATTTATCTATATGTTCATTAATGATTTAAAGCTGTGTAACTATCATAAATTTTGAAAAATTTAGGTATACCAAAATTATTTATACTTGTTCTGATATAATATAATTTAGGTATGCCTAAAAATAAATCTGGTGAAAAATATGGATAAACAAATCATTTCACTGTCACAACTTCCAATAAATAAAAGAGCGAAAATAACCGATATTCAGGGAGGTCAAGGATTAATTCGAAAATTATGGATTATGGGAATTAGGAAAGATCAAATACTAAAAATAATCTCAAAACAACCGTTTCGAGGACCTGTTACTGTTGAAGTATGCGGATGTCAGATGTCTTTAGGCCAAGGAATGGCACAAAAAATCATGGTGGAAGTGATTTAATAAAAAAAATTGTTTTGATGGGAAATCCAAACGTAGGAAAAAGTGTTGTTTTTTCTCGGCTTACTGGAGCTAATGTAATTGCATCAAATTACCCCGGTACTACTGTAGATTTTTCAAAAGGAAAAATGAGAATCGATGGTGAAAGAGTTGAAATAATTGATGCTCCTGGAACATACTCTCTTGAACCAACGAACAAAGCTGAAGAAGTTGCTTTAAAAATGTATAACGAAGCTGACATTATTATAAATGTTATTGATGCAACTAATCTAGAAAGAAATCTTTACTTAACTTTAGAATTGTTGGAAAGAAATAAACCTATTATTATAGCTTTGAATCTATGGGATGAATCAAAACATCTTGGAATCTTTATTGATGAAAAAAAGTTAGAAAAGAGATTGAGTATTCCCGTGGTTCCAACAGTAGCATTAACTGGGGAAGGTATTAAAACATTTGTATCAAGAATTAAAGAATCTAAAGCAAACCTAAAAATTAAACAAACCAGTGAAGAAGGAAGATGGATTGAGATTGGATCTATTATTGGCGAAGTTGAACAAGTAAAGCATAGGCATCATAGTTTTCGTGATAAAATATCAGATTTAACAATAAGACCACATACAGGTATACCTATAGCTATTGGTATTATTTTTTGTGCATTTTGGTTTGTAAGGTTTATTGGAGAAAATCTAATTATTTATTTCTTTGATCCATTATTTGAAAAATTATATTCACCAATAATTACTAGGTTGAGTGATTGGCTTGGACCAGGCATAGTACATACTATCCTCATTGGTGAATATGGTGTTGAAATCAACTTTATTGAATCTTTAGGGATACTTACAACAGGACTCTATGTTCCTATAGGTGCGATTCTCCCTTACATAGTTGCTTTTTATTTTACCCTTTCAATTCTAGAAGATTCGGGGTATTTACCCAGACTAGCAACTTTAGTTGATAGAATCTTTCATAAACTTGGAATGCATGGTCATGGTATTGTTCCTTTATTTCTTGGACTTGGCTGTAACGTTCCTGGTGCGTTATCTACTCGAACATTAGAAACTAGAAAACAACGTTTTATTTCTGCAACTCTCCTTGCTATCTGTGTCCCTTGCATGGCACAAATGGCAATGGTATTTGGAGCATTGGGTAAATATGGATTGTACTATATTGGGTTGGTATTTTTGACTCTTATAATTCTTTATGTTATAATTGGACTTGTATTAAATAAGTTTATCAAAGGAGAAAGTCCTGAAATTTTTCTTGAAATTCCTTCTTATCGTCGACCTAGTTTAAGGGCAACACTGAAAAAAACTTGGATGAGAATTCGTTGGTTTTTGAAAGAAGCAATTCCTTATTTATTCTTAGGCGTATTAATCATTAATTTATTGTACGCTATTGGAATTCTGCAATGGATAGGAAATTTAGTTTCACCAATAATGGTAGGGCTTTTTGGTTTACCAGGAGATGCAAGTATTGCTTTAATTACAGGTTTTTTAAGAAAGGATCTCGCTGTTGGGATGTTGATATCTTTGAACATGGTTCCTTTACAGATGGTCATTGCAGTTACTATGTTAACAATATATTTTCCTTGCGTTGCCACCTTTGCAGTTTTAATTAAAGAATTAGGAATTAAGGATATGATTAAATCTGCAACTCTAATGATTGGAATTGCAATCATCGTCGGATTTTTATTAAGAGTTATTTTATTAGGTGTATAAAATGAGGCAAAGAACAATTGAAGAATATGTAGAAGTTGTATATAATATTCAAACTAAGAAAAAAACCGTTCACACAAACAATGTTGCTTCAGTATTAAATGTTAATCCTGCTAGTGTAACTGAAATGTTTCACAAACTTAGTAATGAAGGATATATTAATTATGAAAAATATAGTGGAGTGACTTTAACTGAAAAAGGAAAAGAAATTGCTATAAATACTAAAAAGAAACATGAAACGTTAAAAAATTTTTTAATGATTTTAGGAGTTGATGAAAAAATTGCTGATAATGATGCTTGTAGAATTGAACATAATGTTAATACAGAAACAATGAAAAAATTAAGAAAGTTTGTTGAGTTTGCAAATTTAGAAAATGTTTGTTCAAGATGGTTGGATCATTATAAAGAATTTGTTCAAAATGGGAATATACCGATTTGTAGATTTAAAGATTTAAAATAAATAATCCAAAAATTTAAAATTGTTAATTCATAATACCATTTATTATGCGAGAATATAAAATTAAAAGAGGTCACAACCCTGATATCGAGGAATTGATAACAACCTATTTTGGTGCAAAAGGAGATATATTTAAGGGTTATAAATTTGAGGTCTCAGGTATTGGTGAAATAAACATGAGACAAGATAAAAATTCTCTTTTTGTGGATATAGTTCCTCCTAAAAAAATATGCAGTGGTTATAGTATAATTAAGAAATGGAATGATTTTCTTTTTGAAGCTACTGGAAAAAATGCTAAGGAACGTAAAAAGGAATTTGGTAAAACTTAATGTCCGAAAATTATTTTAACTTTGAGTGCATTACATCTCCTTGTGATTGCACATGAGGAAACATAATTGGCACCCAAAGTTAATAGAAACGTATCTCGTAAAGTATTATAAAAATATCCGTTCACGAGATAGCGTAAGAGTTTATTTAAAGCTGTTTTTTACCACACTTGATAAAGATCCTTCTAAATGGTTAAAACAATCAAAGAAGGCAATAAAAGACGATTTATGGAAATTTGCAGAGATCATAGAGAATAAACCAAATAAGACACAAAGTACAGTTCTTAATATATTAAAAAAATTCATGGAAAGAAACGATATAGAATTAAAATCTAGGGAATGGGAGGAAATACGTCAACGAAATAACCTTGTAAGAGCTGTTATACCAACAGTAAAGAAAGCAACACCTACACAATACGATCTTAAAAAAATTCTTTCATACGCTACAGGGATTAAAGCTAAAGCATTTTTTGGTTTACTTGCAAGTACTGGATTGAGGCGTGATGAAGCATTGAAATTAACATGGGATGACATTGACATGGATAACAGAATGATAATGTTACATGAGGAAATAGCAAAAGGAGGGATACCACGATTTACTTTTTTTACACAAGAAGTCAAAGAATTTCTACAACTATGGAAACCTGAAAGGGATAAAAAATTAACAACTCTGTATAGGAAATCAACAGCTTTACGAAAAATATTAGAATCAAGAGGATATGAACTAAAAAAAGATATTAGAAATTCTACTTATGTAGTAAGAGGAAAGGTATACCATCATACATATTGGAAAATCTACAAGGATGGTAAAGAAATACCGAAAGAAATGATTATCAAATTGGACAATAGAGTATTTCCGTATGAAGCTGAGAACTTTGAAAAAATATGGTATAGGTTACTGGATAAAGCGGGAGATCCTTACAATAAAAAAGATATGAATCCAAAACTCCAACAACCAAGACATTTATACAATATTCACTCGTTAAGACGATTTTGGTTTACACAATTGCGATCTGATAGAATGAATGATGAGTTTTATAATTACATCGGAGGGCATACGAGTCTTTTAGACAGAACCTATGGGGATTGGTTACATGATAGGGTAATGCAACAGAGCATCAAAAAAGAATATGACCGTCATGTTTCGGCTTTAGCTATCTTTGAAGTGCAACCCGACCTTACAGGAGTACATGAACAGTTAAAAGAGAAAGACAGGCAAATTCAGGATCTTGATAAACAACTGAAAGATTTACGGATGGAGCTTCTAGAAGTGAAAATGAAACAAGTTCAGGAATTACAGAAAGAAAATAAAAAATAAGTTGAATTCAAGATAAAACTAATATTACCCATAATTTCTTCTTGTGCTACGAATTTGTTTTATTACAATTTTAGCTGATTTTTTAGAATCTTTGATAAATTCTTTTAAAATTGGATTTTCAAAATAATCAGGGTATACATATCCAATCATAAATTGAGGACCGATAACCACTATACAATCTAAAAACATTGAGAGAAATAATTGTGCATCACTGGAAATTAATATCAGCTTTGTCAATAAACTATTAGGTATACTAGCCCATCTCATAATTATATCAGTATCTGTTGGAATCTTCGATAAAGATTTGTAAAGAATCGCAATATTTGTTGGCATTGATGCTTTTGAAAAATCAGATATATAAGACTTCGATAGGGATGAAAAAGAATCGGCTAATATCTTTTCTTTTTCTGTGAAAACTTGTTTTTTTCCTTTCCAAGTCTCGTTAAAAACTTCTTTTTTCTCATTAGGTTCAAATATTTTATCTTTAGGATTAAACCAAATATTTTTTACAATATAAACTGAAATAATAAAAAAGATTAGTCTTTTTTCGATGATTTCATGATAAGCGTCAATTTCATAATTAAAATCGATACTAAAAAATAAATCTTTTAAAAGAGAACGAGTAAAATCAGAATCAAGAATGGTATGTAAAACCCATTTCTCAAAATCAGTTAATGATTGTTTCTGTTTCTGTAAGAGATTTACGATTTCGTCTATTAACGCCGTACAAGATGCTCTATAGAGTACAGTATTTTTTTCATTGATACCATGAGATTCTACATATTTTTCTTTTTCAAGTTCAAAGAAAGCTCTACCACCTTTTTTTCCATAGATGTCAGGTTCGGTAGCATTAACAGCTTTCATAATCTCATATTTAGTCATGGGAGTACTATAAATGAGGAAAAAAATCTTTGCTGGTAATCCTTTCCTGATAAGATAAGTTTTATTCATTATTATTCACCCATATTTACAAATTTAGTGTTTTTGTACATAGCTTATGTACAAATTCTATATGTGTCGTAATGTATATATACATTTAGGTACACAATACTATTCGATTATTATGGGAAATTTAAATGCTACTGAACAAGTGCTTGCAGATTTTAAAAATGTAGTTTTTCAAAGATACGGAAAATTACATGGTACTCTTAAAAAAGAAGTTGATATTGCACTTCAAGAACGAGCTGAAAAGCTTCTAAGAGGGGGGGATCAATGAATTTTTTAAAATATCGCAATGCTGAGGAATTTCTACAAGAAAATGGATTCGATGTTGAAACTGGATTGAGAATCGTCGAAGCTGAGCTAAGAAGGTTAAAGGGGGATTAACCTCATGGGTGTGTTAGGTGTTTTTTTATTTTTTTTCATTGCTACATCAAGTCGAAAAGAAGTCAAAGTAGTATTTATTGATGGTCCTATTGAAAATGGTACAATACGATCTATCCGAGGCCGTATCGTGGAAGAAACAGATACAACAATTACTCTAGAAAGATCAAATGGAAGAATTACTATTGGTAGAAATTTTATCATAAAAATAGAAGATTGGAAAAATGAGGGGGGGAAATGGTGAACAAATCCGTTCACACGACAATACCTGAGAAATATCATAATTATGTAACAAATAAAGGTTTGAATTTTAGCCAACTGTTGATGAAAGCAATAGAGAATGAGATGCACCATGATCCGAAAATTTTACAAAAAGAAATGGATGAGCTTGAAGAGACGTATAAGAATCAGAAAAAACAGATTCTTGATAACCTAGAAATTGCTAAAGCACATAAAAAAATAAAGGATGAAAAAAAGAAAGAGTTAGCTCAGGGGATGCGAATTGTATGAGTCCTAAAATTATCGACGAAAGCGATAAGCAGATGTGGTCGGATCTCCTAAATAACATTAATTATCTAAAAAGTGAATACGAAACAGCAAAAACAAGTGGTATACTTTTATTAGATTTTGAAAAAATAGACAGGGCAAATCAACAACTCGGAGAATTACTTATAAATAATCCCACTAGAGCATATACGGCTTTATTTACTGTTCTACAAGAAGATGGTTTTGATGAGTTGAATATTGACCTTATCGGGTTCTCACCTATTGCACAGATAGACTTGGTTGATTTAGGAACACGGAATTTAGGTAAATTGTGTTCCATTGAAGGAATTGTATTCCAAGTTACAAGCGTCAGACCACGCTTGGTAAAAGGCGCTTTTCAATGCCAGAAATGTGGAAACATTATACATTTGGACCAAAACATAAACAACAATTATATCAGAACGCCAATCGAATGTTATGAAAGTGAGGGGGGATGTGGTAGGGTTTCAATTTTTCAATTAATATCCACATTATCAAGATATAAGGATTTTCAAAAACTGCTTATTACAAACCCTTACTACGAATCACATCGGAAGGAATTAGAGGTCCATTGCTACGAAAACCACTGTAAAAAAGTGTTACCTGGTGAAATGATAACGATTAACGGAGTTTATTATATCAATCAACAAGATAAACAGCTCACACAAGAAACATATTTTCTTACACGAGGTTTTGAATCCGCTCATTCTAAATCGTTAGAAATGAATGAAGAGGAAAAAAAACAAGCTGATGAACTATCCAGATCACCAGATTTATGGTCCAGATTGCTAAATTCTTTTGCTCCAAGCATACATGGTCATACTATATTCAAAGAAGTGCTTTTGCTACAACAAACAGGTGGCTCTTGGTATGATCTACCCGATGGTACAACAAAACGGGGATCAATCCATGTCATTTTAGTTGGTGATCCTGGAACGGTAAAATCTACAGCAATGCAAGCATCCTGCAGAATCGCACCAATATTCACAAAAGCCAGTGGAAGGGGTGCAACCATAGCAGGAATAACAGCAGGTGCAACCAAAGACCCACTTGGTGAAGGATGGATATTACAAGCTGGTGCTCTTGTTAGAGCCAATGGTGGAATCTGTTACTTAGATGAATTTGATAAACTGCCAAAAGAAGTGCAAGGTTGTCTTCATGGTCCAATGGAACAGGGAGTTGTCGAACAGTCTAAGATTGGAAGTATTAACCAGATTCTTTCATCACGAACCGCTATCTTGGCATCAATGAATCCCAAATATGGAAGATTTGACAATTTCAGGGGTAAATATATCGATCAGATTGATTTAGATCCTGCATTACTTAATAGATTTGATTTAATCATAGTTGTTGAGGATTTACCTAACGAAGAAACTGATAAAAAAATCGTATACCATATCCATAAAAATTTAAGTAAAGATTCTGAAAATGTTGAATTTTCATCTGATTTTCTGCGTAAATATATCAACCATGCAAAACTAATCAGACCAATAATATCTGATGAAATGAATCATAAGATTGTTAATTGGTTCATTGAAAACCGGTTGAGGCAAGATTATCATGTAAACTTTAGACATTACGAGGCAATTAGGAGGTTGTCAGAAGCAAGTGCCAAAATCAGATTATCAGAATCAGTTATTGAGGATGATATTAAGAGAGCGATAAGGTTGTTTCAACATTCTTTAGATTCATTAGGTATTGAAGATCTTGATTCTATTTCAACAGGATTAGCAAAAAAAGAACGAATGATTCTCCAAGAGATTGAGGGTTTTTTACCAGCTTATTGGAATGACATTTTACATCATGGGTATAATGAAGATATGATTCAGAGTCTTATATCAAAGAATTATCTGTATGAGAAAGATGGAAGGGTTTTTGTTAAAAGGAGTGGATATGATTTTAGCTAATAATGTACATTATTTATGTCCATTGTTGATGGACATTACAAATGTTCATAATAATGTTCATAGACGTTGTAATAGATTAAATGAGTGTTTTGTATCTAGTAATTTTTGTAATTTAGTAATTAAAAATAGTATATATATAAGGATTAATGGACATGGACATGTCCATAGTTTCTATAATATAGTCTATTTTTTGGAGGATTAATGACTGATACCATCTTATCATTTGAGACACAATGGAAACATGACATGGACATCCCCTTAAACTCATGGCAATCTTATTTAAAAAAATACAAAGACAAATATTTGCTTGAACATAATGAGCTTGGAATTTGGCAGATCCGATTAAAGCGGAATCTCGGTTTTATTCAACCGTATAGCATCATCAACAAAAAATTAGTTGCAGTTTTAGATTTCAAAACTCCCAATGCGCTTACTTTTTTCTTAAAAAGAGCACAAGGTTTTGATGTTAAAACCTCTCAACGTGGTGATTTAGACCTATGCATTGTGTTTGATGAAAAAAACATAAAATCAGTGGAAAATCTGTTCAAAATTCGTAAAAAGTACAAATTGTCAAAAAAAGAACGTGAAAAGCGAGTCAAACGAATTAAAAAAGCGAGGATGGTGAAAAATGGTGTCGCATGAGAAAGACGAAGAATATCCTGATGATGAAGATGAAGAGGATCCTGATGATTTCGAAGATATTGAAGAAGAATTCTATAAGGTAGAAGGATTGGATTTTGAACTTATAGGTGATGTTGGCTATTTAACATATCGTGATTCGCTTGGACGTTTTGCTTCACCAAATCAAAGCCCAGAACGCTTAAAAGAGATTGAAGCAGATTGCAAGATTCGTAAATTTCTACGGGAATATAAAAAGAAAATTCAGCTAGGATATAATGAAAAAATTCTATTGCTAAGATTAGTTGATGATTTCAGAGACAGAGATAAAATTCTTGATAAGCACGGTTTTCTCAATCCAAAAGTAAATCACTTCAAACGGTTGCCATATCATCAAGTCTTGATGGACCATCCAATGAAACGATCCGCATTCAGCCAATTCATCAATCGAATGGTTGATAAGGGATTAATCCGAAAAATCAAGCATGGTAAAAAATTGTATTTGAAGATTACAAAAGATGGTCTCGATAGAGTTTATAGATTTTGGGAGGAATATTCGGGTGAAAGTTGGAGGATGCCATAGATATGAAAAATTGGAACGTAATTTGTACAGATAAATTGTTTAAAAAAAGGGTGTTTTACCGAAAATTTAAAACAAAAAGATGTGA
>JABAOC010034680.1_pt2 | contig 17811 bp, 8 predicted proteins | sample 7062161 | NCBI WGS metagenome assembly JABAOC01 (sample SAMN14538625, study PRJNA623070) | marine sediment metagenome | biome: marine biome [ENVO:00000428]; feature: marine pelagic biome [ENVO:01000023]; material: deep marine sediment [ENVO:00002113] | place: India: Gulf of Khambhat ... | reverse complement strand
AGTTAGCCAGATCGTGACTGATACTACCATCATAAGTGCCATATTCAAGTTGTTGATCCCCACGACAGGCTTTCTCCCATTCGGCTTCGGTTGGTAAGCGAAGCCCGTAAAAAGCACAAAAAGCAGCAGCACCATACCAATTTAACCTCACCACTGGATATTTTTCAAACCCTGGTTTGGCTCGAAACTCGAATACACCGTGCTCAACTTCAACATACTCAATAAATACATCAGGAAAATCCGGGACGCCAGCAAGCCGACAAAAAATCAGCCAGGCAAAAGGACCTTTTCGTCCTGTAACAATACCCGACTCGAAGGTAATTTCTGCTACAGCAAGCGCCTGGTTCAGGTATTCAGTATACTGCTCATTGGTAATTTCGTGCTTACTTATTTCAAACGCATCAATATATACCTCATGCGCTGGTTTCTCATGGGGTAGACCATTGTTATCTCCCATGATGAAACTCCCAGCCGGAATAGTTATCATTTCAAAGGGATTTTCAATTGTTTCCTGCACCTGCACCTGACTTTGTGCCGATAAAGCCTGGTATTTTCCAATCACGGTTTCAGTACCATTCAAGCCAGCGATAGAATGAAATATTCCGTTGCTGTCAATCGTGGCAACAATGCCTGGTTGTATTGACCAAGCGACTTGTTTTGTGACACACACCTGACTGGCATCAAAAAAGTCGGCGATGGCTTCAAATTGAATATCCTTTCCAGATTGGATAGAAGTTGTTACGGGCAAGATCATTAGTGATCTGGCGCGTTTGGTAACTTCGATTCGCACCGTATCGGTTACACCTTGATAATCAGCACGAACAGTTTCGATTCCAATCAAATCCATCATCGCGATAAAAAGCCCGGCTTCATTTACAGAGCCGGCATATCCTGGAGAAATGGACCATATTGCCTCTGTGGTAACGTCGCTGGATGTTCCATCGGCAAAACCAGCAGTAGCAGCAAGCTGTAATGTTCCGCCAGAATAGATAGAAAATGCTGGTGAAGTGATTTGAAGAGAAATCGGGATTTCACCGGGTTGGGTTGGCTTGTCGCTACAATGAATGAGAAGAAGAGCGATAAAAATAATCAGGGATCGTATAAATGATTTTTGATTATTTGAGCGCATTATTTAAGCTCCACTGAAACTTAATAATTGTGAAACGTGAGACGGCAGACGGCAGAAGTAAGACGTGAAATGGCAAACGGCAGACGTGAAACGTGAGACGGCAGATGTGAAACGAAAAAAAATTAAATTTGGACTTTTCACTTTTCACTTATTACTTTTCACATTTCACCTTTTACTTTTCACGTTTCACATCTCACACCTCACGCTTCACTTTCGTCTCTAACAATTTCTTATTAGCAAAAAATATAAAAAATAAATTTTGACTACAAACTTCAACGAACCTCAAAATCCCCTCCCTCTCGCTTAAACGGAACTTTGAGATAATTTGGGTGGAGTTCCTTGACATTAGATACTATGCTCTCAATCAATCCCTGAGGAATTGTTTCGTGAGCGATGAGCAGATATGGAATGACCTCATATTTTCCGGGTGGTAGAGGATTCAAGATCAGGTTGAAAGTCATATTTAAACTACGTGAAGATAATGCGACGAGTAATTTACTACCCGTTCCTGAAATGGGAACAGATTTATAAATAAATACTTCATGGGAATCGATTTTCTTCACAAAGATGGCTCCCAGCATTCCACCAACAGACTCAGGAACAATAACAGTTGCAGAATCAATAGTAGCTTGTAGCGTAACTCTTGCTTCGATAGAACCAGTATAATTTGCAGAAACCGAGGCTGGCGACATTGAAGTGTTTATTCGAAGGAATCTCCGCAGCGTTTTGGTCTCATAAATTTTACCATCTTTGTTGATATCCCCTCGGGAATAGGCAAATTCACCATCACGGACAACGACTTGAGATGAGACAAGCTTATAATTAGCGATATAAAAATAAAGGTCAAAAGTCCCGCTAACACCGCCTGAAGTGCCCATGCTCGATTTAGGAGGTAGAGTTAAGTTAAACTGACCCTTTTCATCGGTATAAGTGCCAATATTAAAATCCGAAAGCCAGACATAAACGTCTTCTGGACTGGAGCCGTCATGTAATTTAACCTTACCACTGATTTTCCTGTGCCCTGAGGAGATTTTGTTTTCACCAAAGGGAAGCTCGGTACAGGTAAACAAACCTGTCAAAAAAATCCCTATAACTAGCATCCTGACGAAACTTTGCTTTGCTTTCATGCTTATTTGCTCTTAATTCGTTATTCGAAATTCATTATTCGATATTCAGAATATTTGAATTTCAGTACTGCGCCCCTAATGTGAGATAAAACCGACGATCCCGAATAGCCAGCCCCTGGAGCAGCACTTGATCATCATCCAAAAGATTACGACCACTGAAGTTTAAAAATAATTTTAATTTGCCAATAGGAAAAGTCTTGCTCAAATGCAAATCAAGGTTTGAATAATCTGGCAGCGTTATCTCAGCAAAAGAGATAAAATCATCTAGTAGTATTGGTTCAGTAATTTGGCTAAGATGCTGACGGATCCATCCCGCCTGCTCGCCTTCTTTGAACCAGTGAAGCTGAAACGAATAGCCGGCATGATCAATAATGAAGTTCACGGTGCGTTTGAAGTCAGACTTAAAAGGAAAAGTGGCTTTTTCAGAAATAAAGTATTTGGAAAGACCCAATTCGACTGTTACTTTCTTACGGAAAAAATAGACACTGGACTTGGTCTCAACTCCAGAAATTCGGGCATTGGGAACGTTATCATAAAACAGTATCGGAAAACCGGGTGAAGTAGAAATGCGAAATTTATTATCGTAATGGTTCTGGAAGAAATTTCCAGAGATTTGCCAACCGTAGATACTCTGCTCCCCTCGAATATCTCTCGCCACTTCAATGCTCAATTCCATACTGGAATTTTTCTCTGGATTAAGATTAGGCTGGGTTGATGCTGATGTCAATGAAGCTGGTGAACTGATTTGTTGGAGCAAGGTCGGAAACCTGGTGTTGATACCGAAGCTTAAATAGCTGTCGAACATAAGGTTCTTGCTGTATCCCGGAAGCTTTAATGCAAATTTAAACATGGCTTCCTGCCAATTATTTTCGGTAAAAAGTCCAACTATATTTTTCTTCTTGGATTCTACTGTATCATCAATCCGAGTTATCGGATTGTTTTGTTTATCTCTCAACAGGTCGTAACGAAAGCTGAGGTTTAGCTCCGCTGTTTGTAAAAAATCCGAATCGAGATCGCCGCGTAATTTCGCAATCGATACAATACCATGATGCTGGCGTTGAAATAGTGCAGCTTCCAATCCAATGGTCTGTTCCTTAAAATTTCTCCGCTCATCAGTGAAATCGAGCTCAGCATGTTGGAACTGGTAACCCAACAAGAGTTCCAATTTCCAGAATCGGAAATTTTTGTCTGCATTAACATGAATTGTCTGATCTGCAAAACGCCGATGAAGCGAACCTTTACCGCTTGCCAGAAACTGCTCCTCTTCCAATCGTTGCAGCGATAGCGTAAGATTAACATCCTTTGCCATGGAAAGATCACCAGTGTACTTGAGAGACAACAGTTCGTTAAAATTTGACAGGCTTTCGACATCAAGCTGATTGTCATGTTTCAGTGAGGTGTAGATATACATAGCACCCAATGAATTATCTGGCAGTCCATCAGAACGGTTTGGAAAACTATAGCTGAAGGTTGCCGTGTGATGTAATGAACTGTTTTCCAGCAGTTGTTTCTCAGTGGGTTCATCGGCGAACCTTCGTTTGGTACCACCTCGCTTAAAGCTGTACGATCCTGTTAGACGGTCGAGCTTGTGATGAAGATGGAGACCCCAGTTGCCAGAATGATAAGTACCAAACCGCTGCTGGAATCGAATATTATAATCATGTTCCATCTTCGGAACAATGTTAATCACACCTGAAAATGCTTCAGGTCCGTAGAGCGCAGTATTGCTACCCTTAATAATTTCAAATCTTTCGATATCCTCTAAATCGATCAGTGACAGATCAAAGATATTGTCATAAGCGTTGTTCATCTTGATCCCATTGTACAACACAAGGACTTCATCCGGATTCCCGCCGCGAATCGCCACTGTTTTCTTACCGCTGAGTTCTTCTTCGACCTGGACGCTATGATCGGTTCTGAGCAAATCGCCCACATCGACATAACCACGAATTTCAAAATCTTTGGCTTCAATCATCGATATGGTTTGAGGAAGATCTTTTTCTATCTCTAGAAACTGTATCCTTTCTTCCTCTATCATCGCGCCTTTCAAGGGAATCACCCGTGGCTGCAGATAAACATCATGGTCTTTCTGGAGTGATTCGAGTGAGATTTCCAGGGGCTCATAAGCAATGTGTCGAAAGACGACTGCCAATTGTCCAGTAGCACCGCGTACTCGAAGCAAGTATCTTCCAGCAACGTCACTGCTGGTTCCGATTTGTGTGTCTTTAATATAAATATTGACATTACCAAGTTCTCGGTGGGTATTTATGTCGCGTACGACACCAGTAATTTTAATTTCCTGTGCATTTGTTATCGCAAAGAAAGCGCAGACGAACAAAGCGAGCAAAAAAAATTTCCCCCAACGGATATAAAAACCCAACAGATTCATCAATCAGTTTCTTTTATCTATGGTTCATATACTTGTAATAAATTTCATTAAAATATAAAAATGAAAATAGAAAATTCCTACTGATTCTTGAACCCTACAGGTGATTTTTATTTTTGTTATTATCAGTAGGATTTAATTATCTGTGGGAGAAAATAAAAAAACTGTTCTTTAAAATTTTTTAATTCGTGTAATTAGCGAAATTCGCGGTTAAAAAAGCTGATAAATTTCTTGCAAAAAAAAACAGATTTCATTGGTAATACTATAAAAAGGTTACTATCTCAAAAATCGCTCCCAATTATCATCCCGAAACTCACCGCGCTTGGTGGAATGAACTTGCTCATAGTATCCATATCCCAAACGATCAACAAAAACAAATTCTACACCACCTTCGATTTTATGATAGCGCCAGATTTCGTACGGTTTGCTTTCTCCCATACTGGGGAATCGGTCAACTTCATCAGGTTTGCCATATAAAATAAAAATCCTGCCGCGATGGGTGCGATAACCTTCTTTTCCCATCTCATGATATTTTTCATCGGCAATTTCCACAAGCCGTAAATAATCAGAACGCTTAATCGAAGGACGACCTTGTCGCCCTCTCTCAACATTCGTCCAAAAATTTACCAGGAATTCACGTTTCCCGGTTTCGGTATCGATCTGTTTAAACATCTGAATATCTTCATCGGTGGCAATATATTTTACCTGGTCAAACTCTTTTTCCAGTTCTTTTTCCGGTAATCCATCCAATTCGCTTGCCTGGAAAGAAATGATGGTCTCTGTAGGAGCTTGTATATGTGGATTATAAATATAAAATGTTTTTTCTGCCCGACTTATTTGATGTGATTCCTGGTCAAGAAGCAGCAGTCGAAATTGATATTTTCCCGATAAGAAAGACGTTACTGGGGTCGTACCAACCTCTACAGTATTGCTTACATTATATTTCCTCTCCTTTGATGATTCTCTTACAACGTTCTCATTAGAATCAATGATAAGTGTATTTACAGTATAGGTTTCTTCAGGGTCCAAATTGTATAACTCTAAATAATTAAAAATGACTGGATGAGCCGTGATGCCAAAAACTAATATCGGATTTGGTACAACCTCCAATGAATTCTTGAAGAAAGGATTATTTTGTTTTTTAGAATTTTTGATGCTGCTACATAATTCCAGATCACTGCATGATATTCCATCTGGATACGCATCAATACGAATCTCCAGGCTGGAGCTATCTAGACGCGAAGGATCGAGCGAATCGATAGCAACCACTTCCAGTGTGTAATCGCCAAAAGGAACGGCGTAGCCAGACTGGCTAACGAAGGGATATTTGAAATCTGTTCCGCTGGTATCAGTAATAGCAATGGGCAAAAATGCTTGTTCATTGGCAACATAAGCTTGGGTTTTCTGGTCAATCAAACGAGTCCTCAATCGTACACCAGCCTGGTATTTACCATCAGACCATTGGTAGGTAAGCAAAAAAGGGTATAAGCCGTAATACACTTCTAAGTAACCAGATTGATCATCGTGGCGAAATCTTGCATAATCCACATTAAGCTTAAATTCACCCATCGGAGAGAGGCTTTGAGCAAAAAGGTTCGCGCCAAAAAACGCAATTAGCATGAAAAGCAAGTAAAGTTTTTTCATAATCAATTGTCCTTTTAATTTACAAGTCAATGTCATTAAGTTAAGCGAATATGTCATTCCTGATGGAGCGAAGCGGAATTCAGGAATCTCCAAACTCATCGTATTAAGTCGAAATTTTACTTTAAGTTAGGAGATTCCTGCATCCGCAGGAATGACATGGAGCAGATACGGAATTTTCTTAACTTAATGGCATTGATTTACAAGTTACATTCATGATTTCAATAAGCTAAATAAAAATCGAATATTGAATATCGAATTATGAATGTAGAAGTGCTGAGTATTAGTTCGATATTCATTATTCGAAATTCATTATTCGATATTCTAAGAATGGCAATTCCATAACTTAACTATTAGTTAATATGAAATCAAGTTGGCAAGTAATCGAAATGCCCCAGGATGGATATTCATCCATTGGTGATCGAGCGCTAAATCGAGATATGTTCGTCTTCCATTACCCGCTGCTAATGTAACTACGAGTGGCTCGCCTTGCGGTTTCACTTTTATTGGTAATTCTGCTTGTTCCAGGGCCGTTCCAGTAATAATATGATAACCCCGCAAAAAAAGCCAGCCTTTCCAATCTTCCGACTTCATAATATTGGGAGATAATATGAGTGCATGCGATGAATCTACCTGAAGTGGAGTATCTTCATCGAATAAAAATGTTCTCGTCAATTGAATTCCCTCCCAAAGCGGATCATCGTTCCACGAATCAGCATCTTGCGCCAGAACAATCAAATGGCCTCCTTTTGTAACGAAATTATTTAGCGCTTTCGTATAATTCATAATTTGAGGTTTCAATGTTAATACACGTCTGTCAATAATAATGACATCTAATGAATCTATTTGTGGCAAAATCTTTCGATCTAAGTCTATGATAGAGAATTTAACATTCAGCCGTAGAAGGGCATCTTCAATGGGGCTATGTCGTAATCCTTTGATAATGCCAATTTTTTTGGATGTAGTATTCACCTCTGTATGGAACTTTCTTGCTGCGAAATTGGCTATGGTTATGCCATCAATTTGTAAAGGAATCAAATGAGTTCCTTCACTTGGATTACCTTTCCATGTGATGAATAGTGTATCAAGATGAGAGCTCTCTTTAGTGCTCAAACGAAATACACTCTCCGCTGAGGAGGCAATGGGATTTTCGATTTTGATGGTATCTGCCACGCCATCCCTGGAAAGATTGGTGAGTCGAAAGACAACCCTTTCGTTGGGTACCATACGAATAACGGGCGTTAGAATTTCGGTAATGAATCTCGGTCCGAAGAAAAGCTCTACCGTCGTGCGCCTAACAAAGCTTTGTTCTTTTGTAGGCGCGTGATGAATGAGATAAAAACTAAACGCTTTCCCGACAGTTGTTGAATGAAATTCCCTAAATCCGGGTGGAAAAGTATAGTCCAAACGTCCTGGACTAAGCAAACGATATTTCTCGTTAAGATCAAGCGGTAGCTCTCGCTCCACATCCTCATTGATTGCCCATCCGCCATCAAGTCCGGAAAAGAGAACTTTCGTGTACCCTTCCTCTGTAGTTCCTTTAACTTTGTTAATTGTTAAAAATGTTAATTGTCGTTCCGTCAGCGCGGTATCACTGATTGAATATTCCACTTCCACGCCAAGCAGTGTACAACGAAGATCTTCCAGCCTTTTTTTCCAATGTAACAGTGTTTCTATCTCACGCTGCTGTAATTTATAGTGTCGGGCAAGATAATAATTAACAGAGTCCATGATAGCTACCAGGTGTGTTAAAGCACCTTCGGTCTTATTTTGTAGCGTCGAATTCGTGAGTTGTCTGATCTGCTGTTCTATCCCCTGAAGCCTCGTCGTACTCGGTCGTGGTACTCCTGCATCAACCTCGCTAACTGATGGTGGAACCAGAGAATAAGCAAGATGATAGGATGGTTTTCTGTCTCTCAGCCACAAGCTTCTTTGAATTGCCAATGAATGATACGATCTCGCTGCTTCTTCCCCGATTTCATGATAAGTTTTTTTCCAGTGAGGATGAAGTTCATCAACCGGGACAAAGATATCTTTTTTTTCGCCATAATCAGCGACGACTCTTTCTATACTCCAGAATTGCTGTGAATCAGGTCCTACTAATTTCTTATGCGGATCAACTGGCGCGATCTTTTTCACTGCTGCCATGACATCAGAGTAAAGAACCTCCCATCTTGGATTTTTCCCATTAGTCGCCAAATCACGAGCTAAAATGATGATATCGGGTTTAAATTGCAAAAATAACTTCTTCAGTTTGGTCTGGAGTGTGTCACTTTGCCATAGCTCCCGAACCTTTGCTGAATCTCTAGCGGCTGCGATATCTGGCATATTCAGAAAATATATCTTACCATCTAAATAAGACAGGGCATTGGAGGCTTCCTTTCTCCGAATATCTGCAAGATAAGCAGGATATTCTGCCCGTATGTCGCTTTCTCCTGATTCACCGTTGGTAACATAAGCGCTCATTATGTTCGCGCCTCTACCAAGACGAAAATACGCTAAAGCAGAAAGATCCTCATAGCCGGGTTGAATCGCGAGAGAGAGAACGTTAAGATTGCTTCGTAAATCAAGGGAACGTTGATAAAGTGCATTTTTGCCAGTTTCAGGAAAGTACGGTTTTTTAGATAACGGTTGTTCACATGACAACAGATATGCAGAAACAATAAACCAAATGATTAGCAACAATTTTACTTTGCCAGAGAGATGACACATAATTTATCTCATATTTGATAGGACTCAATTTATATCATTAAATAAAGGTTTATGATGTCATCCTGAATCCTCGAGTTCTATTAAAGTTATCCTAAATTGACCGATAAGCTAAAAGAGGTGATTGCAGTCAATTAAAACATCCCCCTAAATCCCCCTTCAAAGGGGGACTTTTAACGATTCCCCTCCTTTGAAGGGGGGCAAGGGGGGATGTTAAAAAAATCAGAATGACAGCAAAGAGGACAAATTTCCATCTTGTCCTCCAGAAAGCAATTTCAGGATAATAATTAGTTCATAACAGAAAGGCTGTCCGCAGAAAAGACAGCCTTTCTCTTAAATTGGAGACTTATCGACAAGACGATAAGAAATTTTTAACAGCGAAGCTTATAAACCAAACCTGAATGAGAACACAGAGTTGTTATTGAAGTATTCGACCTGCCGCCAGGCATAATCTATTGTAATATTCAACCCGGGTGCAGCATAAGAGAAACCAAAACCCAGCGTGGGACCGAAAATATGTTCATCGATGTCTGATGTCTCGGCAAGCTCGATACCACCTCTGCCAAAAAATTGTAATTTATCCATATTGTAGCCGACTTCGCCACCTATACGGTATCCATCAAGCGCCAGGTTATTATTTGCAAAAGCGCTGTTCAGATTCAAGTTCAGGTTATCGTTAAATTTATACTCATAGGTTAAACCAATTTCCACTAAGGACGGTAACTCATAACTTGCCGCTTCGCTTCTGTAGTGCTGCTCTGGTCGGCGCCCTTCAGATGAAGTGGCTCTACGTAATAAGCCAGTTCCACCAAAGCTAACCTGAGTACCGAAGTTTTTCAAGGCAACACCTAAGTTTAAGCCGGGGATCCCACCGATCCCATGGTATTGCACGCCAAAGTCCAGAGCTACCCCGGAACCGGTTGCACGTCCCATCTTCTCAGAGATTACTTTAATAGTACCTCCGGCAGTGATGGCGTCGGTGAACGCTCGAGCCCAGCTTAGACCGACAGTAATAAAAGAGGGTGAGAATGTCCTGCCTGCGACACCTTCAGGATCGTCATTTGTGGTCAAAGGTATATCGCCGAAGCCCAAAGACCTCACGCTGAGACCTACCATACCGAAGCCACCAAAGGAAACTCCCACCGCGCCATAATTGAGATTAATGTCAGCAATGTAAGACATCGTGGAAAATAGTCCCTCAGCCGAGGTCGCCAGACGTCCGAGACCGGCAGGATTCCAGTGAATCGCCTCAACGCCCTCAGTGATAGCAATGCTCGCTCCTCCCATGGCGAGGTCACGCGCACCAACCGGGATCAGAAGCTCAGTCGCAGCCGCGCTCCCGATCCTTCTGTTTCGTGCCTCCTGCGCATCAAGGCTGCTGACCATCACAGCCATCACCACGCAGAGGAACAATAAAGGAAATATCACTCTATTTTTCATAGTACTTTCTCCTTATACAGTTGTTTAAATCCATTTCAACGTGGCATTAATACACATCAAGCACTTCTTGCTCTTGAATGATTGCCAGCTTTAACACCTTGTTAACTTTACTACCATCTGCGGGCAGTACCATTTCAATATGCGCGATGTACATACCGCTTGCCACCGGAAGAGCATCATGATTTAACAAATCCCAGTTCATGTACTGCGAGTTATTGTCTTTCTCCAGCTTGCGTACTAATTGACCAGCTAAGTTAAAGAGCCTGATCGTCGTTCTTGGTGCTAAATTATTAAAGGTGATGAATCTGGAAAGTTTACTTCTCTCCGCTGGATTAAAGGCATAGTATGGATTTGGGAATACGCCAACCTTATCTGCACTAAGTTCTTGCAGTTCTGCATTTACTATCGGCGCTGGTGTGCTAAATCTGAAGACATCTTCCACTGTGTTTGGCTTTGTGGTGATAAGGCGGAAAATGGTTCCAGTCTCAGGAAGATCCTGATTAAAAGGCGGCGCGGAACCGCCATTCCAGTTTACGAGAACTGATCTGGCTATTACTTCACGATCAATATGATCGCCACTAGTTGCACCCAATGTCATTGCTGCTAAATCCAACGAAGCCACATAAGCATCGTATCCGGATTCACCTGGTGTTTTATCTACTGGAAGTTCCCAGTACACCCAATCGGTAAAGGGATCATTGTCACCACCGGAGGCTGAATGTTCAAGGTCAGCACCCCATTGAGACAGGTCAAATTGGTTATTTACAACACCGCCAATATCTTCTAATAATAAAGGAATTAACCTGTAGTCATCACTGGGATCATCTGGAGTACCCATACCGATGCACCACAATTCAAAGGGGACTTCCACAATTGAATCATCCTCATAGCCTTTGTACGCATAGCTGCCTCTTTCAGTGAAACGCCATTCCCAGTCAAACGGAACCGCTACTTCGAAGTTGTCTTCACGCATACTTCTTTCTTTAAATTTAGCATAAGAACCGCGAGTACCGTTGTCACCAGTATGGATAGCCCATTTACCTTCACCAACTTGCTGATTATCAGTGATATATCCATCTGGATCTACATCTGTCGGTACCGGGAAATCCTGCCACCACAGACCACCAGCTTCAGGTGGATCAAGTGGACCAGCCGCATTCGCCACGCATTGAAAGTTCTTGAAATCCAACGGGGCTCCGACCACCCTCAACTGAAAACCATGCGTGAACAGGTAATCATCATCTCCGCTCTGATTCATTCCACCTTCAATGACCCTTTCTCCAGTGGTTAAATCATCAAGGTTCCATGAAGTCTCACCACCACCGAGATCGTTAAACGTGACCTCATAATCATGGCCGGTTAGTCCAGTTGCATCGATAATAATTGGATAGGCTGCTCCATCGCTTGCGCCTGCCGAGTGACTATGGGGCAACGTATCACCAAGCGCAACTTCATATTCGGTTCCAAACGGCACTTTCGGGACAACGGTGAGGACTATTGGTGATGACTCAAGACTCGCTGGTAAGTATCCGGGTACGGTGGCACGGCTATACGCGGTCACCGCCAAATAATACTCCTGTCCGTTATATATTTGGGAAATATCCAAGAGATAATCTCGATCAAATTCGAAGTAACGGAGTATACCACTGTTCGAACCATATTGAACAGGCAAACTTAGAATCTGACCGGATGCCTGGTCAAATTGCTCGTCCAAAATGACTGTTGGGTCATCGGGTAAATCATAGGTTGCAATACGTTCTGCATCAGCAACCGAGGCCGTTCGAGTAGGAAATTGATACACGTTGTAACCTTCGAACACAAAACCACCGGGTTCGTTCACCGTCGTCTCGATATCCTTAACGGTCGCCATATCACTGCCCCATTCCAGGATTATTTTGCCGTCAAGCTCGACAGCAGTCACGATAGGCGTTTTTGGTGGACTCGGAACCTGGAACAGCGCGTCGTAAGTATTCTGGGCAAAACGATCGTTGAACTTCATTACGGCAACACTGGATAATCTATCCGCACCGAGACCACAGACAACAGCCACAACTACTTCCTGGGTATCTCCTGGAGCTAATTGAAAGGGACCGGTGCTGCAATTGAGGCGGCGGTCGCCTGGAGCAAACGAATCGGGCGTACCCTGCCCATCAAGAAGGCCAGTTCCTTTAGACGGGTCACCAGAATACGGAAATCTATTCGGTTCTACACCAGGAGGAAATGGATAAAAATCCAGAGGTCCATCTAATGGAACATATCCTCTCAGCATTTTATACCAGCGCAACGTCCCTCGAGTATAGTCACGCGGGGGATCAGAGATTGGACTCCCGGCGGAAAACCACGAAAAAGACGTCATGGGCAAATTCTGGTAACCGTCTTTGTACTTCATGTCAAACACTGCTCGATCTCCTGCTTCTCCAAGAACTGCTGGACCTTGCAGAAAGTCATATCCTGCTGAAGGCGGGGGAAGATTAAATTTGACATATTCATTATCATTGGCATTGCCATTATACACATACCCGATACTCAACGTCGTATCACAACCCAAAAGGTCGTCACCGGCTGAGCCTAAATCTGGATCTGACCACTGGGCAACATACATGCTGTCAACCCAGAAAGAACCGATCGTACCAGCCTCATCGACGGCAACACCTCCCTTGTTAACAATCCTTGCTCTGCGGAAATAGAGATTGCCCAATGGATCAGTGCGTTTGTAACCCCAGACAGTGATTTGAGTTTCCATTCCCATCGGTTCAGAACCCTGCAGTGCCAGCGTTTGCTCCCTGTCGAGATCATTGTAGACCGTCCATACCACCTGGTCTGCTGGCGAATTGGGGTCTGCACCAGCGATTCCAGGCTCGTCACAACCTTGAGCGATGAGACTGTCTACGGTGAAGGTATCACTGAATGGTGGCGGCGGGTCGTACACTCCGTTTCCGTTTCTATCAATGAAAGGTGCGCCGTATTCCACCGGCCATTCATTCCAATCTGTCTCGTATTGATCGTAGATTGCCTGAATATCCGCATCAGTTATTGATGAGACGGATGTCTCATAAGTTTCTGCAGCATCACGCGCTATTTCCGCCTGAGACATAGCTGTATAATCTCGACGGATTCTATAAATACGGGAATCATCAGCGCCCGGATCAGCCGGAACTGCAGCAGCGCCGGTGCCAATAATACGCCCTTCCCGATTCCCAGTAAGGTAATTCGTGCCGCCGACTCGAATTTCTTGACCTAACGGAGCGGGCTGCGTCATCGCAGCATCTGAGTAACATTTGCCACCCCACATAATGCCGTCCGTGTAAATGAGCCAGGCTGTACCGCGCGGATAGAATGTCCCGTTATCTCCAAGTGGCGAATGGTTGGAGATACCGTCACTGCGCGTCCAGGTCCAGAGATTATTAATATTGAGAATCTGGTAGCGCGGCTCACCGGTTGGCTTGTGAAGCGAGCGGCTCCAGTCGCGCTTTGTCGCGCCAGGTTCCTCTTTAGCAAAGGAAATCGACGCGACCAGCATACCGAGAAACACGACCGCAGCAACAAGCGATAGAAAAGTAATTGTCTTTTTCCTCATAGTTCATAACTCCTCTTTTTGTTTATAACTACTCTATCCTGAACCGTAGTTGGATGAGGTAGGGAAAGTTGACTGTCACATCAATTGGTGACGGTCAGCTAACCCCATCGCTAAATCAATTATTTGAATTCAAACCTTACGCCAAAGCGTATCTGACGAGGCGTACCATAGATGTCTTGACCCCATATTCCCGTAAATGCATACCGGTTATCGCTGTTGATCGCCTGGTAAAAATCAACATAATTGGGTATGGCATGAAACGGAGCTGCAAGCTCAGCTCTCAACCAGCCATCGTCTTCGGCAGTTCCGGTCATTGGATAAACGTTGGCCACATGTTTTGTGTTGAACAGGTTCAACACATTCATATACACATCGACGTTAAATCTGCCAAAGTAGAACACCTTGTTCAAGTTGAGGTCAACGTTAAAATTCCAGGGCGTCATGGAGCTGTTCAGTGGCTCTTCCGGGTTTCGGAAGCGCGGATCACCCAATGCGCGCACGCCCACATTCCACGGATTTGCCTGACCAAGGTTTTGCGGCTCCTCAATCTTGGTGTAGGCGTGACCGCTGTTAAAGGTCAACAATAGATTGAGTCCTAAACCCTGGAGAATTTTTCCGCCATCACCCCTGTCAAATCGGTAGTCCAGCATCACCGAACCACGATGAGGCTGATGATAGTCGAGTGGATAAATGAGGGTGGGATACTGTGCAATCACTTCGTCGCTGACAACAACCCTTGATTGTCTGGAATCGGAGCCCGTCCCGCGGGTATCAGACCAGGTGTAATTCACCCTCGTAGCCAGCCGTTTCGTACGTCGAAGTTCGAGGGTCAGCTCAATCCCTTTCACCGTTGCAAAATCATTATTAAGACGACCTGCATACTGTATGTCACCTTCTGGATCGTATTCCTCGCCTATTGCTCTAACCACATCCCATCGGAGTTGATCTCGAAGATCCTTATAAAAGCCGGTGATAGTGAACGCAAAATTATAGGTGATCGATTGTCGGATACCCATTTCGTATTGCGTCGTATGCTCTGGCTCCGCAGTAAAACCGACCCAATTTCCAAAGTAACCATAAGGAGAACGCGTGACATCACTTACGCTGTGACTAATTTTCGGAATACCAATAAAGATCGAGCTCAAAGTCGGCATCTGTACGTATTTGCCATATAATGCATAAAATACGGTTTGATCCGTCACCGGGAACGAAAAGGTGACGCGTGGCAGCAGGTAGTCATAGGGATCACTCTCCTCCATTTCATCTTCCACTATCCAGTCAAGTGTCTCGTCAAAAGCTGGCTCCTCCAAGTTTTTAGGTCTCGGAGCATTGATATCAATCCTTTCGAAACGGAGACCGAGGTTGACAATCAAATCGCGGAATTCAAACTTATTCTGGACGTAGAAGGAGCCAAAAAAGGGTGTTCGCGGACCATTGGGAAACTTGTCATTTTCATTCCCATCGATGTCATATCCATAGATAATCGGGCGGAGTCTGGCACCTGTTCTGCCGAGTTTCACCCACCTTAAATACTCAGGAGTAACTCCTAATCGGTTGGCTTCTCCTTCGAAGTCATACGGATGTCTCCCATCTGGACCAAACTCAAACTCCAACAACCGTCTGATATGTCGAATGTTGTAACGACGCATGCTCCACCGATCGAATCGACCACCAGTTTTTAACTCCCAATTTTTCGTCAACTGGGTCGTGAAGTCCAGCGCTGCTCCGATATTCGCCTGGCTATTTTTCTCGTACTGATTGACCGGGAAACCAGGAGGTTCGAACGCAAAATTGTTGATGGTACTATAATCCATTGGACCCAGGAACCTCGTCTGCCATTCCTGACCGTATTTCTCAGCGTAATTCAGGTTTACTGCACTGCTGCTATCTACATAGCTCCTCCAGTTGTCGCCCATTTCCGAATCCCATGTCTTGCCAGAGCGGTGCGTGTAGAAAAGGCTAACTTCATAGAAAGTCGTTGGATTTATAAGATGGGTGGCTCGCAGGCTGGTTAACAGTCTCTTGTCAATTCTTTCTGGCCTTCTATCCATATTGAAATAGTTGTATAGGGATGAATTGAAAGTACGACCCTGATTGAGATTCCTTATGTCGCCATAAGTTCCCGTAAATCGCAATTTGATGTCTTTTGACAGGTCATACACCAATGTACCCTGGATCGAGTTGTCTTTCTGCCAGTTGCCGGGCAGATGATTTTTCTCGTACTTCACAATCCCATTATTCGGTAATGTGTCACCAACTGCTCTGCCCTCATAACCATCATCTGTCAGGATTAATGGCATGCCGGTTTCAGGATTAATGAAGTCGTTAGTATTGAAGGCTTCAATCCAACTTTGATTTCGATTGCGCAAGTAATTGTGCTGACCTGCCACGAAGAACCTGAGTTTTGGGATAACAGGCACAGGTCCACTCAACGTGAGTACGGCGTTACGATAGCCAAAGGATGATGTTCCCAGAAACTGTTCGCCTGAATGCGCAAAGTCGTCCGTGCGGTAATCGATCGTTGCACTGTAAGTGGGACCTCCGGTACGCATGGTCGAGCGGACAACGGCTGAGTTTCCACCTCCTAATTCGGCAGTATATCCTCCGGCCTGCATCTGAACCTCTTCAATTGCTTCCTGGATGATGCTGATATTAGGATCTGCTCCATATTCCGGGTTTTGCGACTGCATACCTCTACCCCCAGTACCGATCTCAACGTAGGGAATTGTCGCTGTTGCGCCATCAATGAAATATGCCGCCTCAAATTCGCGACCGCCTCGTACGTGCAGTACGGCGTCCTGCAGCACCGCACCGGCATTGAGCGCGAGAATATTTTCCAACCCACGAATTGGAACGTTCTGAATATCTTCCTGGGTTGTCATACGAATAGTGTTGGTCGTATTCCGCTGGATCAGCGGCCTTTCAGCAATGATTTCTACTGCTTCTCCTGCGATGGCAGCTGGCGTAAGTGCAAAATCTTGCGTAGTGGTGAGGTTTGCCATCACACGGATGTTGGCGATATCCATTTCCTGGTAGCCCATGTAGGAAGTTCGTACCGTATAAACTCCAGGAGGAACGGCTAACACAATATAAACGCCATTCAAATCAGACGAGGCACCTAATGTGGTTCCATCAATTACCACATTTGCCCCGGGAAGTGGATCACCTGTTTCCTTATCTATCACCACGCCGCGCAACTTACCGTTTTGCGCGAATGCTAAAGCTGGTAGAAGGAATAACAGGATCATTACTAAGGAAAGCTTTCGAAACATTTTCTTCCTCCTAATTTGTTCTCAATATTGCGGTTTGTTTAAAATGACTGCTGTACTAAATAATTTTTTTCTTCTATCACCTCCTTATTCTAAATTTTTAATAGTTATTTTCAAAGAAAAAACTTTAATACTTCTATTCTTTATTCTCTTTTTAAGCCGTTAATAATAATTTCTACAGATTTCAAAGTAGCGAGCACTGATGCTGGATCATAAGCGATGAACAACTGAGGATAGATATTGAACAAACAGATAAAAAATTTTATTTTCAATATTTTTTGAAACTTTTATAAAACTTTACCGTAACAAAAAATGCACAAAAATAAAAGACCCCTTTGTTGGTTTTTACCAATAAAAGTCATCTATTTTTGTGTGCGAAATTATAAGGTCATAAATGGTTGTCTAGGTCCGCCATTTATGGCCTTTTTTTATAATCTATTTTAAGCTGCAAAATTAATACCATTTTATAATAAAATATTTATCAGGCATAACTTCTTTATTTATAATCTAACTATTGGTGTTCACATTTTCGG
>JABAOC010005027.1_pt1 | contig 17824 bp, 18 predicted proteins | sample 7062161 | NCBI WGS metagenome assembly JABAOC01 (sample SAMN14538625, study PRJNA623070) | marine sediment metagenome | biome: marine biome [ENVO:00000428]; feature: marine pelagic biome [ENVO:01000023]; material: deep marine sediment [ENVO:00002113] | place: India: Gulf of Khambhat ... | reverse complement strand
CACGAAGAGACGTTATTTCCTCTGCTCATTCCCGAGACGTCACTGGCCAAGGAAGCTGGTCACGTGGGAAGCTTTGAGGCTCAGTGTTTGTGGGTCACACGCGGTGGACTAGAACCATTAAAAGTCAAGTACGCGCTGAGACCGACAAGTGAAACCGCTATCGCGCCAATGCTGAAACTCTGGATCCGATCCCACGCAGACTTACCTATGCGACTGTACCAAATCGTAAATATTTTCCGGTATGAGACGCGAGCTACGCGACCCATTCTACGAATGCGGGAAGTCTCCACTTTCAAAGAGGCGCACACAGCCCACGCCACTCGTGAAGAAGCTGAAGCTCAAGTAAAGACAGGAGTGAAGATTTACAAGCAGTTCTTCGATGCAATGGGAGTCCCCTATCTCACTTCCCGGAGACCAGAATGGGACAAATTTCCAGGCGCCCTATATTCCATAGCCTTTGACATGATATGCCCAGACGGACGCAGCCTCCAGATAGGAACCGTGCACAATCTGGGGCAAAACTTCTCCAAAGCCTTTGACATTTCGTACGAGACAGAAGACGGAGAACAAAGGCACATTTGGCAAACATGCTACGGCATCTCTGGGCGAGGCATCGCTTCAGCCCTAATCGCACATGGAGACGATCATGGACTCGTGTTGCCCCCCGCGATAGCCCCAGCTCAAGTGGTCGTGGTTCCTGTCCCCTATGGGGGGATGGAAGACACTATCAACAGCGCTTGTGAAGCCGCAACAACTAGATTGAAGCACGCAAACCTCAGTGTCGAATTAGACCTCCGCCCCGATCTGACTCCGGGGTCGAAATTCTACTATTGGGAGTTGCGTGGGATCCCCGTACGCGTCGAGATAGGTCCACGAGACGTTGAGAACAACGAAGCTACATTTGTCAGACGAGATACGCTAACTAGACAAACCTGCAAAACCGATGAACTCGAAGATGTGGTCATCGGGCTCTTGGAAAAAATGACGGTTGACTTGAAGGAAAAGGCGTGGCGATGGATGAGGAAGCATGTCTACCGCGTGGATGACTTGTCCCGAGCAAAGCAGTTGCTGAAAGACAGGGCTGGCGTAGTCGAGGTCTTTTGGTGCGGCCGTGATGAATGCGGCCGAAATCTGGAGGAAGAGATCAACGCCCGCGTTCTGGGCGTTCCAGAGGATGATGAAGGCGAAATCGATGGCCAATGCATACTCTGTGGACGAAAAGCCGTGCAGTTAGTGAGGTTAGCACAGGCATACTGACAATCTGAAATGCCCGGAAGTGCCTAATCTCTGGAGTCAGCGGTTCGACCGTCTTCCTGAAGAGATATAGCGATTGTGGTATCCACTAGGTCTTTCTCGGCTTTATCACAAAGACATCTTCGCCGCCCGAGATCACGCGAAACCATTCCTTCAAATCAGCTTGGTGAAGGAATTTGCGTAGGAGAACCCGTAGATGCGACTTGGATGGGCTTTCTTCTCCTTCCTCATAGTTCAAGGTGAGTTCTTCGCTGGCAACCTCGACTCTTCCTTTCAGTCGTCCTTCTAGAAATTCCGCCAGCTCCTTTACTGTGTCATCGCCTTCTTCGCGGCGAAGGTCAGAGATTCTGATCAGGGCCGTTGACATAGTTATCTCCTCTACTTCATTGTTCGGATATTACCTATTAAGCTCCTTCACTAGATCTGCTTTCCTCTTCGATCTACAACTTCCCATGTGCCGGGACCTGTGCCCAGAAGTGTCACCGGCACCTTGATTTTCTGTTCAATGTCATCGACAAAATCCTTTGCTTGACGTGAAAGCTTCTCGTAGGATTTGACGCCTTCGCATTCTGGGAACACAACGTCAATCTTGGTTATCGCGGCCTGTGTGGCTCCATTTAGCATCACTGCCCTCTTGGCAAGCTCGTAGTTGAAGGGAGCTGCTCTACGTTTTCTGCCTGTTACGGTGGCAATCTCGGCCCATCCGCGCTTCTTGGCTTCTTCCCAGGCGAGTTCGTTGGGAAGCGGACCGCCGCCAACTCTGGTTGTGTAAGCTTTGAAGACTAAAATGACATCGTCTACTCTTGTAGGGCCGACTCCCACATCGGAGCACGCTGCTGAAGCGGTCACATCTTTTGACGTGCAGTAGGGGTAGGTTCCATGGAAGAGCGAAAGATAGGTTCCTTGAGTTCCTTCAACGAGGACGTTCTTTTCCTCGTCGATCGCGGTGTTGACTTCGAGTGGGACATCCGTCAAATACGCGTCGAGTTTGGGAATATCTTGGGCGAGTTTGACCGTGCGTAGCGCTCTTTCTGCGTTGCACGGACCGGTTCCAGTGCCTGTGGTTTTGATCTTCTTTGCGAGGTGCCCTTTCTTGTCGGCCTCTACGTGCTCCGGTCCGATGACTGCACACTTCGGATCGACGCCAACTCGACGTTGGGACTGGGTTAGTTCTATCTCTCTGAGCAGGAGATCCGGGTTCACCAAGACGCCTGGGCCAATGAGCAGACGACATTTGTCGTAGACAAAAGCGCTGGGCAACATCCTCAACTTGTATTCGGACCCTTCGTACACAACGGTATGCCCCGCGTTGGGGCCGACGCCCGCCCGTGCAGCTACTGCTGCCTTGTCCTTTATTGCGAGGTAAGAGATGACCTTTCCCTTCCCTGTATCTCCGAAGAAACCGCAAACGACAACTGTACAAGGCATTTTCGATATCCTCTGAGGTTTTGACAATTACATGTCATTATTATTAAGGCTTTTCGCCGTAGTACACGCAAAAATGTGAAAGCATTGGTTCGCCCGTCGAGAATACTTCACAGCCCTACGTGCGCACAAGAGAATGAAAGCTTTAACTGGCTCAAACCACCTCTAGAAATGTCATCAAGAGAACAAGGGATGAGGGCGGTGAAGCGGTCGTCGCTTCCGATCTGGTTTTCCGCGTTGTTTCTGTTAAACGTACTAGATGTGGCGACGACGATTCCTGTTTGGGAAGCCAATCCGGTCACATTGTTTCTATGGGGTAGAATCGGCGGATTTCTATCCGCTTGGGTCAAGCTGGGTCTGGTTTTGTTCTTTGGAATATTGTGTTTGGCAGCATGGAAAGTGGCTACTGCTCAGGAGTGGCTATTCGCTAGGAAAGTCTTCCGCGGAGTTCTGATTGTTCTTGTAGGCTATTATGTCTTTGTTGTCGCAAATAACATCCGGATAGTTCTGCTGTGCGCCTTCAGCTAGCTGACTTGCTGTTCAGAATTCAGGCTTTGAAATGCGCAACGCGTTTCTCCGTTGGTTACTGGGTTCCAGCTGTGAATTCTAGCCGTTCAACTCCTTTGCCCTTGGACACTCTCTTCAAAAGCTTGATTTTTTCCAACTCTCCTGTTCGCCTGACATGTGTTCCTCCACAAGCACAGGCATGCCATTCCTTGATTTCTACTATCCGGACTTCATGGACCTGGGGAGGCAAAGTGCTGAGGCTTTCATGAAACCGCTCAACGTACTTCTCAGCCTCTTGCCGATCCATCATCCTTACCACTACGTTACGGTCTTCCCTCACCACGTGATTCGCAGCTTCTTCGATCTCTGGAAACAGCGGTCGCAAAGATTTACCGTAGGCAAAATCCAGTCGAGCTTTGTCAACGGCGATTGTTGAACCAACGATCTCTAGCGGAGCCTCAGTTGCTCTGCGCACCGCTTCGCCCATAATGTGTGCAGCTGTGTGGTTTCGCATCAGGGCGTAACGGCGACCCCAGTTGATAAGCCCTCTAATGCGCTTGCCTGCTCGCATTTTCTCATCGAGATTGTTGAGGATATGATGAACGCTTCCTTTCTTCCATTGTACATCCACGACTTCGACTTCGGTATTCTTTTCCTTGAGGGTTCCAGTATCTCCAGGCTGGCCACCACCAGTCGGATAAAATGCAGTTCGGTCTAAGACTACGCCGTGTCTGTCGTCAGCGCTGTGGACCTTTAGGATTGTGCCTTGGAACTCTTTGAGGTAGGCGTCTTCGTAGTATAGGAGTTGAGTTGGCGAGGACATTTTCTTTCTGCCTTGTCTAGCGCCAAACGTATGTTGTCGACTTGCTTAAAGCTTCTTTCGCAGAAGGGAAGAATTGCTTGGCGTGGGTCACGAAACGTACAATTACTAGGGTGTCACTAGAGCTACGGGGGCTGGTTGATTTGGATGTTTTGGAAGCCATAAGGACGCGGCGAAGCGTAAGAGCGTTCACTGGAGACGCTGTGTCGGAAGAGGCGGTCCAACGGTTGATGGAGGCTGCAAGATGGGCTCCTTCAGCTGGAAATCTGCAACCTTGGGAATTCATACTTGTAAGGGATCAGGAGACAAAAAGGAAGTTGTCCATTGCAGCTTTGGATCAAACTTTCATTGAGGACGCCCCCGTGGTGATTATCGTGTGCGCGGATCAGGCACGATCAGCGCGGAGATACCAGAACCGCGGCGCTCATCTCTACTCTCTCCAAGACACCGCAGCCGCTACTCAAAACATCCTTTTGACAGTTCACGCTATGGAGCTTGGCGCCTGCTGGATCGGAGCATTTAATGAAAGCGAAGTTAGAGAAGTGCTTGGAACGCCAAGAAATTGGAAACCCGTCGCCATCGTTCCGGTTGGACATCCAGCTGAAAGGCCCGTAGCGCCACGCAGAAGGGCGATAGATCAAATCATTCACCATGCAAGCCTCTAGCGTATTCTACACTGCCAGCAACATTTAGTTTATTACCGCTCCACCTTGCATTATAATGAGGCGCTCGCCATTGAAATATGCCCTCATCGCTGGGGCCTACGAAAAGATTGAAGCCACCACCAAACGGCTGGAAATGACCGACTACCTAGTTGATTTGCTCAAACAGACTCCCGAGAATCTGATCGGCAAGGTTGTCTACCTAACGCAGGGCCAACTCTATCCCGACTTCATTGGAATTGAGATTGGGGTAGCAGAAAAACTGGCGCTAAGGGCAGTTGCTAGAGCAACTGGATATAGCGAAGGAGAGATTGAGAAAGACGTGATAGAGACGGGAGATCTGGGCGAGACGACTCAGCGATTTATCAAAAAGAAGGCGCAAGCCGCTCTCTTCCGAAAGCCCCTCACCGTGGAGAAGGTGTACGAAAACCTAGAGAAGATGGCAAAAGCCACAGGCGTGGGGGCTATGGATCAAAAGATAAACCTGCTAGCGGGGCTCCTGACCAATGCAACGCCCCAAGAGGCCAAATACGTAATTCGAACAGCGACTGGCAACTTGAGACTGGGGATCGCTGATATGACCGTTCTTGATGCCTTAGCGATAGCCTTCGGTGGCGGCAAAGAGGCTCGAGACGCCTTGGAGCGCGCCTACAATATCTCTTCTGACTTGGGTAGAGTGGCGAGAACGGTGGTCAAGAAGGGAATGCCGGGCATTGAGAAGTTTGAGGTGTCCGTAGGCGAGCCGATCAGACCGATGTTGGCGGAGCGATTGAGTTCGCCTGAAGAGATATTGGAAAAGCTCGGGGGAAAATGCATCGCGGAGTACAAATATGATGGGGAGAGAATACAGGCTCACAAGCAGAAAGATCAGGTTGTACTCTTTTCTAGAAGGCTTGAAGATATTTCTGGCCAATACCCCGACGCTGTCAGGCTGATAAGAAATCATGTGAAAGCAGAGAGCGCCATCCTTGAAGCAGAATGCGTTGCTATAGATCCCGACACGGGAGAATTGAGGCCTTTTCAAGAGCTGATGCATCGAAGGCGTAAATACGGGATTGACGAAGCCATGAGAGAATATCCCGTTTCCCTTTTCATGTTCGATGTCTTGTACGCCAATGGAAAAGATTTGACTCTCGAGCCCTATCCGGTTAGACATAAAAACCTTGAGAAAGTCGTCGAAGAGAGCAATAGAGTCGAAGTGGCAGAATACCTCATCACAGATGACCCCAGAGAACTGGAACAGTTTTTTGATAGAGCTGTCGAGCGCGGCTGCGAGGGGTTAATCTGTAAATCAATAGCAGAGACTGCCCTTTATCAGGCAGGAGCAAGAGGGTGGCTCTGGATAAAATACAAACGGGACTACAAAAGCGAGATGACCGACACCGTTGACCTAGTAGTGGTAGGCGCGTTTCATGGCCGCGGGAAAAGAGCGGGTACATACGGCGCCCTCCTCCTCGCCGCCTACAATGATGACGAAGGCGATTTCGAAACAGTCACAAAATGTGGAACAGGCTTCACAGACGCAGATCTCGAGAAGCTTCCGAATATGATGGAAGACCATAAAATCCTCCACAAGCACGCCCGCGTCGATTCAACTCTTGATGCCGACGTGTGGTTCAAACCCGAAGTCGTAATCGAAGTAATTGGAGCCGAGATAACACTCAGTCCGATCCACACCTGTGCGATGAACGTGGTTAGAAACGGAAGCGGCCTTGCTATAAGATTTCCCCGGTTCACTGGGAAATATCGACCTGATAAATCTGCCGAGAATGCGACAACCGTCAAGGAGATCGTTCAGATGTATCAGAGTCAATTGAAGAAGGTCTCCAGCTAGCAAACGCAATCCGAGTACGCGCGTCTAGCCGCTCAAGTAGTTTTCTTTGATCAGTAACCCTATTGTTTTCCGAAAGCTAGCTTATCCAAAGCTTGTTGTAGCATAGCAGACAATAGTATTCAGAGTATGAGGATCGTTTCCGTGGGCACATATGGGACCATACTCTGTCGCCCACACGTAGGGTTTGGCCGCAGCACTCACACGTTATTTGACCATCAAAACGACTAACGAGGTTTCGCTTGATTGTGATTTTCTTCCAAGCCGCCATAACGTTGGTCACCATCTGACGTTACGCGTCTTAGTCTTCTCCTTTCCGTATATTTATTGGAATTTGGCCCTTAAATATGTTTTACTGATATACATCTGCCTTAGCAGTCGTCGGCGCTGGACCGTGATCTGGATGTGGATTGGTTTAAGTGTCATGAGTCTTTCATGAATAGCGTGGAGAGAACGGGTTCAGCATCTATGGCTATATCTCTTGCGCCCCTCAAACCGAGTAATTTTCGTCGTAACCACAGCACTAATCGTCTGACAACGACTAAGAACAAAGCCAACACGCATGCATTATTGTTGAAAACGAGCTAGATAGTGGGACAACTCATTGAGCAGGCTACAGAACAGTGAACCGATTGGTTCTTTTGTGAACGCTTTGATCCGACCGACTTCAGCGAACCTATGATATCCAAAGTTTTGTGTAGCACATTAGACAGTAGTACTCAGTGTGTGAGGCACGTTTACGGGGGCACAAGTGAGACCACGCTTCTTCTCCAGCATGTAAAGATTTGCCGCATACTTCGCATTGCACTTGTCCAGCAAATCGGCTGAGAAGGTTGGGTCGGACGGTAATGCGCTTCCAGGCAGCCATTTGGCGTTCCAACCGTGAAAAGTTGGGGCTGAGGGGTTTTATAAGTGTTTATCTGTGGAACAGATAACGTGTCGTAGAACATGAGTTCCTCATGAGTCTGATGCCCATCTTTTGTATCATATGATTTGTGCATTGGAATAGCAGCAGTCTTCGCGTTGGGGTTTCTGCAGCCCCCCTGCAATATTGATACATCTGGGGTGATACAAATCTTTAAAGCTCTGTTTGTGAGCTTTTCTGTGAGGGATGGCAAAGATGGACTTAGCAACTCTGCACATGTTCAGCAGTCTGCTAAGTGTTATCGCTCAGATGTCGGCTACCATCTTTGTGATTTTTTGTGTTGTCAACTTTTTCTCTATCAGGCCAGGAAGCTCGTTGAGAATTGTGCTCTTCAGCTTAGGCTATTTCTTTGTCTCGATGATTGTTCTTTTTGTTGGGGCCACTCTCTTGATGAGCGTAAGCCCTTCACATATGCTAGTCGGCGTTTCAGCGCTCATAGAAGCCTCTCTAATCAATCTTTGTTACGGAATAATTGTCTCCGCAATTTACTTGAGAAGTTTTGTGTCGGAAAGATGACCCGTGATCAGGAAGCATGGGCCTTTCTGCAATTGGCCCCGACCCAGTCAACAATCTAACAGCTCCTGATCTTCGAAAGAGGGAACTTGGCGCATTGTTTTCCGAAATTAGGAAACTACTTAAAGAGGAGAATGAATTTGTAGTTCAAGCTTAGAAGAAGTTGTTGTTCCATGGACATGGAGGAACTACTTCACGTAAAGGATCTACAGATTCAACGTTACGGGCGAGACGACCTGATAAAGATCGTTGATGGGATAAACCTGAGAATAGACAAAGGTGAAACGGTTGGCCTCGTGGGAGAAACCGGCGCAGGGAAATCCGTCTCTGCTCTAGCCATTCTAGGGATTCTCCAACCCATAGGAAAGGGCAAGCCCCAATGGAAGATCGACGGCGAAGCATTGTTCAGAGGCAAAGATCTACTGAAGCTGTCTGTGGAGGAGATGAGAAAGATTAGAGGCGTCGAGATATCTCTGATCACCCAAAACCCCATCGCTTCGCTTCATCCCATCGACATAATCGGGTTTCAGACTGGCGAAGCCGTGGAAGCCCATCAAGAAGTTGAAAGCCGACAGATACGTGAGATGGTTGTGAACTACCTTGGAAAAGTGGAGATTCCGGATTCCAAGGCGCGCTACCACCATTTTCGGGATCAATTCAGTGGAGGCGAAGGCCAGCGCATTTTACTCGCTATGGCGCTGATACGGAATCCCTCGCTTCTCATCGCAGATGAACCCACCAGCGCGTTAGATGTAACTGTGCAACGGCAGATTCTGCAATTGCTGAAGGCAATGAAGACGCGGTTCAACTTAGCCATGCTTCTAATCACCCATAATCTTGCTGTCGTGGCCGAGATGGCCGACTACGTGTACGTCATGTATGCAGGGAAAATTTTGGAACAAGCAGATGTAAGAACCATTTTCAAGGAGCCTGTGCATCCCTACACGCAAGGATTGCTGTCTGCGGTTCCCAGCATCCGTACTAAAAAGGGCTTCTTCGAATTTGGAGGAATCCCAGGGGAGCCTCCGAACCCTCTTCACCCTATCCCAGGGTGCAAGTTTCATCCAAGATGTGGATATGCCGAGTCAGCTTGCAGAGACAAGGTTCCTGAACTAGTGGAAGTTGGTTCAAACCATTTTGTTGCCTGCCTTCGAAGCGGGAAAATACCTGATTATGAAAACAGAGACTAGCATGTCAGTCGAAGGTGGCAATACAGAACAGCTTGGTCTAGTACGTGCGGCAGCAAACGGATTCAGCCCTCCGAATCCTGCGATTGCGTTTCCGACGCACTTTCCTCAAGAGTTCTTTCGCCCAGGAAACTGCCAAAAGCAGCTCCTACAAAAGGGACAAACGCGCTCAGGAGAAAGATTTTTGCAATAGTACTTAGGATTAGGACACCGGCGATATTGACTCTACCGACGCTCGCGGCGAATATCGAGTAGGGTGCTAGGAGGATTGTCGATGCAATCGCGCTTCCCAAAACCGTAGATGCAATGGCGTACACAATGGACCTCTTTAACTCAACAATTGTTAGACCTATCAGCAGACTGATGAGAAAGGCTACAGGCAGGTAAGTAAAGATGTGGAAGCCCCAGGGGACCACCATCAGACAGGCACCTGCGAAGCTGAGGGCCGAAAGCAGGACTACGCATAGTTCCCGTGCGGCATTGCGAATCCCTCTTCCACTCCTTTGTGGTGATTCCACGTTTTCAGGCGTTCTTAACGTCTTTTTTCACCACCTGTGAAGTAGACGAGCATGTCTGAAATGCTCAGACCAGATATGAGCCCGATGATGAATATGAACCAGCTTTGCGGTGGTAAGACTGATGCAAGCAGTAGAGGAATCGCAAGCAATGCAAGCACCGCGCAGAAGAGCAGGATGAAGGCCGTCCAAGGAGTGCCGGCTTTGGTTTCGCGTGGGCCGTCCTTAGCTTCAATTAATCTGGTGGGTAACAGGCGTGTCCGAAGCAGATATACAATCGTTGTGATGAACAGGGTAAAAAACAAATAGTATAGTAGTAAGGCTGGCCATTCCGGATACGCTGGAAATGTGAGCCCTGCGAGAAGCACTGCCAAGGCAACAGTTGCGATGTTGAGATACACGCGCTTCGTTCGGTGTGGATATCGCACTTCTTCAGCTTCCGAGCCCATTCGACAGCCCTCCGTTCGATTCATATACCATATGATTTGGAGCGTGCAAGCTTACTCACTTATTCCGTGCGGAGAATTTCGGTGATTGGCCAATAATTTTGCCAAGAGAATATTCCCACCATTGGTCCTTTGAAATGAATTCGTACGTAGTCTACCCACTTGCCCTCCATGTAGGTCATCACGTCGTCGATCTTTGTGGACGGGACTTCTGCTTGGATGGTGATATTGAGAGTTGACATTGGTTGTATCGTTTGGTCCTCCCACCCTCTTGAGTTGATCAATATTTGTTCAAGTTTCCCGGGCTTCTCCAGATAGAGAGCTTGGTGGATCTGCAATAGCTCAAATATGCATTCTGAAGGGTTTTGAATTGATATCGGCGTCTCAACGAGAATGTAGGAGCTGTTTACAATTTGCACGTTCAAGTGTGGGATTGAGGCTTGGATATTTTGCACTCCAATGTAGACGATGAAATAAACATGAGTAGTGTAAGCGACGAAGCCTGCGAAGACTGCGCTGATGAGTAGAAAGCTTACGATGACGATTTTTCGTTTGTTGAGGTTCATGGGTTCCTCAGTGTGTCAAAAGACGGGGTTTAGGCTGAGGCGTCTTTCTGGTCTCCCCGCAACCAGCATGCGACGTGCCTATCTCCATCAAGTTCTATGAGCGGCGGCTCCTTTTTCCGACAGACGTCCATGGCGTAGGGACATCTTGTGTGAAATCTGCACCCTGAAGGCGGATTAATCGCGCTGGGAACTTCTCCTTTGATGACTACTTCGATCCGTCTTGCCGTTGGATCAGGAACCGGGACCGCGGCGATCAACGCTTCAGTGTAGGGGTGTAGCGGTTTCTGAACTACGTCATCGGTCGTGCCTTTTTCAACGATCTTGCCGAGATACATGACACCGATGCGGTCGCACATGTGTCTGGCTAAGGCTATGTCATGAGTTATGTAGAGAAACGACGTGTGAAACTTCTGTTGAAGACTTAGCAGTAGTTTTAAGACTTCGCTTCTGATGGACGCGTCAAGCATAGACACAGGCTCGTCTGCCACGAGAAACTCAGGTCTAAGCACGAAGGCTCTAGCGATTGCAACTCGCTGTCTCTGACCGCCGCTGAGTTCGTGGGGGAACCGGTATAGGAATTCCTCGGGCGGAATCAGGTCTAAGTCTTCTAAGGCTTGGCTTACTCGATTCGATATCTCGTCCTCGCGCTCTACTACCTTCTGAATATGTAAGGGCTCGGATACAATGTCGTAAATGCTCATTCTGGGATTGAGTGATTCGTAGGGATCTTGGAATATGATCTGCATATTTCGCCGCAGTTTTCTTACATCTTGTTCACGAGCGAGGGCCAAGACGTCTACGCCTTTGAAGAATACTTCACCGTAGGTGGGCTCGATCAACCTGATTAGGCATTTTCCTGTGGTTGTCTTTCCGCAACCGCTTTCCCCGACTAGCCCGAAGATCTCTCCTCGTTTGATTTCAAAACTCACGCCGTCAACAGCGTGAACGTGGGGGACTTCACTTGTGACCAGCGTCTTGAAGAAGCCCAGTTTTATGTCGAAATGCTTGACCAAGTTGTTGACTTCTACTGTTGTATCTTTCTTCACTTCCTTTCACCTTCAGTACAAGTGGCATGCGGTGTGTTGACCCTTCCTGACTTCTGTCATTACAGGTTCTTTCATTTGACAGATATCCATAGCGTGAGGGCACCTTGGATGAAATCTGCACCCTGGGGGGGGATTGAGAAGATCTGGCGGAAAGCCCGATATTGAGGAAAGTTCCATCTTTGGACCCAAAACGCTTGGAAACGCAGTAATCAACTTTTGCGTGTAGGGGTGTAATGGTTCTTTGAATATGTGGACTACATCTCCGTATTCTGCAATCTTTCCTGCATACATGATCGCACAGGTGGTGCATGTTTCAGCAATCATTGAAAGGTCGTGAGTTATCAAGATCCAGGAGAGATCTAGTCTACTCTGCAGCTCTTTCATGACTCTCAGTACTTGAGCTTGCACGATGACGTCGAGCGCCGTAGTGGGCTCATCGGCAATAACCAGCTGTGGATTGCAGGCTAACGCCATAGCCGTCACTACACGTTGTTTCATGCCCCCACTAAGTTCGTGGGGGTAGCGATCGATCTTCGCTGCTTCCAACCCGACGAGTTCCAGAAGTTTGCCGGCTCTTTCCAATGCGTCTTTCTTGTTGACATCTTCGTGTTGCAGGATGGCCTCAGCGATTTGTGTTCCGATGGGGTACGTGGGGTGGAGCGCGTTCATCGCCCCCTGGAAGATCATGGAGGCTTTCTTCCATCTGATCTTCTCACGGACCTCCTTTTCTGTCATTTGTGCTACTTCTTCGCCGTCGAGTGTGATGCTGCCTCCCACTATCCTGCCGTTTGAAGGTAAGAGTCGCAGTATAGACAAGGCCGTACTTGTCTTTCCACAACCTGATTCGCCAGCGAGTCCTAGCGATTCTTTCGTGCTCACTGTGAAGGTTACATCGTCAACGGCTTTGACGTATCCTCTTATGGTCTCGAAATACATCCTCAGATTTTGAACTTTGAGTAGGTCCATTTATCTGCGTCTCCTCAACCTCGGGTTGACGACCTCATCCAGGGCATGGCCCATGAATACGAAGGATATGCAAAGTAGGGTGATCGCTAGTCCCGGTGGGATCAGCCACCACCACGCCAGATGGGTGAAGGCGCCGAATCCGAAGGCGTGGTGAAGCATTTTTCCCCAGGTAGGAACTCGCGGGTCGCCGAATCCGAGAAAGCTCAAGGAGGCTTCAAAGAGAATGGCTGCTGGGACGCGGAGCACCAGAGAGGCGAAGGCGATGGGTAGGACGTTTGGGATGAGATGCTTCATCATAATGTAGAACTTGCTGGCACCGGCAGCTTTGGCACATTCAATGAAGGCTGTTTCTCGCAGAGAAAGGACTTGCGATCTGATTATTCTTGCCAAGCCCTGCCAACCAAAGATTGCAATGAAGAGAACTATGTAGAAGACGTTTTTTCCGAAGAGGAACACGAGGGTTAGGAGGAGCGGCAGCAAAGGCAGGCACAGGAGGATATCAACTACGCGCATCGTTACCTCGTCAACGAGGCCGCCTAAATATCCTGAGAGGACGCCCACTATAATGCCGATGGACGCCCCAACTGCTGCTGCTAGGAGGCCTATTACCAAGGAGATTCGTGCGCCGTATATTACTTGGGAGAAGATGTCTGCTCCGACATTGTCGCATCCTAGGATTCCATGGACGTGGCCTAGTATGACAAACTTAGAGTCTTCTATGGTCACTTCCGCTTTTGCGTCCATCGATTCGGGTTTGAACCGCACTCTCAGTACGAGCGTGTATTCGCCATTCTCGGCAAAGATCACGGGCGCTGGATTTTCGTGGATTTCGAAACCTAGCCTGGTTCTGAAGAAGGGGTCCACGGATTCAATTGCTGCGAGTTCCCCTCTCGTTTCGTTCAATAAGTCTTGCCTCCAAATGGTGTATCTCGTGCCGTTTGGAGTAAACAGATTTAGAGTGAGCGAATAGTAGACTTCTTGAACGTCTGTGCTTCTCCACGTCATCTTGGCGTAGACAGTGTTCGGAGGAATGCTCAGATGGGAGAATGTGGAAGCCAGTTCGACGTCCACAGTCTCCAGAGTCTTGGCACTATAGTCTACTGTAACTAGGTCTCCATAGCCCTTCACAAAAGTGTCTCCTTTAATCGGAGTCCAATAAAGTTTGCTTGGCACGGTTGTTGGAAGATTCTCATTTCCAGGGAAGATTGTTACCCATTGGGGCATCGCAAAGTCTTGGGCGATTCTCTCTTGGGCTATGGGGTCGTATGGAGTTAACCATGGAGCAAAGATGGCGATTACCACGAAAACGATGAGCATTCCCAAACCTAGCATACCAATCTTCTTTCTGCTAAACTCTTCCCAGAAACCCTTGATTCTTCGTGCATATATGATCCGTCTTTCCTTTGTGAACAGTGATGACATTGTCTTGTTCTCCTATCTTCTGGCGCCAACTCGAATTCTGGGATCCAAGATTCCGTATATTAGATCGGAAAGCAGGTTGGCAAAGATTGTGAGTACTGCATATATGAAGAGCACCGCTTGGACTACCGGATAGTCAGCTGACAACATGGCAGTCAGGTACCACCGCCCTATTCCCGGTAAGGTGAATATCCATTCGGTTATCATTGCGCCTCCTACTATACCTGGGATGGCGAGGGCTATCATCGTCACGATCGGGGGGAGCGTGCTTCTGAAGGCGTGTCTATATAGAACAGTTCGTTCGCTGAGACCCTTTGCACGGGCGGTGACCACGTAGTCTTGTGTGAGCGCATCCAACAACATGCTTCTCGTGTAGAGCGCCCAGGAACCAAAGCCAGCGACGACTAAGGTTATGAGTGGCAGAGCGAGGTGCCAAGCCACATCAGCCATGTATGCAAGGGGATCGGTTGGTGCAGGAATGCTATACATTCCTCTTGCGGGGAAGACTTGAAAGCCAAACCATATGTACGTGTAGTAACAGAGAACGAGCATGAATAGGAGCTGGATAAAGAACGTGGGGACGCCCCATGTTAGGAGACCGCCTCCTATCACTGTAACGTCGAGTTTGGATCCTCTTCTTGAAGCTGCCAAGATTCCCAGAGGGATGCCTACCAAAATTGTGCCGACCAAGGCTGAACCCAAGAGCAGCACTGTGCTGGGTAGTCGCCATGACATTTCCTCTGCCACTGGCTGCATGCTTCGGAAGGAGATGCCAAAGTTCCACGTAAACATGTTACCGATATACTTCAAGTACCGTACATGAAGGGACTGGTTGAGACCATAGAGGTCGGCAAGTACACCTCTCACTTCAGGTGTCATGTCAGGGTCGACGATGGTTTTTTCCGGGCTTACCGGGGAGATCACTTGGAATATGACGAAATTTAGGGATGCGATTATCCATAATACTATCAGTGCGACTACAATTCGTTTGAAAAGGTATTCTCTCATAGCACATACGTCCCTCTTGGACTATCTCTCGGTTGGTTTGGGTTTGGGTATGTAAGAAACCATTTAAAGTTATCCACAAAGGTAGAAGTCTCTTCTATGCCCTTGTTATATAGGCGTTAGGAGGTAACTTTTATATCTCTCTACCTCTCACTCTTATCTTGCTGAAAAAAGAAAGGAGAAGAAGAAAACATGAGACTAAAAGCTACATCTATGATAAGCGTTATTGCGCTCATTGCTTTGCTATTCCTTCTACCCACACGCTTGGCTTACGCACAACCACAACGAGGCCCAAGAGCTGACATACTAAGATTGAAGACCGTCAAGTCACCAGACGCTCAATTGTTTGAGATTCAGACTGGTGGAATTGACGAACTGCCTGACTTGATTAGGCCCGCAGATATTGAGACCTTGGACGACGCCGGCATGACAATTTCGGCGTCTCCTGGTTTCCACATGGGTCACATCGGGATCAACATCAGACCTGATCAGTCCTATCGAGGCTCACACGGCGCTGCTGTCGACGACTTCCTGAGTGACATACACTTCAGACACGCACTCTTCCATCTCTACAACCAAGATGAAATCGTTGCGTCCATCTACAAATACATCGTAACCCCCGTGCGTTCTTTGGTTCCACCAGCCCTCGGCGGCTGGGTTAATCCAGCGGTTCCAAAGATCACGTTCGACCCTGAAGCAGCCAAACAAGTGCTGCTAGACAACGGGTACACGTACGACACCGGCATTGGCAACTGGCGAAACTCTCTTGGTGATCCAGTTCCTGACATCTCCGTCTTCACGCCGACCTACGAGGTTGCACCTACTTCGGCGGAGCACGGTCGAAGGTGGATCGACGAGTGCAACAACATCGGGCTGCCCCTAGTTCACGAGCCAACCGATTTCGCGAGCTATCTGCAGCTTGTCTTCGGCGAGGCGGACTTCGACATGTACATGGTCTTCTGGGGCTTAGGTAGGTTCCCAGATCATCTGTATGACATGCTTCACTCAAGCCAAGACTGCGCGCTCTATCCGTGGAGGTACAACGCTCCCGGTGTGAACGACGCTCTGGTCGACGCCAACACCGAGATCATCAAATTCAGCCTTGATGCTGGGGATCAGGAAGTGGCGGCATACGAGACTCAGTACATGCTCTACGACTTCACTGACACTGCTCGAAACGTTGCAGGAAGCTACATGCAACTGTACTCCCGCGTCTACTTCACCGCCTTCAGACAAGGCGTATACGGCGTTGTCAATATGCCTGGTTACGGAGCTGACAACAGCTGGACCATGTCAAACGTCCACTGGCGACCAGACGCCGCGACCTATGGTCGAGACGAAGCTGGCAACGATGTCTTTGTCTACTGCAACGGCGAAGAACCTGAGAGCTTCAACCCCACCTATGCCCACACCGTGTACGCGTGGAACATCATCGGCAACTGCTTCGACGATATGTTGGATGTCAACCCATACACGCTCGAAGATGAACCTGAACTCGCGGACGGTTGGTCCGTTGACCTATTCACAGGGACTACTGCAGGCAGCGACCCCGGCATCACCATCACCGACGGCATGACCGTCACGTTCTACCTGAATAACACGGCAACATGGCAAGATGGAAAAGTCTTCACCGCTGAGGATGTCCAATTCAACTATCTGTTCATGCGGGACAACACGATACCCCGGTACACTGCCGGCTGGGAGCACATCGTCTCTGTAGAAGTGGTCACACCGGGTCAAGGTGGAACCGTCAAGGTTTACCTTGACGTGACAGGGCGCTTCTACTTGTATGACTTGGCTGGCATGGCCGCACTACTTCATCCCACCGTTTGGGCACCTTTGGATGGCCAACCTCTAAATGTTATCTTGGCGTACGACCCCACCGGCGAAGCTGGCCACAACGGCCAAACGCCCACCAACCTCATTGGCACGGGCCCCTTCGTCTTCGACAACTATGACCCTGTCGGCCAATCGGCGGACATGACTGCGAACCGCGACTACTGGCAAACCACCACTGAGACGCACAATAAAGTGATAGACATGTTCCACAGCGTAGGCGACATTGACTACGACGGTATCGTGGCAGCTGGTGACCTCAACGCGTACGGCTTGGCCTTCGGAACTGAGCCTCCGAGCAACCCTGACGCCGACCTAAATGGCGACGGCAGGGTCGACGGCGAGGATGGTGCAGTTATCGGAGCCTTTGTCGGCAAGAAACGGGAATATCCAGATCCATGAGGTGAATAGAGTGAGAGGAAAAAACATAATTTGGCTACCATTGATTGCGATGCTCTTTAGTATACTAGTGATGACTCCTGGCTCCGCGAAGGGCGGAACCCGACTCCAAGCAACACCATCAGAAGTCTACGGTGGACCAGGTGATCGATTCAGCATTGACATCGAAGCGCGAAACGTCAAGGACCTGTACACCTTTGGTTTCGCAGTGCAGTTCGTGCCCCACGCTTGGACGCTCGTCGTCAGCAGCGTGACCGAAGGTCCCTTCCTCGGAGAAGGCGGCTATGATACCGACTTCTACTACAACATAGACACCTTTGGTGGATACGTCTATGTTACCGGTACGCGACTCGGGCCGACCACTCCTGGAGTGTCCGGCACCGGCATCGTCGCGACGGTCGGCTTTGCCGTTGAGGATGTTGGGGAATCCCCCCTAGACCTCGTTGACACCGAACTGTTTGACAGCACCGGAGCCCTAATGGGTCACACCGTGAAAGGCAGC
>JABAOC010014001.1_pt2 | contig 17827 bp, 18 predicted proteins | sample 7062161 | NCBI WGS metagenome assembly JABAOC01 (sample SAMN14538625, study PRJNA623070) | marine sediment metagenome | biome: marine biome [ENVO:00000428]; feature: marine pelagic biome [ENVO:01000023]; material: deep marine sediment [ENVO:00002113] | place: India: Gulf of Khambhat ... | reverse complement strand
ATGCGGACGCCGCTGTTGAGAAAGGCCAGCTCGCGCAGCCGGCGCACCAGCAGGTCCCACCGCCAGGTGGCGACCTCGAATACCTCCGGGTCGGGCTTGAAGCGGATGCGGGTGCCACTGCGGTTCGTCTTGCCCCGGTTCTCCACGGGCGTCTGAGGCACCCCCTTCTCGTAGCGCTGGTAGTAAACGTGGCCGTCCCGCCAGTGGACCTCTGCCTCGAGCCACGCGCTGAGCGCGTTCACGCAGGATACCCCCACACCATGCAGCCCTGCCGACACCTTGTAGGCGTTGTGGTCGAACTTACCTCCGGCGTTCAGCGTGGTCATCACTACTTCCAGGNNNNTGGCCGCATGCTTGTCGACCGGGATGCCGCTGCCGTTGTCCGTCACAGAGATACTGCCGTCGTGGTGTAGGCGGACGTGGATGCGGTCACAACGGCCCGCCATCGCCTCGTCAACCGCGTTGGCAACTACCTCCTCGGCGAGCTGGTGGAGGCCGCGCTCGTCGGTATCGCCGATGTACATCGCCGGCACCTTGCGCACGTGCTCTATGCCGTCCAGGACCTTGATGGAGTCAGCCCCGTACTCCTGCTGTGCGCCCGCCGGCTCACTCATTCCCTATCTCCGACGCTAAGTACGCCCCTGCAGGCAGAATCGCAGCGATGCAATGTCCCGCCCGGCTTTCGTGCACTGAAGCTCCCGGAGAAGCCCTTCCTTCATGAAGCCATTCAGCTCGTGCAGCAGCACGGAGGAGTCCACCTCGATCACCAGCTCCCCCCCGCCGAAGGAGCGGATCCGTGTCCGCTCGGCCAGGCCACCTCCGACCAGGTCGTTCCACGCGTTATGCAGTGCGCTGTATTTGCCCTTCTGATAGAACGTCTTCTCGCGCACAATCCGGCGGGCTATCTGCCCGATGGGGCGCGCCTGCGCNNCCCTCGCTCATACCTCGGCCTCTTCGCGGATCACGGGGCTGACCACGTAGGTGCAGTCCAGGCCGCTCTTGAACACGCAGGGAGACCGGCGGTCGGTGAAGCGCATCTTGACCGCCTCGCGCTCCACGATACTCAGGAAGTCGTCCAGGAACTCGGGGTTGAAAGCGATGCCCGTTTCTTCCCCGTCGTAATCTACGTCCATCTGCAGCTCAGCCCGTCCCACATCCGGCGCCTCAGCAGTAATCGTCAGCGTGGATGGACTGAAAGCGAACTCCACCACCCGCGTCTCTTCGGTGGTCATCAGGCTTGCGCGCCGCACGGCATTGTGCAGTTCATGCGTTGGCAGTTGCACGGTGACCTTGCCCTCACGGGGTATGACCTCTCGGAAGTTCGGGAACTGCCCTTCGACCAACTGGCAGGCAAGCCGGCCGGCATCATTCTGGGCTACCATGCGGCCCTCCTCCACGGCGAAATGCACCGGCTCCTTGCCGTAGTCGCCCAGGCGAGCCATCTGCTCCAGGCCAGCCCTCATTACGATGAACTCCTCTTCAACGTCTTCCGGGTTGCTCACCTTCTTGCGCACGTGGGCCAGCCGGGCGCCGTCAGCGGCAACCATCTCGATGGTGTCCTCCTTCCCGATGATGCACAACACCCCGTGCAGCGCGTAGCGCCCCTTCTCATCAGCCGTAGCAAAGATGGTCCGTCTGACCATGTAGCGCAGGACCTCGGGGTCTATCTCAACCACTCCCTCGGCCGGCAGCTCCGGCAGGCTGGCGAAGTCCGCGGGGTCCTCCCCCAGCACGCGGAAGCGGCTCCGTTCCGTCTCGATGACCACCGCGCCGTCGTCTTCGGTCAACGTTATTTGTTCATCCGGCGTCACCCCAAGCAGGGGAGCGATACGCGCGTGCGGCACCAGGGCGACTCCGGGTTCCTCGACGGTCACCTCAGGTACCTGCAGGCGGAGCCCGACCTCCAGGTCAGTCGCAGACAGATGGAGTGCATCGGCGGTCGCCTCGACCTTCACGTGGCGGTAGAGGGGCTGCTGCGCGCCGGCGGCAACAACACCGCCCAGGCGCTGAAAGCCCCTGTGCAGGGCCTCCCGACTGGCGACTATCTTCATGCCGTTCTCCCAATGGCAACGAGAGGATGTACGTATACTTTCCCTTAGTGTCTGTACGTAAACAGAACACTTATTCAGGCCGTTGATAGCGTCGGAAACGGCCCGTTCGTGTGGCTAAGCTCCTGGCCGGCCCGTGTTTACAGTCGGGTCGGCTAAGGCGAAAACCCGACGATACTGTGTTGGCGACCCGTGCTGGCTCGGCGACGACTGCACAGGGATTGGTGCTGTTGAGCAAATACTCTGGTCTTAGCCGAGATGATGGCTGCTAACTCCCGTGGTTTGACCCGGTTATTGCCAGGTTCTGGCAGGACTCTCGCCATCCCTGCAGCCAGGCACCGGATGCCGGAAGCGATGCGTCTAGGGGCTCTCTGAGTCCTCTGTGATTATACCATATCGAGCACTCCTGGCGCAAAAGCAAGATAGCCGAAAAGGGCGCTCTGGAGCCCGTGTCGAGGGCATTTCGCCCATTTAACGCAAAGCTATGCATGTGCTTGGGGAAGGGCGGTGCCCGGGATATTCCAGAACAAGGTCAAACTGCTACCTGCAACGCCGAGGTGCTACGGTTTGACGATCTCCGGAATGCCGTCATCAGCAGCGAAGGGGTAGAACAGCAGTCCGGAGAGGATCTTCGGGTAGAAGTACGTGGACTTCGGCGGCATCACGCGCCCGGCGCGGGCGATCCTCTCGAGCACCTTGGGATCCTGAGGCGGAAGCAGGAAGCTCAGATCAAACTGCCCGCTCTCCATCTGCCAGTACACCTCCTCAAGGTCCGCCTCATAGGTTAGCGCGGGGTGCTCGGAACCTGCCTCCGGCGGGATGTCGAAGAAGGGCCGGAGGATGCCATAGTGCAGGGCGACCACTACCAGTTCCCGCCACTCGGGCGGCCCCGCGGGGATGTTGGTCTGAGGCCAGCTTGGCCCCGGCGGCCGCAGCACCAGAAGGCGCCCGCCCGCCAGGTAACAGCCCATGGCTTTCTCCCCGGGCTGCCAGGAGCCGGTCACAGTCTGCAGTTCCTCCGGCGTCCGGACCTGCTGCTCAGTCAGGGAGAAGTTGCTCTCCAGGCGGCTCACGAAACCTTCCAGGTCCAGCGGTCCTTCCACGTTGAGCAGCCGGTGAGTGGGCAGGATCAGCAGCCCGCTGTCATGGCTCGAAACGGCAAACACCAACAGGAAGTCCTCCGGCGCACTGCCGGGCGGGCCGTCGCTGCTGCGGTGCTCACGGCGGTAAGCGCAGGCGGTCTCATAGCGATGGTGGCCGTCCGCGATGACCAGGTCCTGGTCCTGCAGCAGGCCGGCCAGGGCACGCATATACTCCCCGTCGGTCACCTGCCACAGGCGATATGCCACGCCGTCCGGTGTCTGGAACTCGTAGAGCAAGGATCCCTGCTGCTTCATGTCCGCCAGGGCGCCATGAACCACGCCGGACGGGTCGGTGAAGACTCCAAAGACAGGGCTCAGGCTGGCGCAGGTGGCCTCCATCAGCCTCAGGCGGTCAGCCTTGTCGGCGGGCATCGTCTGCTCGTGGGGCAGGATGTCATCGGACGGGCCGTTCGGCAGGAGCACGGCCGCCAGCAGGCCGTGGCGCTCGTAATCCCGGCCGCACAGGCGGAACCTCTGCTGGCAGAGGTAAAGGGACGGCGCCGACTCGCGCACCAGGATGCCTCCCTGACGCCAGGACTCGAGCGTTTCGGCAGCGCGGGTGTATTCCCTCGATGCCCGCTTCACCCGGCCCTGCTTGCCCAGAGTCAGGCGGATGCAGTTGTGGGGATCCTGCTCCCGCAGGTCCCGGGCCATGTCGCGGTCAACGATGTCGAAAGGCGGCGCAACTACCCGGGAGATGAACGAGATGCTCTCAGGGCTGTAACGCAATGGGCGGAACCGGGCTATCCGGATCAACGCGGGACTCCTCCAGCAAACGGGCTTCTCAGACGAAGCGCCGGCGGCGTCGTATCATAGGGGACCGCCGGCCCGGCCGCAAGTTGCCGCCCGGCGCAGATTCGCCCTGGTCTCGGGCAGCAGGCGGAGGCCCGGCGGGCCGCCCTTTGCAGCATCAGGGGGATTATGATAGGTAGTGCATCGGCGTACCAAGCACGTGCCGAACCGCCCGCAGGGAGGCCGCAGAAGATGCCGGAAGAGGTGGAACGCATTCTTGGACCCATCCGGGAGGAGCTGAAGACGCTCTCGGAGCAGGGATACGACACGTGGGAGCTTGAGCGCAAGGCGGCGCTCATCGAGCAGGAGGGCGGCCATGATGCCGCGGGGCGCGCCGAGGCGCTGTGGGAAGCCATCGCAGGGCTCACGCCCTCCGCCAGGTTCCCCTACGAGGAACCCAGTGAACTGGAACGGATACTGGCCTGCCGTCCCGACGGTCCCCGGCGCGTGGCAGCCCCACGGTCGGAAGAGCAACTGCACGACTGCACCCTGGGCGCCTGGCAGGGCCGCATCAGCGGTTGCANNGCGGGATCGAGCAACTGGACGACTACCTGCCCGTGCCACCAGACGGGGCCGGACGTTGCGTGGAGAAGTGGAAGGCAGGGATGCTGAGGGGCAACTTCGACCGCGGCCTCCGGGACGACGATGTGGATTACACCATCGTGGGCCTGCGCATCCTGGAGGACCACGGCGCGGAGTTCACCCCCCGCCAGGTGGCGGAGTTCTGGCTCGGCCACTTGCCCTATCATCAGACCTACACGGCGGAGCGGGTGGCCTACCGCAACTTCGTCAATGGCATCTGGCCCCCGGACAGCGCCACCCACTGCAATCCTTACCGGGAGTGGATCGGGGCGCAGATCCGCGCGGACGCCTTCGGCTACGCCTGCCCTGCGCGGCTGGAGCAGGCGGCCGCCCTGGCGTTCAAGGACGCAAGCATAAGCCACGAGAAGAACGGGATTTATGGCGAAATGTGGGTCGCCGCCATGCTGGCGGCCGCCTTCGTGGCCGACGACCCGCAGAAGGTCGTGCGCCTGGGCCTGACCGAGATCCCCGCCCGGTGCCGGCTGGCTGAGGCGCTCAACCTGGTGCTGGACTGGCGGGACGAGGGCTGCCCGGCCGAGGAGGCTGCTGACCGGGTCCTCGACCAGTTCGGCCATTACCACGGCGTTCACACGATAAACAACGCTGCGATCGTCGCCATGGCGCTGCTGTGGGGTGAGAAGGACTTCACCCGCACCATTGGCCTGGCGGTGGAGGCGGGCCTGGACACCGACTGCAACGGGGCGACCGCCGGCTCGGTGCTCGGGGCCCTGCTCGGGGCGGAGGGCATTCCCTCCCACTGGACCGACCCCCTCAATGACCGGACCGAGACGGCCATCTTCGGGGAGGGCACGCCGTCCATAAGTGGCCTGGCCGAGCGGACCCGCCGCGTGCAGCAGGCGGACTGATTCCCCTCGCGAAAGATGACCATCTGCCAGAGAAAGAGCGGCGGCCGCATCCTGTGCATCCGTCTCAGCGGGTTGGGGGACGTGGTGCACGCGCTGAACGCGCTGACGCTGCTGCGCCGCGAACGGCCGGACGCCTACATCACCTGGGCCGTCGAGGAGCGGTTCGCCGGCCTCATTCGGGGCCATCCCCACGTGGACGAGGTGCTGACCGTCCCCCGGCTCCGCTGGGCTGCCATGCTGCGCAGTCCCTGGCGGTGGCGGCGGCTGGCCCGGGAGGTCTGCGCCGTGTGGCGACGGCTGCGCGCGGCGCAGTTCGACGCTTCGCTGGACTTCCAAAGCAGCCTGAAAAGCGCCTGGCTGGTGCTGGCCGCCGGCGCGCCGGTCAGGGCCGGCTTCATCGGACCGGTCAGCCGCGAGCTGAACCACCTGTTCCAGAGCGAGCTGGTCCGTGCGCCGGCCGAGGGAGTCCATCGTATCGAGCGCGACCTGGCCCTGCTCGCGCCGCTCGGGGTGCGCACCCGCTACGCGGAGCCGGCTTTCCCGGAACCGGGGGAGGATGCCCATGCGCTGGCGGCCGCCCTGGACGAGCGCCTGGGCGACGGACCCACGGTGTTGATCCACCCGGGCACCAGCCGGTTCGCGGCCTTCAAGCGGTGGATGCCTGCCCGCTACGCACAGGTAGCAGACCGGCTGGTCGAGCAGCGCGGCGCCGACATAGTGGTCAGCTACGGGCCGGGGGAGGAAGACCTGGCCCGCCAGGTGGTGCTGCTGATGCGGCGGCCGGGTCTTCTGGCGCCCCCCACGCGGACGCTGGAGGAGCTGATGGCTCTGTTGCGTCGGGCGGACCTGTTCATCGGCAGCGACACGGGGCCGATGCATCTGGCCTCCGCGCTGGGAGTGCCGGTCGTGGCGCTGTTCGGGCCCAAGGATCCCGTCCAGACCGGCCCTTACTGCAGCCGAAGCCTGGTGGTGACCGGCGCCGTCGCCTGCCGGCCGTGCAACCGGAGGGGGTGTCGTGACGTTCGCTGCATGACGACCATCAGCACCGGCCAGGTGCTGGACGCGGCCGGCCGGGTGCTGGACGGGCAGGGAACCGTGCGCGCGGAGGTCGGCCCAACGAAGCCGGTCTTCGCCTGGGCCTTCCGCCTGGGCCGGTGGCACGGCGAGGTGAACACGGCTTACAGCGCGCCGGAGTTCTTCCGGTGGCTCTGCGAGGCGGAGCGGGCTGCCACGAGCAGGGCCACCCGTGCCCTGCCCGCGCCCCAGGGGCGGGAGCGCTGGAGCATGGCCGGGCCCGCGGGCCTGGACGACCGGCTGTTGCTGGAGCGCAGTCGCAGCAAGCTGCGCCGCGCGCGGCGCGCCTGGCGGTTCGGCACGCGCATGGCAGCGGGAGGTCTGCCCGTGGCGCTGCCGGTCTGCGCGATGGAGCGTCCCGCACGCCGGGGCGCGGACCAGATGCTGGTCAGCGAGCATCCGCCGGGCGCCCGGCCCCTGCCAGGCTGGCTGGCCGAGCACTGGGCAGGAGCGAAACCTGAGCAGAAGGAGCAGGCTGTAACGCAGTGGGTGACGGCCATGCGCGGCCTGCATGCAGGTGGGTTCTGGCACGGGGAGCTGACCGCGGAGAACCTGCTGATCTGCTCGCTGGAGCCAGGAGGCGCACCGACCCGGTTCGACGCAGTGCTGATGGATACCGGCCGGACCCGGAAGGTGGGCTGGATGCCGTCTGTGGCCCTGGCCTTCCTGCTGGGGCTGGATGTGGGGCGCTTCGCCCGCAGCGTGCACGGCTGGTTGACCGAACAGGACACGGAGCGGGTGCTGGCGAAGTACCTGGACGCCTTCGGCGGCGGGCAGTACAGTCGTCGGATGTTCGAGCGCGCTTTCCGGTGGCGAAAGGAGACCGACTCGTGGCTGACGCGATTCTTGTGATGGTGGCGTGCAGCAGTGGCCCGGAGGCCGAGAAGATGGCCAGACAACTGCTGGAGGAGAGGCTGGTGGCCTGCGTGAACATCGCCGGGCGCATCCGGTCTCTGTTCTACTGGAAGGGCGCCCTGGCCAGGGAGTCCGAGTCGCTGCTGCTGATGAAGACGCGCCGGGAGCTGTTCGAGCGCCTCTGCGACCGCGTCAAGGAGCTGCACTCCTACGAGGTGCCCGAGGTGGTCGCGTGCCCCATCGTGGTGGCCAACGAGGAGTACCTGGACTGGGTCCGCCAGAGCACCACCGGCGGCGACTGAGCTTGCGCTTGCATCCCGATCGAGACGGACTACAATACATCCCTGTAGCAGTTCAAGGATAGACACTCGACGGGAGTCCCAGCAGATGGCGAAGAACGGCGACGGCAAGGAGGAGCGCGAGAAGGCCCTCGAACGCACCCTGGAGCTTATCGAGAAGCAGTTCGGCAAGGGCGCCATCATGAAGCTGAGCGACACCGAGGCCCGCACCGACGTGGCCGTCATCCCCACCGGCTCCCCGGCGGTGGACCTGGCGCTGGGCGTGGGCGGCGTGCCACGCGGCCGGGTGGTCGAGATCTACGGCCCGGAGGCGTCCGGCAAGACCACGCTGGCCCTCCAGATCATAGCCGCCGCCCAGCAACTGGGCGGGGTGGCCGCCTTTGTGGACGCCGAGCACGCCCTGGACCCCCAGTACGCCCGCAAGCTCGGCGTGGATATGGAGAACCTGCTGATCAACCAGCCCGACTCCGGCGAGCAGGCTCTGGACATCACTGAGGCGCTGGTGCGCAGCAGCGCGCTCGACGTGGTGGTCATTGACTCGGTGGCCGCCCTGGTCCCCCGCGCCGAGATCGAGGGGGAGATGGGCGATCAGCAGGTCGGCCTCCAGGCGCGGCTCATGTCCCGCGCCCTGCGCAAGCTGGCCGCCATCGTCGCCAAGAGCCGCACCACGGTCATCTTCATCAACCAGGTGCGCATGAGGATAGGCGTTATGTTCGGCAACCCGGAGACGACCTCGGGGGGTCGGGCGCTGAAGTTCTACACCACCGTGCGCATCGAGCTGCGCCGCATCGGCAGCATCAAGGACGGCGGGGAAACCATCGGCAACCGCTGCCGCGTGAAAATCGCCAAGAACAAGGTCGCCCCCCCGTTCCGCCGGGCCGAGGTGGAGCTGCTGTTCCGCTGCGGCATCTCCCGGGAGGGTGATCTCGTGGACCTGGGCGCGCAGTACGACATCGTGGACAAAGCCGGCTCGTGGTACTCCTACGGGGAGACGCGCCTGGGCCAGGGCAAGGAGAACGCCCGTAGCTTCCTCGAGGACAACCCCGACGTGGCGGACGAGATCGAGCTGGCCATCTTCGAGAAAGCGGCCCCTCGGCTGGTCGAACGCCGCCGGGAGCAGCTCGAGAAGATCCGCGCCTTCCAGGCCGAAAGGGAGCCCAAGCAGGCCGACGAGGAGGGGGAAGAGGAGGAGTGAGTCCTCTGCCGGAGACATCCCTCCGAGGCCGGAGGCTGCCATGATCGTCGGGATAGGGGTGGACATCGTCGAGGTGCGGCGCATCCGGCGGGCCGTCGAGCGCTACGGCGAGCGTTTCCTGAGACGCATCTTCACCGAGGCGGAGACGGCCTACTGCCGCCGCGCGGCCCGCCCGGCGGAGCGGTTCGCCACGCGGTTCGCCGCCAAGGAGGCGGCCCTGAAGGCCCTGGGGGTGGGCTGGCGCAAGGGGCTGCGCTTCCTGGACGTGGAGGTCTCCAACGACGAGCTGGGCGCGCCGACCATCGGTTTCAGCGGCCGGGCGCGGGAGCTGAGCGAGGAGCTGGGCGTGGGTCGCGTCCACGTCAGCCTGTCCCACCACCGCAACTTCGCCATCGCCCAGGTCATCCTCGAACGCGCCGACTGAGCGGGGGCGAGTGGGCTGTCAATCCAACAGGACGCCGGGGTTGAGGGTGCCCTCCGGGTCGAGGGCGCGCCGGACGGCACGCATGGCCTCGATGTCCTCCGGGCTGTATTGGATGGCGAGGAAGGGCTTCTTGATGCGTCCGATGCCGTGCTCAGCGGCCACGCTGCCCCCCAGGCGCACCGCCTCCCGCGCGAACTCCCCGTAGAGATCCTCGGCCCGTCGCAGGTCCTCCGCCGTGGTCGGCAGGATGTTCACGTGCAGATGCCCGTTGCCGACATGGCCGAAGATGACGTGCTCCAGCCCGCACTCGTCGAGCCGCCGACGGTAGATGCCCATCATCTCCGGCAGCGCTTCGTCCGGGACGGCCATGTCGGTGCCCACCTTGTGCAGGTCGGGCACTTCCGCCTGCCGCCGGGCGATGATGGCGTTGACGGCCTCGGGGATGGCATGGCGCAGGCGCTTCATCTCCTCCAGGTCCTTCTCGGCGAAACCGGCCCAGCTATCGTCTTCGTCCAGGCCGAGCGGCGCCAGCAACCGCAGCAGCGCGTCGTAGGCCGCGTCCAGCTCCGCCTCATCCTCGAAGGCCATCTCCAGGTACACGGCCGCCGCCACGTCCTCCGGCAGGCGGGCCACCTCCATGTAGGCCGGTGTCTGGCGGCCCTTGCTGCGCAGCAGGTCCAGGGCCCGCGGGCCGATGTACTCCAGCGCCAGGGGAGCGATGGCCTTGCTCTGCTTGCAGGCGAGCACGAAGTCCACCGCCGCATCCGGCCCGGGCACGAACTGGGTGAGGAACAGGCGGTTGGCCGGCTTCTCGGCCAGCCGCAGCTCGGCCTCCACCACGATGGCGAGCGTCCCTTCGCTGCCCACGAACAGGTCCACGGCGTCCATGCCCGGCGCCAGGTAGTAACCGGCCGTGTGCTTGGTGGCCGGCATGGGCAGGTCGGGGATGGCCAGCTCGACGCGGCGCGCGTCCGGGCGCACGTAGATCAGCCTGCCGCCGTCGGCGCGCACCTGCCCCCGGCGCAGCTCCAGCAGTCGTCCGTCGGGGGTGACCAGCCGCAGCCACTCCACCCATTGCCGTGTGGACCCGTAGTGGAGCGTCCGCGCGCCGGACGCGTCGGTGGCGATGGTGCCGCCCACCTGGGCGGTGGTCTCGGTGGTGTCCACGGGGTAGAAGAGCGGGCGGGGCGGTTTGCCGTCGGGGTAGTGGCACAGGCCGCGGGCCAGGGCGTCCTTCAGCTCGTCCAGCGTCGTGCCGGCCGCCACGCGGGCCAGCCACCGGTCGCCCTCCCGGCGCACGACGGGCCTGCCTTTGAGCTGCTCCAGGGAGATGACCTCCTCGGCGCCGAGGGGGACGGCGGCGCCGGTGATGCCAGTGCGGGCGCCGGAGACGGCCACCCGCCGGTCGGCCTCCCGCGCGGCGCGCACGACGGCGGCCACCTGCTCCGCCGTGGCGGGGAAGTGGACGACCTCGAGGTGTTCCGCCGCCATGCGCGACTCGTCCGCCAGGTACTGCACGTAGCCCCGGCGGATTCTGTCCCAGCCCTCCACCTTGCGGTGCTCGGCGCGGGGCGGCCCGGCGGGCAGGGGCCTCAGCTCATTCATGCGCGGCCTCCCGCCGCAGCAGCTCGACCAGCGCGGTCAGCACAGGGCGGTAGTCGCCCACAGCGGCGTAGTCGCTGATCTGGAAGATGGGCGCCTGGGGGTCGGAGTTGACGGCGACGATGGTGCCGGCTGACTGCATCCCCGCACGGTGCTGCACGGCGCCCGAGATGCCCACGGCGACATAGACGTCGGGCTGGACCGTCTTGCCGGTCTGGCCGACCTGACGGCTGTAGGGTATCCATCCGGCGTCCACGGCGGCCCGGCTGGCGGCCACTTCGCCCCCCAGCAGGTCCGCCAGTTCCCGCAGCAGGTCGAACCCCTCCGGCCCGCCCAGCCCGCGCCCGCCGGCAACCAGCACGTCCGCTTCGGCGATGCTGACGCCCTCCTCGGCACGCTCCTCCCGGCCCATCACCTCGACCGGGTCGTCCAGCAGCTCATCTGGCGGCCGCCAGCGGCGCACCGGCGGGGGCCGGCCGTCCCGCGCCGCGGCGACGGCCATGACCCGGGGCCGCACGGTGGCCATTTGGGGCCGGTGGCGGCGCGTCAGGATGGTGGCCATGATGTTGCCGCCGAAGGCCGGGCGCGTCTGCAGAAGGAGGCGCTGCTCCGGCTCTATCTCCAGCCCCGTGCAGTCGGCGGTCAGGCCCGTGCGGCAAAGGACGGCGACGCGGGGCATGAGGGAGCGTCCGCGCGCAGTGGCGCCGGCCAGGACGATCTCCGGGCGGCCCTTGGCTATCATGCGGGCCAGCACGCGGGCGTGTGGGCCGTCGCGGTGGTCGTCCAGAGCGGGGTGCGCCGCCACGCGTAACGCCGCCACCGGCAGGCCCGCAAGCTGAGCGGCGAGTGCCTCGGCGTCGCCACCGGCGGCCACGACCTCCAGAGCGCAGTCACGGGCGGCGGCCAGCTCGGCGCCCTTCCCCACCAGCTCCCGCACCACGGGGTGGAACCGGCCGGCCTGATGCTCGCCGTAGACCCACACCCCGCCGCCCGCAGTCGCTCCTCCACGCTCGCCCTCCTGCGCCTCGAGGGCCAGCGCTCCCACCGGGCACTCCTCGATGCAGGCGCCGCACAGGTTGCACTGCTCGGTCGCGCGGAGATGCCCGTCAGCCTCCTTGAGCGCGCCGTAGGGGCAGGCCTCCACGCACCGGCCGCAGAGGGTGCAGGCCTCGTGATCCACCCGCAGGCTCATGGCTCGCTCCTTCGCCGGGCGAGGACTCCGGCGAGCCGGGCGGCCACCTGGTCCGGCTCGCCCTCCAGGCGGGCGCACTCGCCCCGCGGCGGGGGCGTGAACACGCGTACGACTCGCGTGGGGGAACCGTCCAGGCCGAACTCCTCGGCATTGCCGTCTATCCTGTCCGGTCCCCACCGAGCCGGCTCAGTTCGGCGCGCGCGCACCTGGCTGCCCAGGGAGGGCAGACGGGGCACGTTCAGGTCCTTCAGCGCCGTGACCACTGCCGGCGGCTCGACGCGCAGCGTCTCGTTGCCGTAGTCGGTCAGCCTCTCGACGGTCAGGCGGCCGTCGTCGCCTATCCGGATGCGGCGGGCGTAAGTCACCTGGGGCCAGCCCAGATGCGCGGCCAGTTCCGGGCCGACCTGGGCGGTGTCTCCGTCAATGGCCTGCTTGCCGCACAGGACCAGGCCCACGTCCCCCAGCGCCCGGACCGCGCAGGACAGCGTGTAGGAGGTGGCCCAGGTGTCCGCGCCGGCGAAGGCCCGGTCAGTCAGCAGGATTCCCTCGTCGCAGCCCCTCGCGATGCACTCGCGCACGGCGGCCTCTGCCTGGAACGGCCCCATGGACAGGGCGGTCACGCGCCCCTCCGGAAGCTGCTCCTGCAGTGCGACGGCCGCCTCGACCGCGTGGGCGTCCAGCGGGTTCAGGATGCTGGGCACGCCCTCGCGGATGAGGGTGCCGCGCTCGGGGTCAATGCGCACCTCGGCGGTGTCCGGGACGTGCTTGACGCAGACGACGATGTGCATGGGAATCCCCCGGTGGAGCTTGAGCGGGCGGAGGGAAACTGACCTGGGGGCCGAGCCGCCAATGCTAAGCGGCCCCCGCCGGCGCGTCAACCGGCGGCGCTTGCCCCCCGAGGCGGCGTGTGCTAACACATAGGTCGTCGAACGGGACACGGAGCAGAGGAGAATCCGGCCATGCCTGTGCAGGGACCACGGAGCGTGAGGCCGCAGGAAATAGAGGCTGCCGTCGAGCTGGCCAACGCCGTGTTCCGGCCGCGCGGGGAGGGCCACATGGCCCGGGATTACCCCCTGCTGTTCGCCCAGGAGAACGCGGAGAACCTGCGCGTGTTCGTGGACGACGGGCGGCCCGTATCCCTGGTGGGCATATACCAGACGGACCTCTGGCTGCTGGGCACGCGCCAGCGCGCCGGGTGCATCGGATCGGTCTGCACCCACGCCGACTACCGCGGCCAGGGCCTGGCAACCCGGCTGATGAAAGACGCCCGGGCGAAGGCCGTCGAGGACGGATGCACGTTGCTGCTGATTTCCGGAGGGCGGGGGCTCTACCGGCGGCTGGACTACGTGGACCCCGGCGGCTACGTGACCTACCGCGTCGGGCGCCGGCGCGTGCCGGCCGCTGGCCCGTACGTTCTGGAGGAGTGGGCCGAGCAGGGCCTGCCCGAGCTGTTGCGCCTGCACTCGGCCGAGCCGGTACGCTTCCACCGGCCGCCGGAGGATTTCCGCCGGTTCCTCGCCCGCGGCCATGTCGTCAATGCTCCCGGCGAAGTGCTGCTGGTGCGCGAGAAGAAGGGCGGCGGCGCGGCGGCCTACCTCGCCGTGCAGCGTCCCGGGGCCGGGGGGCTGGACGAGGATGCCATAGCGGTCAAGGAGACGGCCGGCTCGCGGGCGGCCGTTGCCCACGCGCTGGCTGCGCTGCTCGAACGCTACGGGGCCGACGAGGCGCACCTGGACTGCCTGGCATGGGACGCGGAGATGCGCGCCCTGGCCCGGCTGCACGGATGGGCCGCCGAACCCCACGGGTTCCACGGCACGCTGGGCATCATCCAGCCCGTGCGTTTCTGGTCGGGGTGTATCCCGCTGTTCGCCGAGCTGCTTGGCGAGGAGAGAGTGGGCCGCCTGCGGGCGGAGACGCGCGGCGACGGCCTGGCACTGCTCTACGGTGACGAGGAACTGACCCTGGAGAGGATGAGCGAGGTCACCAGGCTGGTGTTCCTGGCGCACGACAGGCGGGACGAGCTGAAGCTGAACCTGCCGGCGGGGTCCGAGCTGGGGCAACTGCTGGAGGGGCTGTTCCCCTTGCCGTTGCCCGCCTACGGGCTGAACTTCATCTGAGCGCGTCAGCCGCCCGCGCTCCTCTCGCGTTCAGGCTCCGGGGCAGCCTCGGGCTGCCCGCCCAGCAGGCGGTAGATGGTCTGGAAGGTCTCCCGCCTTGCCTGCTGCAGGCGCTGTCGGTAGGTCTCGACGGCCCCCCGAAGCTGCTCCAGGCGCTCGAGCTGTTCAGGTGTGAGCAGCTCGGCCCGCTCGGCCTCAAACCGGTCCTGCACCTCCTGTTGCGACTGGCGGTACCGCTCGCGGTACTGCCGCCAGGCGTCCGGATCCTTCAGCGTCTCGGGATCGGGCAGGTCCTGGACGATCTCACTCAGCTCCCTATGGGTGCGCAGGCGCAGCTCCAGGAGGGCGGTGCGCGTCTCCTCGTCGAGCTCCAGGAACTCCGTGGGGTCGCTCAGGTGCAGCCGGTCGCCGGGCACTTCGTCCAACGCGTCGGCGGCGCCCAGCTCCTCGATGAGTTCGGCGCGGGCGTCGGCGATGCGCTCGGACAGATCCTCCAGAGCGGACAGGACGGCGTCGTAGCGAGCTGCCTGCTCTTCCTCCAGTACCTCACGTACCTCACCCGCGTAGCGGTGCCGCAGCTCTGTCNNCCGCAGCTCCTTCATCCACCGGGCTATCTCCTCCTCGCGCCGGGCGGCCAGGGCGCGGATCTGCTTCTGTTGCGGCTCGGTCAGGTCGAGGGCGGCCCGCGCCAGAGAGACGGCGTCGCCCATGCCTTCCTCGAAGTCCGCTATCAGCTCGTAGGTGCGGGCCATCCGCTGGGCGTGCTCGGAGTCGGCCTCGGGCTGTTCGGCGGCCGGCGCGCCGAGGGCGGCCAGCGCCGCGGCCAGGATTGGGAGGCAGAGCAGGTGTTTCGCTCGCATCTGTTCTTTCTCCAATGGCTTGCGCAAACCGGAGGGGCGATGCGCGGAATTCTCCGGCCCTGGTCCAGCCGTGTCAAGGCTCGACGAAGGGCGGCTCGCCCCGCACCGACTCGACGGCGCCCTCTGCGCGCGCGATGTGCTCGGGAGAACCCCAGACCGAGATGCGCACGCTGCCCTCCGCGCCGGCCACTCCCCCGGCGCCAATGGGCGCGGCGCGCCCGCCGGACATGAACAGCCGGAGCGCCTCTATCTCGGTGAAAATCATCCCGTCAACGGGCCAGAGGGCGGGCCCGTCGCCCCCGGGGCCGACTTCGGTCAGATCCCGGTAGAGCCCATGGATGTCGCCGGGGATGCTCTTCTCCAGCCCGACGGGGATCAGCAGCGTGGCACGCCGGGCGACCACGGTGCCGATCGCCTGGCCGATGGTGCCCCCGGTGGGATGGCCGATCAGGATGCCGGCCTGCTTCTTCTCGTAGTTCAGGGCGTTGGCGCCTTTGATGAACACGTCGCCGGGGCCCATCTCGTGCACGATTCCGCTGGCGGAAGCGTCCTCGGCCGGCTCCCCGTGGCGCAGGACGACGTCAGGCAGTTCGCTGGCTGTCGCTGCGGGTCCTTCCCGGCCGGGGGGCGTGGTCACTCCCGTGCAGTAGTGGGCCTTGTGCAGGCCGCGGCCCAGCAGCTCCTCGGCCACGTAGGCGTTGGTGGTGCCCTTGGCGACGGCGACGATGCCCTCGTTCAGCGCCTTCACCACCAGTGGATGGGCCTTGACAGCCCGGGCGATGAGCCGCTTGGACTCGGCGACGGTCAGCACGAAGCTCTTCTGGTGCACCGGCGCGGGCATGGGGGTTCCTCCTCTCCGGGTTCCCTGCGATGACGGCGTCGTCAGCCGGGCCAGACCGCGTCCATGGCGGCCTTCGTGGCGCGTATTGCCTCCTGGTCGGTCGTCGCATCGGACGGGCGCGACAGCGGCTCGGCCACCACGGGGCCGCTGTAGCCTATCTGATCCAGGCACTCCAGAAACCGGGCGGAGTCAATAACGCCCGTCTCCCCCGGCAGGCGCCTTACGTTGTCCACGTGCTCCTCCAGCGCCACGCCCTCCGGCGCGTCGCTCACGTGCACGTCCACTATCTGCTGGTCGGACAGCTCCAGCACGTCGTCCATGCTGCCGCCGCTGGTGTAGAGGTGCCAGCAGTCCAGCAGCAGGCCCACGTTGCCCGTGCCGACNNACTCGTGACGGCGTTTGGCGCGGGAGGTCTTCGGCCCGATGAACTCCAGCCCCAGGCGCACGTCGTTCTCTGCCAGCACCTCGGCCACCGCGCGGGCCCGCTCGCGCACCTGCTCGAACATCGCGTCACGGGGCAGGTCGTCGCTGCCGGGCGGTATCCACGTGGAGCACCGCGCCGCACCGGCCCGCGCGCAGGCCTCCGCCGTGGCGGGAAGCGATTGCGCGGCGGCCTCGAACGCGGCCTCGCCCCCGGTCAGTCCGAATGGCAGGTACCAGCCGGCCGCCCGCAGGCTGCGCTCGCTCAGCATCTGCACGACAGTCTCCGGGCCGGTCTTCGACAGGTAGTCCAGGTCCAGGTAGATGCCCTCGAAGCCGTGGTGTGCGGCCTGCTCGACCGCCTCCTCGAAGGGCAGGGAAACGCCGATCGCCGATCCCATGAATGCGGGATACATGGCCACTCACTCCTTCCACCGGGTTGATGCCGCCCCGTCGCTCAGCCCGCACCGCCCCCCGTCAGCTCCCGGTACATCCGCAGCAGTTCCATCGTGACCGGGCCAGGGGAGCCGTCGCCTATCGGGCGGCTGTCAATGCGAACCACCGGGATGATCTCGGCGGCGGTGCCGGTCAGGAAGCACTCGTCCGCCACGTACAGGTCGAACCGCGTCATGTCCCTCTGCAGCGTCTCGATGCCCGCCTCGGCGGCCAGTTCCATGACGACCCCACGGGTGATTCCCGCCAGGATGCCCGCGTGCACGGGCGGGGTGGCCAGCGAGCCGTCGTTGACCGTGAAGATGTTGTCCCCCGTGCACTCGGCCACGTAGCCGGCGGCGTTCAGCATGATGGCTTCGCTGGCGCCCGCCTGGAGGCCCTCGATCTTCGCCAGCACGTTGTTCAGGTAGTTCAGGCTCTTGATGCGCGGGTTGAGGGCGTTGGGATGGTTCCGCACGGTCGAGGCGGTCACCACCTCGAGCCCGTTGCGGTAGTGCTCCTCGGCATAGAGCACGATGCTGTCAGTGATGATGATCACCTGGGGGTCGGGGCACTTGTAGGGGTCCAGGCCCAGCGTGCCCACGCCGCGCGTGACCACCACGCGGATGTAGGCGTCGCTCAGCCCGTTGGCCTGAAGGGTCGTCTCGATGGCCTCGGTCATCTCCTCCGGGCTCAGCGGGATGTCGAGCGCGATGGCCCGGGCCGAATCGTACAACCGCTGGACGTGCTCGCGCCCGCGGAAAACCTTGCCCCCGTAGGCGCGGATGCCTTCGAAGACGCCGTCCCCGTAGAGCAGGCCGTGATCATAGACGGAGATGCACGCGTCTTCCTTGTCCACCAGCTCGCCGTTGAGGTAAACCTTCAGTCCCAAGTCCCTTTCCTTCGTCTCTTGCAGGGCTCCCCCCGGCCGAGGGACGTAGCCTATAGCCTGGCCACGGGCGGTGCAAATGCTTCATCCCTCTGCCAGCCGGCCGTCGCGCAGGTGCACGATGCGCTCGCCCATGGCCGCCACGCGCTCGTCGTGTGTGACGATGACCAGGGTGCAGTCGGTCTCGGTCCGCAGCC
>JABAOC010003989.1_pt2 | contig 17828 bp, 18 predicted proteins | sample 7062161 | NCBI WGS metagenome assembly JABAOC01 (sample SAMN14538625, study PRJNA623070) | marine sediment metagenome | biome: marine biome [ENVO:00000428]; feature: marine pelagic biome [ENVO:01000023]; material: deep marine sediment [ENVO:00002113] | place: India: Gulf of Khambhat ... | reverse complement strand
GCGGCCATCCCGTGGTTTCAAATAGGTTCGGATGACCAAAGTTTTCCCACAGATCCCACAGCGTTCGTCCGCAGCTTGTTCCGCGATCAGGACGCCATCCTCATCCGAGTTGTCCACGTTATTTCCCCAAAAAGCGTTCAATTCGTTCAAGGGCTTCCGCAATCTTTTCAAGGCTATTGGCATAGGAAATCCTTAAGTGATTTTCGCCTCCCCGGCCAAACACCGAGCCCGCCAAAGTACTGACCTGCTCGGCCTCCAAGAGGTTCAATGCGAATTCTTCAGACGACCTATAGCCTTGTGGAAGTTTAGCGAAGGCATAAAAGGCTCCCTTTGGTTCAGGCGCTGGCATACCGAGCTCCTGGAGGCGTGGAATGAGATAGTTACGGCGTCGTGTATATTGTTTCAACGCTTGATTGACAAATTGGTGTCCATACCGGAGGGCGGCGACCCCACCTTTCTGGACAAAACTGGCTGCCATTGTCGTCGAGTTTTGCTGAAGCTTAACGATTGCCGCCATGATGGCGGGATTCCGAACGACGCAGTAGCCAAGGCGATGGCCCGTCATGGCAAACCGTTTACTGAACCCATCAATAAACACCAGCCGCTCCCGGAGGTCCTCGAACGTCAGCATGCTAATGTGTTCGACTCCCGGATAGGTCAGGGTGCGATAAATCTCATCACTCAATATAATGAGGTCGTGATCTTGAGCTAAGTCTTTTAACACTCGTGCATCGTTCATATCAAAGACATTCCCTATTGGATTGCCTGGAGAGTTCACAAGGAGGGCTTTGGTTCGCTTGGTGATGGCTTCTTTGACAGCTTCTTCATCAATGCCTTCTTCCAGAACATTGATCGCAGGGACGGGCTTTCCCCCGGCCAAACGGACTATATCTGCATGGGAAGGCCAGATCGGATATGGTGTCAACACTTCATCCCCCGGATTGATGGTTACAAGGATTGCCGCAAAGAGCGGGAACTTCGAACCGGGAGTCACTAAGATCTCGCGTGTTGGATCAACCTCACATAAATGGGCTAGATCTTCTGCAATCGCTTCCCGCAGCTCTGGGATACCAAGACTTGACGTATAGCGCGTGAAGTTCTGGTTGATCGCATCGATGATCGCAGTTTTGATCACATCTGGAGTATTGAGATCTGGCTCTCCGACATCCAACCGGATGATGTCCTTACCCTCTGCCTCTAACTGTTTGACCTTTTCCAACATTATTAAGGTTCCACTTTCTACGAGTCGTTTACTAATGCTAGAAGTGAAAATTCTTGTCAAATGATTGTCCTCTTATTGTTTTAAGCTGTTATGAGCCAATTAATGGCGCATTAAAGTTGAATGGGAAAGAAATGTTTTATCGATGATTGTTTTAAATTTGTTCCTTTAGAAGAAATTTCTCCATTGAAAGAAAGGGGTTGGGAAAGCACTTTGGAGAAACTTTCACTTTAGGATAGATGGCTATCTCCAAGGAGTTCTGAAATTGGGATGTGAAAAGAGAGGGAGCAAAGATAACTTTAAATCCATTGTAAAACGAAGAAACCCAATTACCAGAGGAGATACTATGGGTAAGGTGAGACCGATCGCTATCAAACGTGCTTCTAAAGAACTCGTGGAACTGTATGCAGACCGCTTTTCCACCGACTTTGAAGAAAATAAGAAGGTCATTGATGAATTAACGGAGATAGGGAGTAAAAGGGTTCGCAACAGAACGGCGGGCTATGTGACCCGCTTGATGCGTCGACAAGCGGATATTGAAGCCCGATCTGTCATTGATTTACCTGAAGGCGAAGAGGAAGAGTAAGAAGAATCCCTCTACGGTTTCTTTTCAGTAGATTTAGGGATTTGGTTCGAATTCAGAGATCAGGGTGATTATTTCATCCATCATCTTCGCTGGGAATGCCCGTCCTTTAAGATAATCTTCCAAGTTAATTCCCTGTGAATCTTCACCTTTTATGCGTCTTTCCATTCGTTCAACTAAAAATAAAGCCATTACGCTGAAGGCTGCTGCTACATTCTCTCCAGTCTTTGCAGAAGTCTCAAAATAAGTGCATCCAAGATTGTGTGCTAATTCCACAGCCTTTTCTGTCTCCACAACTCGCTGATCCACAAGATCTACTTTGTTCCCAATAATTAATATGATAGAACTCAGTCCAGCATAGTCGAGGGTTTCTTGATACCAATCCTTCACTGCTTCAAACGATGCTCTGTCCGTAACATCACAGACGATGAAACAGGCATGAGTTCCTCGAAAGTAGGATTTTCGCACTCGTGCAAACTGTTCCTGCCCTCCCAGATCATGGATGCTGAATTTCACTCGGGTCTCTTGGTCAGGAAATTTGACCGTCTTTGACATGATGTTGATGCCTATTGTGGGCTTATAATCCTTTTTGAACGTGTTTTCCACATAGCGGCGAACAATAGAGGTTTTTCCTACGCTTTCGTTGCCTACAAGGGTCAACTTAGCCAGATATTTATCAGGAACCACTTTTAGATATCTAATCCCCGGANNTCCGGTTCAATTGATTCACTTATCTCGAACAAGGGAATGTCTACCGTTACTTGGCGTCCCTCCAAGATCTCTGATAACTTTTCGGCAGTAAGATAAGTGTATGCAAGAACACTCTCGGTTGACACAGCCATGGATGTGCACACAGTGATGATTGCGTGTGGCCCCCCTCTCACAAAGAAGAAGCGAAGATCACCCATTTCAAAGACGCTTGTTCCCATAGGGGTCGCTTTAAAACTCTTGGCTACTCCCGTGAGGATTTGTGTGATTATTCTCTCGATTTGAGCTATTCGCATTTGTCCAATACCAGCAACCGATTTTAAACCCGTAGTTTTCCCATCCCGATCCGAAATTACGATCATCTCAACTCCAGAAACCACCCCGATAAAGTTTTTTAATAATTGATCAATGGTTTCCGCTTGTTCCAAATTAATGTCCCAACTTGAGGAAGTTCTGATCGATTCAGCTATACTATCCGCTGTTACCTGCCCTCTGATCTGAATCCGATCCCCACTAAGTGATAGGTAGAAAATAGTCGAATGTGCGTCATCAAGATCCCCGTGGGGGACTTCCAACGAACAAAGGCCCCCTTTAGTGATTGTTTTAACTCCTCTAGATCAATATTGATCCGAAGCTTCTCTTTACAACGATTGCAGATCGCTAATACCGTTTTATTCGTTGAACTTGAATTTCTTCTCTCATAGGAACTCATAATCTGACTGCTCCGATACCTACCCTCATCATTTACTCAATCTAAATTCACTCCTCCCAAATAAGGTTACCATTTGAAATATTTTAAGCTAATTATTCAAAGAAGGGCAATATTTTCATTGCTCAAGAAACCTGAGGTGAGACATCTAGCTGAATCGATTTTGTTACTACAATATTATTTTGAGAGAAAATTTGAATACTTATGCGATGAGGTCCTTCCCTATCCGCTAAGAGAATCCATGCTAACACGATCTGTTGTCCAGGTTCTAGTTGGCCAAAATGAATTTCTGCTTTTTGAAGCGGTTTAAACTTTAATCCTGTTCCTATTCTTATTTTTCCCATTAGATTTCCATCAATAGGGTATTTTGTGATATTTGTTACAATAACAGGAAATAGAAAGGGGATTGAACTTGAGATCCGTTCAGGGAACAAAAATTCTAGGTATAACGCATCTCCCTCAGTCATGTTTATCCAATCCGTTGAGTATCTAATACTGGAAAATAATAGATCCGCTCTGTTTGATCGAAAATGGCAATCCCATCTTTTTCTAATTGTGCAATGACGAAACGCGCCTTTTCTATAGCCCATTTGGTAACTACGCAAATTTCCTCAAGTGTAACCGCCTTTTTAGTTTCTGCAATCAAGAGAACCTGTCCAATATCCTGACTAAGTTCAATTGGTTCGAAAACCAGCTCTCGCATTTTCGTAGTTGTTACTATACCTTGATCAAGAAAGGAGTGAAGAAGCTCCCGAATCGTCCTTGGTGTGGTTTCCCACCAAACTCGATCCCGTAGAAATGACTCCACGAAAGTATCAAGAGATAATAGCTTCCCTGTTGTTCGTTGGGAGTGGATTCCGTAACAGATTAGGTCTACTGCTAACCGTGCCCGAAATTCTTCTTTATTAAGTAGTTTAGGTTCTATAAAGACTTTATTCTCTATCAAGATGGGAGGAAGTCCCGCTATTTTTTTAGTTAAAAGCAGTTTGGCCACCAATTCAGGGGATGGAGCAAGCAGGGTATCAAATGACTTTTGAAACTCTTTTACTCCCTGATGGAGGATACGTTTACCCATTTGATCGGTTTCTTCCTCTATTTCTTGTAATTTTCTAGTAAATCGTCTATAGGCACGTTTAATATCTTTTTTCGGGCTTTCTGGCTCCAAGAATTCCGCCAACTACCAAAGTTGTTCGTAGACCAATCATACACATCAATGATATGTTATCTTTCGGTATTCACTACTTATTGAAAAGAATACTCGGGATATATTGTGATTATGGATATTTTTCTGTTAAGGTAATGGATTCCTTGAAGGAACAGCTACACATTGACTAGAACCTGCAAGCAGTACTTGGATTAACACGTAGATGCAACAATCCTGCATTCAGATAATGAGTTAATCAAAAATGCGTAAGGAAGGGAATTCTTCTTCAGGAAGACACATAAAAAGAAAAAAAGGAGTTGTACTAGGTCAAGTGGGACGTTCTGCAATGAATCCCTGCTTCATTAGCATTTTGGTGACATCTCGTGCTTGTTTAATAATAGTTTCCGCTCTGCTGTACAACTCGTCGCGACTCATCTTTATGCGGGCAAGACCCTGTTCCATAGCTTTCATCCCTACCGCGCAGGCCTCTCGCGGGAACACTTCCCACTCATCCATGGTAGGCACGATGTACTCTTCTGTTAGCCCTTTGTCCTCTGCTGTCTTGGCTAATTCAAAGGCGGCCGCAATGCACATCTCATCTGTGATGGTTTTGGCTCGGACATCCAAAGTTCCTCGAAATATGCCTGGGAACCCTAATGAATTGTTAATCTGATTTGGAAAGTCTGATCGTCCGGTCGCTACGATCTTCGCCCCAGCTTCTTTGGCCTCCCATGGCCAGATCTCTGGGATCGGATTTGCACAAGCAAAGACGATCGGTTCATCGGCCATCCCTTTAACCATCTCCGGAGTGATAATGCCCGGACCAGGGGTCGAAGAGGCCACACATAAGTCAGTATCTTTCATCGCGTCCGCAGTTCCTCCAGTTCTTCTTTCCTTGTTCGAATTAAGGCACATATCCCATTTTTCGGGATATTTCTCCTTCAACTCAGTCCGCCCTGGATGCAGGATGCCCTTACTATCAGCCATAATGATATTCCCTTTCTTAACGCCGGCAGCTACCATGACCCGTGAAATGGCTATATTTGCGGCGCCAGCTCCAATCATTGAAAATAAGGCTTCATTCAATTTCTTTCCAACAAGTTTTATCGCGTTAATCACACCTGCGACGACTATGGTGGCTGTGCCTTGCTGGTCGTCATGCCAGACTGGGATTTTCACCTCTGGGTCTGCACGCAGAGTATCTAACACATAGAAACATTTCGGTTGAGAAATATCTTCCAGATTGATGCCCCCAAAGCTGGGTTGGATCAATTTTACCGTGTTAATAATGACATCAGGATCTTTTGTGTCTAGACACAAAGCAACTGCGTCGACACCTCCAAGATATTTGAAGAGGAGTGATTTCCCCTCCATAACTGGCATCGCGGCTTCGGGACCAATATCTCCTAAACCTAAGACACGGGTGCCGTCCGACACAACTGCAATTGTATTCCACTTACTGGTGTATTCATAAACCAATTCTTTTTTCTTATGGATCGCTCGACACGGTTCAGCGACTCCCGGAGTATACCAGATGGCAAAATCGTGAAAGGTCTCCACCGGAGCCCTGAGGGCAGTCTGTATCTTTCCTTTATAGAAGGGGTGATACTTCATAGCCAATTCTGCCGGTTTCCTTGCTTTTGCTAATAATTCTTCTTTTGTGAGTTTTTTCNNTTTCTCACTCATTTGTGTTATCTCCTATGTTATTGCTCTTCCTAGGATTGTATTTTCTATTTACTCCTTTCTTGTTAGATAACCTTCATCTACTTAATGAATCATTGTTCTCATAAAATCCCTATCGGTTCGGCTGAATCCTTAATTTTTAAGAAGGGACATTCGAAGCTATAATATATAATTTGTTATTTTTGTATATATCTATAATAGTTATAGGAAATACTAATTGATGAAAAAATTGAGGTCTATCCCTCTTCGTCTCCCTCCTTTGGATAAATATATCTGTTTTACATGTAGAAGAAGGATAAATAGCATTTAATTTTCTTATAATTGTTCCAGCGTAGGTAACAGCCAAATCAATGGGATGTCTTGAAACATCCCATTTGGGAGGGTTCTTCGCACACTCACCGGTAAGACCCTAGCCTTTACCTCCAACTCTGCGATCTCATTGGCATCAATTATTTCTGGAGGTGTTTCTATTAATGTTGGTGCGCCCATACTGATCTGTAAACTACGACTTCCCAATATTCGGGCTAATTCAAACCTTGTCAACCAGAGTGGGCCGATATAAATCTCATCAGGGGAACTAGGACTGATTGGAATCTCTTCATTCGGCATTCTAGTGTCTCACCTCGAAGCTCAAACCCCTGAAAAGTAGCAAATCTTTTCCGCTTGCAGCTACTTATAAACCTATTCATGTCAAGATAAGAGTCATATCAAGGGTTTGGGCTGACTTCTTTCCACTCATTCTCTGCAATTCATAACCGGAATGTTTACTTGAATAGACTCTCCCAATTCAAAAAAATCCGCTGAAAAGTAAATAGAAAGAAAAAGCTTCAAATAATCGTTATCCTAATAGAATAAGAACTATTTACATTCATAATGAATAAGGATTGATTGGTTTGTTGAGATACAAACTAGAAAATGTGGGATCATTCCCCTTAGTGCAAGGCGCAAGATTGTAGCAGAGTTAAAGGTACTCTATGCACGTAGGAAAGGGCTATCGCTCATCCAACTTCCCTATTCCAATATTTTATAAAACCGCTCATCTATTTTGTTTTGATTATATGTGACCAGAGTATTCAAATTCGCTCTTCTTCTAGAGATCCCTCAACAGAACTAAGGTTTAACTAAACTAGACATGTATTATCCCTAGGAAAGCTCCAGTGAGTAATTAAGGAGGTTTCTCATTGAATAATTCTACAAAAACAACTACAATGGAAGTGACCCTACTTACAGGAAGAACGTGGAGACAGGGCGCCGGCATGGAAATTGGGCGTAATAGTGAGGAATACGCCAAAGCCGTAGCCATCTGCGAGATCGGCGAAGATGACATGAAAAAAATTGGGGTACACGAAGGCGAACCGGTGAAACTTACTAGTGAATTTGATAGTGTAGTGGTTCGGGCTACAAAAGCCGAGAATCCACCATATCCCGGGGTGATTTTCATTCCTATGGGTCTGTGGAGCAACCGGCTCATGGGTTACTTGACAGACACTACGGGGATGCCTCATTTTAAAGGAATAAAAGTCAAGATTGAGGCGGCACCTGGCAAAAAGCCCCTAACTATCAAAGAGTTAGTTCATGAAGTTTTTTTCTGATAAAGCGGTGATTCTATGGAAGAACAGGAGATCAATATTTTTAGAGACGTTATCTGCAACTTCTGTGGCAGTTGTTGTGATGACTTAGAGATTCATGTTTCGATGAAAGACAATCGCATTCTTGAAACAAGAAATGCTTGTCGTATCTCTCACGAAAAGTTCATCAGCGCCCATAGCCACCGTCTTACAACACCATTGTTGCGAAAGAACAATGAATTTCAGGAGATCTCTTTTGAGGAAGCAATCGATCGAACCGTAGACGCCCTGAATGCAGCTGACCGCCCACTTCTCTTTGGATGGTCAACAATGACAACTGAAGCAATTAGACACGGTATTGAGCTTGCAGAGATCTTGGGGGCTGCTATCGACAATTCGACAAGCGTTTGTCATGGTCCAAGTACCCTAGCAGTTCAAGAGGTTGGGTTCCCCAGTTGTTCACTCGGAGAGATCAAGAATCGTGCGGATTTAGTGATCTACTGGGGATCAAATCCGATTCATGCCCATCCTCGCCATATGAGTCGTTATTCCATTTTTCCACGTGGTTATTTCCGTGAACGGGCATCAAAAGACCGGAAACGGGTAATAATTGATCCAAGAGAGACAGCATCTGCTCACCAAGCTACTCTCTACATTCAGGTGGAACCTGGTAAGGATTTTGAGTTGTTGGCTGCCCTCCGTACCACTCTCCGAACGGGTCGTCCGCCAAAAGCTCCGGTAGCTGGAGTTCCACCGGTACAAATCGAAGAACTCCTTGAGTTGTGTCTCAAAGCTACCTTTGGTATCATTTTCTTTGGTGTTGGGTTGACCATGAGTTCGGGGCGGCACCGCAATATTGATGCGGCAATTTCATTAGTTATAGACTTAAATGAAAAGACTAAATTCTCTATTATGCCCATGCGGGGGCATGGGAATGTTAAAGGGGCCTGTGCGGTCTTTACTTGGCTGGCTGGTTATCCATTCTCAATTGATTTCTCTCGTAGGTATGCGCGGTATAATCCTGGAGAATACTCGGCAGTCGATATCTTGGCTCGGAAAGAGGCTGATGTAGCTATGATTTTGGGAGCCGATCCTGCAAGTCATTTCCCTTCAAGTGCAGCTCGCCATCTGTTTGACATTCCTACAATTTTTATCGCACCCCACTGGGCGCCTACCATGGAATTGTCCCAGATTGTCATTCCTGCTGCCATGAGTGGGGTGGAGGTGGAAGGGACCATTTATCGCATGGATGGAGTGCCTTTTCGACTCCGCCGAGTTATAGAACCCCCGGAGGGTGTTTTCTCTGATGAATACATCTTAGAAGTGCTTCTCAAACGTCTCAAGGAGACCGAATAATGTCATTAGTTGTGAAGAATGGAACCGTATATGACCCTGTAAACAGCATCCATGGGGAAAAGATGGACATTTTCATTAAGAATGGCAAGATTGTCACAGAGGATAGTATTGGCAGTGATGCCAAAACCATTGATGCCTCGAAGAAGATCATTTTTCCTGGAGGCATTTGCATTCACAGTCATGTGGCCGGCTCTAATGTTAATATGGGTCGTCTTCTGCGCCCTGAAGATATGAAACGCGTGTTCCGACCTCGAAAAGGGTTTTTACGTGCTGAAACTGGGTCAGGTGTGCCAACAACGCTTGCTGTGGGGCAACGTTTTGCTCGAATGGGCTACAGTCTCGTTTGTGAACCCTCCGCCGTTCCCCTGAAATCCAAGCATACTCATGAAGAGCTTCATGATATACCAATAATAGACAAACTAGCTTTTGCGTGTTTTGAGAAGAACTGGGTCATCCTACGCTTGTTGGCTGCAGGTAAGATTGAGGAGGCAGCAGCCTTTGCAGCGTGGTTACTCCGGGCAACTAAAATGTTCACCATCAAATTAGTCAATCCCGGCGGCACGGAAGCTTGGGCATGGGGTGGAAATGTCGAAACCTTAGATCAACCGGTGCCACACTGGGGAGTTAGTTCCCGGGAGATCATAACGGGACTTGCTAAGATTAATGAATTACTCAATTTGCCGCACTCGATTCACCTTCATGCGAATATGCTTGGAGTTCCAGGGAACTACGCGATCACTCAAGAATCCTTTGAAGCCGTTTGTGACATTTCAAAGGGGGATCAGGTAACCCACCGGGATACGGTGGTGCATATGACCCATGTGGGAGCATTCAACACTTTTGGTGGCGAGGGCTGGAAAGACGTGTGTTCCAGAGCCGATACACTCGCAAAATACTTGAATGGCATCAATTTTGCCACACTCGATTCTGGCTCCCTCGTCTTCGGCGATTGGACTACCATGACCGCAGATGGTCCTGTGGAATACCAGCTCCATCGCGTGAACAACCTAAAATGGACCAATAATGATGCCGAGCTCGAAACTGGCGCGGGCGTTGTTCCCTATGTGTATTCGCCAAAAAGTTTGGCTAATGCCATTATGTGGGCTATCGGGCTCGAGTTGCATCTTCTGATCGACGATCCATGGAAATGCATGCTGTCGACCGATCATCCTAACGCTGGACCATTTACTCACTATCCTCAGATCATTGCTTGGTTAATGAGCAAAACATACCGGGATCACACACTGAAAACGTTGCACAAAGCCACAGAGAAGCGTACTATCATCGCTACTCTCGATCGAGAGTTCACTTTATCAGACGTTGCCATCGTGACGAGGACTGCTCAAGCCAAGAGCCTAGGACTCAAAGAAAAAGGACATCTCGGGTCGGGAGCCGATGCGGATATAGCAATCTATTCTATTGATCTTGAAAACGATAATCCTGCGAAGGACCCTGATCTGGTAATGAAAGCTTTCAGCAATGCCGCATATACGATCATTGGAGGAACTGTCGTGGTACGAGACAGCGAAATTGTTTCCAGACGCATAGGCAAGACCTACTGGGTTGACCCGAAAGTGGATCCGGGCTTTGAACAAACTGTTCTTGCCGATCAACGCCCGTTCCTTGAGCAATATTATTCAGTGAACATGCGGAACTTCGCAGTCCCCGAGTCCTATCTTACCAACTCCACCCCGATCAAAACACCCACCACATTAACCTAAATCTGTGGGATTCAGGGGAAGTAGGATCTTTTTTAGCTCAACTCCTAAATATCTTAGAGTCAATCTAGCTTCCAGACAAAATCCTGTAGCAATTACCATAAGTCGGATATTAGGATCATTTGCGCGCTTAATGTGCTTATAATATTCAATAATTTGTCTGACATCTTCTCTTCTGAATTTACAGCGTTTTAATTCAACAAAAAGATTATTTCCGTTCTTATCTTGGTATTGCAGATCGATTCGTCGCTTTCCGTTATTCAATGGGATCTGTCTTTGAATAAAGATGAGTCCTGGCTCAATAAGCGTAGGATGCTCAACAAAGACATCCTCAAGGAATTTTTCTTTCATTTTTACTTCCTTATCTCTATATTGTCATTTTTTGGACCATTGAAAGCTAATATTCCTCTGAGAAGTCAATGAGAAGACGATATTTTATTTGGAAACTTTTCTAGCGTCCGATTCTAAGTAAATATTCTTTCCCAACTATCATTTATACTTATAAAGATTTTTGTCGGCTAATAATAAACATTTTTAATAGACCTCACTCCCCGAATTATATAGCTCATTCATCTTGAAATAAGATGAAATTGCTTCAAAGTGTTAAAATAAAATGTCAAATGGTATTGTAGTAACTCTAAAAATGTGAATCTGTAAAATAGTAGATTTTCTTAGATCAAAGTAATAAAAGATAATAGCTTAGCTAATACTTAGAACGGGACTTCTAGGTAGATTTTGAGTAGAATTCAGGAAGAAAATTTCTGTTAATTTCACTACTGCAAGGAATTATAAAACAAGCTGTTTATAAATTTAAACAATGGGAAAAGTCAGCCCTCAACTCCTATCTAAGTGGTGACTTCGATACATTTTGCCCTATTTCTCCTTGAGGAGTTGTTCTGCTTGATCTAATTTTCCACGACTCAATGCCTGACGAACCTTTCTCTCCTTGTAGCGATCACGCAGCTGTACCAAAGCATCTTTTAACACATTAGCTCGTTTCAAATCAAATTGATCGAGGTCAATTTGGACCTCCTGCTCATCTAAAGTGATTTCTTCTGCTTTAATTTCTTCTTCCAGTTGGAGTACTCTTATTACCTCTCCTGTTGGGGGCGCAACAAGGCTGATTGCTTGCTGGGGGCAATTTAAAATACACTCGCCACAAAACTCTGAAGTAATATGTTCCCCAATTACCGCAGAACTTCCTCCTTTCACCCCTATAAAGACTTTTTGGGATGTATAGCCTTTTCCACCTCGTGTTACAACATCAAAAGAGGCATTATGGGGACAAACAGCAACACAAATGCCACAACCGTCGCACTCCTCCAAATCAATCTCTAAATAATACATCTTTACTCACCGTCGTTTTTAAGGACTCCAAAGGCTTCTGCTTCTTTTTACTGTGATTAAATCCTGTCTAAAAGCTTTTCTAAGCTTTTTTTCCACGTCTTTCCCCAAGCAACACTTGTGTCCTGATTTTTCATGCGGATTTCTTTTACCTTTACTTCAATTGCCCCTGCTGCACATGAACGGGCACATGCTCCACANNCGTATTCAAGCTTTTCACGGGGCTCCCACGGCTGCTTCTTTTCGGGGAACTTGAACGCATCGACTGGACACACTTCAATGCAAACCCCACATTTTCCATCACAGCGGTCTAAAATCAATGAAAGCTCACCCATGAAGGCTTTTTCCACAGTAATTGTCCCTTCAGGACAGGCTACTTCACATTTCTTGCACCAAAAACAACGGGATTCATCCACATCTAACTGGTTTTGGCCATCTTTCGTGTTCAGTTGTAGAAGGTCTCTTGGACAAACCTCTAGACAGGATGTAAAGCCCTCGAGGTCTTGAACTTCAGTAACTTTTTGATGATTGATAGTGATGTGACCATCTAGTTGGGGATATCCTGGGAGGTCGAAAATGTTTTTACCATGGATGGTAAAGCCTATCGCGTGAAACTGGCAGACAGGCGCACACATCCCACAGAGAACACACTTTTGAACGTCTACTTCAATTTTTGGCACGTCTATGGCATCGCGTTCAACCGCCCCAAGGGGGCCAACTGTTATCGCATCCATTGGACAAATTTTCGCACACATCCCACAGCCTGTGCATAACTCAGTGGTAATGGTCAATTCACGGGGTTGTTTGGCGCCCTTATTTTTTAGAAGGATGTGTTCCGCCGAAACTTCCGTGACAAACTCGAGGCTCACTTTCAATCCCCTAAACTTCAACCCTTTATATATGAATAAAAAATGATTCGATTACTTCAATAAAAGAAGGAGGTTCAAATAATAAGGTAAAACCGATATTCTACAACTTTGAGTAATTTAAAGCCTTCTTAGATCAGCCCTTATTAAAGGTTGAATATACTACCAGATATTCACCCCCTACAACCGCCATAGAAATAATTAGGGGACTCGAATTGAGAGATGATAGAGTAGAGGGGGTCATATAATTTTAATCGCTATTGAACCCCCAAAGTCTTTTTACAGGAAGTTATTTTCTTTTTTAATACGCTTTATCAGCACCTGACCAAGGACAAGTCCATTGGCAGGACTGACAAATCTCCATAGCGACTTTTAGGGGTGGTTCACCTTTAATACTCTTGATCACTTCAATAATATTCTGGATCTCTTGTTCATCTCCAGAAACTTGAAGGATCACTGACCCTTCGCCTCCTACTATTCCCCCAGCTGCTAACGGAGTGACCTCCACATTCGCTAGTAACTCGAGAGCATGAATTTCTGTGATGGTGGTTCCATATAAGGGAAACAGACCTACTGGCATTCCTGTCGCATATGCAATTTTCATTTGCCCCGACATTATTGCTGCCGTTTCTACTGGTATTGGTATTAATTTCTCGAGTCCTATAGGGAGGATGAGCTCAATTCCTTTGGCATAAATGGCGCCAATGACGCCCCCAATCGTGCCCCCAACAGCCGAGCCGCATAGAATGCCCACCCCCAAATGGGGATCAACCGCATTACCACCTTTGATGAACACATCGCCCGCACCCATCTCCCGGATAATCTCAGCAGTCGGGATTTCTTGTAATTCTCCTTTGATAATTGCTATCTCAGGTTTTGCTAAGGATAGATCAGCTAAACATAAGCGATCTGGTCCAATACCTCCTGCCACAAAGCGCTCCTTCTCAAAGGGGATACCGAGCAGCTCTTCAACTACGTAACCGTTGGTTGTACCACGGGCAATACTAATGATGCCATCTTTTAACGCCATTTTTACTGATTGTAATTGAGTGACACCTTTAGCAATTAGCCTTTTGCTCTCCCAAGGGGTTAAACAAATTTGGGCAATCATTCCTGAAACCTTATCCTAGTATATATTCACATTATTTCCGTGAGCTAAATGTTGACTTTTGATTCTTTTGCAAGAAGTAGTCCATAGTTTTTTGTCTAGCATTTTTTCTGGTACCTTACTCTATAAGAGGTATTAGAAAATCGTTATTCTGAAAATAAATCCTCTATTTATGTAAAAAAAAGGTGATTGGATTTCTCTGTAACTAAATCGCTCCCTTTGGAGCGGCTATGAATAATCAATACATATAAGATAGATAATCTTGACAAGTACATAAACATCTGATCTGGTGAGGGTGAATATGCAGAGAGAGGGTAAACCTCAACAATACCGAAAAATTCAATTGAGTAGCAGTAAGACACGACTGGTCTCCTTACCTCGAGACTGGGCTGAAAGGTATTCTATTGAGAGAGATTCCGTGGTAATCATTCGGGAACTTCCAGATGGAGCTCTTCTTCTCTTACCTACAAAAAAAACCGATGAAGAGAAAAAAATCGAACTTATTGATTCGAAACGGATCCGGCGTGATCTATTACGGGCTTATTTAGATGGGTATGACATTATTGAAATCTGTGGCTCGCAGGGGCCCCTGAAACGCCGTGATCTAATCCTAGAGTCATCTCGTAGATTAATCGGTCTTGAGATCTTGGAAGAAAAGAGCGATCGGATAGAGCTCCACTTTCTGATTGAGCCATCTCCAACCTTGGATCCGTTGTTACTCATTCGTCGTTGTTTTTCGATTGCTGTCGGAATGGAACGTGATACCATCCAAGCCGTGTTGACAGGTGATACTAATTTAGCTCAATCTGTTATTAAACGGGATGATGAAGTGGATCGCTTGTACTTTCTTATTGTACGCATTTTACGAACAACTACCCATTTGATTTCTGAAACAGCTTCATTTCAACTAGTTGATGCCCTCAATTTGCGCATATTAGCAAGTTATGCGGAAAGCATGGCAGATCAGGTTGTAGATATCGCGAAATATAGGGTCTCCAGAAATCTTCTTCCGGAGTTAGGGGAAGGGCCTGCTCAGGAGATTCTAGATATAAAGGAGCAGATCATTACCCGGCTAGATGAAGCCATCCAGATCTATGTAGATCGTGATGTAGAAGCCGCTTCCGAGCTTGTAGAGCGGCGAAAGGATCTTGAAAGTGGTTTAGAACACATTGATGAGTATCTCGGTAAACATTCCGCTCCAGAAACATATCGAATTCTTTCTTTAGTGATTGGGCTCCTCCGGAGAAATATTGAACTCGTTGTCGATGTTGCAGACTTGGTTTAGAAAATCACTCAACATGTCTTGAGGTTTGTAAAGCTTTATGGTTAGAAAGAATCTATGAGGGAGAATTTCCACTTTATTTGAATTTATGATTTTTATGATTTGTAACATAATTCGTATAAATTCGTAAGGCTCGAATTGCACGGTATTCCTCGGAATAAGTAGGGATCCCCAGTTTTTCCAGCTTATTTGTGATGATTCCGGCCTCCACTCCACCAAAACTTAGACCCACAATAGTCTTCTCAGTCTCACTCACCAATGGATAGAGACCCTCTACTAGCTCTTGTATATCTAACGATGGAGCAGGAATTGCGATCAAGATCACGGAATCCACGTTAGAGTCTTCTAAGAGTTTTTGTAAGCTTATAACGAATTCCGGTGCTTGGACGCTTCCTGTCAGATCAACAGGGTTATCTACTAAGTAGTAACGAGGAAATGCCTCTCGTAGGTCTTGCTTTGTTTCTTCCGTAAGGGTAGCTAGGGATAACCCCTCAAATGCAACTGCATCACTTGTCATAACTCCCGCCCCACCCCCATCGGTTAAGACCGCCACATTTCGACCGCGGGGTGGGGATTGCATGGCAAATATTTTCACTAGATCTAATCCCTCCTCCCAAGTATTTGCACGGATAATTCCACTTTGATGGAATAAATCGTCTACAACAATATCATTCACACTTAATGATGCTGTATGTGAGAGAGATGCCTTCGAGCCTGCCACAGTCCGATTCGCTTTGATCATGATCATCGGTTTCTGGATCTCTTTGGCGCGTTTCATGAATTCCCGCCCGTTTTTAAAACCCTCTAGATAAGTGAAAATGACTTTAGTTTGGGCATCCTCTTCTAGATATTCTAAGATATGCGTTTCATTGATATCAATAGCATTACCAAAGCTGACAAATTTGCTAATCCAACGCCCATAGCCGAGTAAACTCAACTTGTTCAGGAATGCCACTCCATATGCCCCCGATTGTGTCAAAAACGACACGTGTCCTGGACCCGGTCGTTGGAGCTTCTCCACAGGAATAAACATGGTGTCCAAACCAGTCATAGGGCTGTATACCCCGATACAATTGGGTCCAATCACCCGAATTCCTGTTTCTTGGATTATACTCACCAGTTCTTCTTGGAGTTCCTTTCCACTGTTTCCCGTTTCGGCAAACCCACCAGAAGATATTATCACATTCTTGACCCTTTTTTTTGCACACTCTCGAAGAATATCCGGAACCGTGGTCGCTGGGGTCAGAATTACTGCAAGATCCACAATATCTTCGATCTCCATTACACTGTGGTATACTCTTTGCCCAAGGAGTTCCTTGATCCTTGACGTACTTACAAGAAAGATATCCCCATAGAATTTCTCAATAAGGGTTTTCGCTACGATATGCCCTGGTTTGCGTACGTTTCGGGAAACTCCTATCACTGCGATGGATTTTGCGCTAAAAAATTGTTCTAAGGGATTTTTCCTCATATGCCAGCCTCCTTAACATTAATACCTAAGTTTTAGATGAGGACGTACTATATACATCAATCGATGGTTTATCTCATATGAATCTTCTTAGGTTTTACCTATGATCAAATAAAAAACCTTTCACCCAAGAATTGACCTTCTTAGGAGCGTATTTTCTTTATTAAGAAGCAAATTATTGTAAATTAAAGAAGAATTGTTCTAATAGTGTTTGGAGATCTTTTTTCAATTTTTTAGGCGTGGGAAGAATCCTAAGGGTATACGATTAGGATATAGTCTTATCTTAAAAATTAGAATCTAAAAAGAGGAAAAAAAGAAAAAAATTGGAGGATGACGTTTCATTTGGCCTTAGTAGGGCATGCCACCCATGCCACCCATACCACCCATGCCCATTCCTGGACCACCCGGTGGCATTCCCGGCGGCATTCCCGCACCTTTTAGCTCCTTGGCTGTAATGACGTCGTCGATCCGTAAAATCATCTCTGCGGCTTCGGTGGCGGATTTCAATGCGTGTGTCTTCACTCGCAGAGGCTCTAGTATGTCTATAGCCAGCGTATCAGTAGTTCTCTGTGAGAATACATCAATTCCCGCCCAAATTTGCCCAGCTTCATGCTTAGAGCGGAGGTCTACTAGTATATCCACTGGATCCATCCCTGCATTCTCTGCTAGGATCTTTGGAATAGTCTCCAATGCTTCTGCAAAGGCTTGAATCGCTAGTTGCTCTTTTCCTGCGACTCTATCTCCGTAATCTTTGAGCCGGCGAGCCACCTCAATTTCTGGGGCTCCACCTCCCGCGACGTATCTTAAATCTTCGACCACGTCGCGAACCACGTTTAACGCATCGTTCAGGGCCCGCTCGCCTTCATCAGTAACATATTTGTTGCCTCCTCGGATGAGGATTGATACCGCTTTTGGATTGGCACATTCCCGGACAAAGATCATCTTGTCGTCGCCGATTTTAACTTCTTCCACGAGCCCGGCTTTGCCTAATGACTCCGCATGAAGTTCGTCGAGGGTTGAAACGATTTCGGCCCCGCTGGCTTTCCCCAATTTTTCCATGTCCGATTTTTTG
>JABAOC010013192.1_pt1 | contig 17834 bp, 11 predicted proteins | sample 7062161 | NCBI WGS metagenome assembly JABAOC01 (sample SAMN14538625, study PRJNA623070) | marine sediment metagenome | biome: marine biome [ENVO:00000428]; feature: marine pelagic biome [ENVO:01000023]; material: deep marine sediment [ENVO:00002113] | place: India: Gulf of Khambhat ... | reverse complement strand
AATATGACATACGTCATATTATAAGTACATTTCTATAGTAGCATGTTAGGATGAAATACTAGATGCTACATTTATGGCGAAATATTCTGGGTGTACATCTGCGAGAACTTAAATAGAGTGTTTCGACCATTATCTAAATCCAATTTATATATAGAAGGCGTTTTCATGTTAGAGAAACTGCGTAATTGTGTAGAACTTGGGGAAGAGTTGGGTGCAAAGTTTGTAGAAGCAAGGTTTGACGACCTGACTCTGAGAACGCTCCACCGTGTCAATGATACATGGAAAGATATAATTCTCAGATCTCGGATGGGGATAGGCGTCGTCTGCTACTGTAGCGGTGCTTCTGGCTATTCTTTCACCTCCAGTGATGATAGCAAGGAGTTGGAAAAGGTTGTTTCAAAGGCATTTAAGATGGCAAAAGTCTCTTCTGAAGCGGCTACCTTGAAGCTGGATTTTGATAAAAGATCGCCTGTTAAGAGCAAGAGGTCTGATACGTTTCAAGTAAGAGTTCATCCTCAGTCTAAAGATCTTGATTATAAGACTGATTTGGTTAACAGGTTGATTGATAGTGCTCGAGATTCAGGTCAGAGCATCAGCAATGTAACAGGACTATACGGTGAATTTTACGGTCGTAAGCTTTTCACGAACAGTGACGGTTCAGTAGTTGATTGGGATTTTCAAGTTGTCGATCTGCAATGTCGTGTTACTTCTAAAACGGATGCAGGACACCTCGTGAACGGATTTGCACAGGTTGGTGGAACCTTAGGCTTAGAAAGCCTTGATAAGAAAGATTCGACCCCTGAAGATATCGGAAGAAGGGCAGGTTCACATGCAAGAGAGCAGCTGAAGGCGAAAACCTGTCCAGCAGGGAGATTTAGAGCACTCATAGAGAACAGATTAGTCGGAGTCTTAGCGCACGAATCTTTTGGCCACCTTAGTGAGGGTGATTTCGTAGTCATTGGTGGTTCTCCTCTAACCGGAAAAATCGGAGAAAAACTTGGTACTGAACATGCTACCATTATTGACAATGGGAGACCAGAATTGGCTGAATTCGGCGGATTATGGATACCTTATGATGACCAAGGCACGAAGGCCAGCGAAACGACAGTACTGGACAAAGGAGTATTAAGACATTACCTTCACAGTAGGGGGACAGCAAGCCATCTGAAGGAGGAGCCAACAGGAAACTGTCGAGCAGTGCATTTCGGCTTCGCTCCGATACCAAGGATGACAAACACATACTTTGAACCTGGAACCTTAACAAAAGAGGAGGCTTTGGAGTCGTTGGATACTGGGGTGTATGCAATACAGACTTCAGGTGGACAAGTTGAAGGAGATGGGAGCTTCCTATTCAAAGCGATAAGAGGATACTGGGTGAAAAAAGGCGAGATACAGGAGCCTCTTCGCGAGGTTTCCCTGTCAGGGAACATTCTTAGCTTGTTGTCCAATGTGGAAGGCGCAACAAAGGATCTTCACATATCGGCCGGCTATTTTGGAGGGTGTGGTAAAAGTGGTCAATATCCCTTACCTTGCGGATTAGGCGGACCAGAACTGGTCATTGGTGAAGTGACATTTGGAGGAAAAGCAGGTTAGGGGAAGGTGAAAGACAATGGAATTCGAAGATCTAAAGGATGTTCTGCTTTCCACTGTTGATACGGGCTTGAAATATGCAAGAGAAGTCGACAACATGGCGGATTTCGAACTATACCTGTTCTATGAGAATAGAACTAAAGCGAGTATCAATCAAGGTGTTGTAGACGCGTCAGATGGAATTGTCGAGGGAAACGCGGTTCGTGTTGCTAAGGAGAATAGCGTGAGTTTTGCTTCTTCGAGCGGAGTCTCAGTTGAGAGGATCAAACGAAGTATAGATGAAACAACAGCTAGTCTGAGATCGATTTCCATCAAAGATGAACGATTCAGAAATTTCTGTGAGCCCAAGAGAGCAGGTAATGAAGGAACGTTTGCAAAGGAGATACTGGCCTTAGGCAAAGAAGATCTCATAGGCTTCGCCAGTAACATGGTAAAAGAAGGACAAGGCTTTGACAAGAGGATCAAGACAGTGGGAAGCGAATGTGCTGCTGAATGGGGAGGATTTGCTGTGGGAAATACGTTGGGGGTTCAAGAAACCTCCAGATCAGTTATGAACAGCTGCGAAGTTTTCTGCATTGCTATAGATGGCGAGGAACGTAGGACAGGCTACGAATTCGACATAACCCGTGAAAACTTGATTAAACCGGCTGGATTGGGAGCAAAAGCAGCGCAGAAAGCTGTGAGTCTGCTAGGAGCGCAGACGCTCGATCAGACAACAACCTTGCCAACAATCTGGGAGCCCATAGCCGCGGCAGCCTTCATTTACGCTAGTCTCGGGCAATCAGCAAGAGGTGAATATGTTGTCGAAGGTCGATCACCCATCAGTGACAAAATCGGCAAAGGAATAGCCAATCCCAAATTCACGATAATCGACAACGGTCAGAAACCATCTGGCATAAACACAGATGCCATTGATGCAGAAGGAAACCCGCAACAGAAAACCACTATAATAGAACAAGGCAAGCTAAACAAGTTCCTGTTTGACTTGTATTACGCAAATATCTATGGCACACAGACTACTGGCAATTGCACACGGCACAGCCGACCTTTTGGCTCAACACTTCCATATGAAACTTCACCATTGATACGCCCCAAAAATCTGGAAGTCAAACCAGGAAGCAAAAAGCTTGACGATCTCATAGCTTCAATAGATGGGCGGGCCATCTATATTGTGGACATACCCATAGGAATCTTTCACAGTGATGTGTCGACTGGAGAATTCTCCGCAGTAGCCCAAAGTTGCTTCCTAGTTGAAAATGGTGAGAAGAAATCTTCACTGCAGCCAGTCTCAGTCTCAGGCAATTTTTATGCGGGGCTTCAGAACCTGCTTGATGTCGGCAGCGATTTGGAAAAGACCTTGTTAATCGTTGAAACTCCAACACTGGTCTTCGACGGCTTCTCAATCACCGGATAGAATGTTGCCTTGCTGACAGCGTTCTTTTCTGCGATTGAGATAGGTCAGACTAGTAGCATTTGACTCTTTAAATGAAAGTGAAGCTAGCGGAGCGCAAGAAAGAAGGTGTCGGAAGATGTTTCCATTACGTGTAGGGCTCAAGTTCTTCTAGTCTCTTTGTGAGATGCTTTAGAGCGGTTTTGGCCACTTCTGCTCTCTTTGGGTCTTCCAACCGATTTTTAAGCATATCGTAGACTTCTAGTTGTCTTCGTGACAATGCAGCAAAGCAGAGGCCACGGTGCGCCACACATATCGTCTTTCATCCGTGGCAAGCACACTCAACATTCTTATGCCCTCTTGCCAATTTTTGTTACCTCCATAGGAGGCAAAAGCCATAGCTACATTCGCGCGCGCTAAACGGAGGACTGGTGATCATCTGTTGAGGATGGATCGGGTCTTATCTTTTCAGAACCAGGTGTTAGGCGACACAAGGCATTTTAGAGAAATCTGCGGAATTGGTATGGAATGAATTCAGCGATTGAGTCTAAGCCGAATGACTCACGCAGCAACCTGCGGCCTGTTGGTCTAGGGAGTTTGAAATAAAGAACAGAAGGCGGCATATTGGCTATGTCCAGAAAATCGTCACAAAGAGAAGCAAGAGAGAAGTGCCCACTACTGCAAGGATGTGAAGAGCTGGTTGAGAAAAGCTGGTTTCAACATCGGTGCAATTCTAGAGACTGGATCTACTGCCTTCCTCCAAGGGTAAGAGGACAAGCTAACGCGTACTACAGAGAACCAAGAGAATGGCTAAGGAAAATGCGTGACGAAGGAACACCACAAGATCGCCTCTAGTTGTTACCTTCTCAATACTCACGTTAATTCCAAATGTATAACGTGCATTGTGATTTCCCTGTTCTTTTTCATTAAGAATTGGATGAATTTCCGTATTCTCGGTAAATGCGAATGGGCTATTCTTTTCAGGGCTTCTTTCTGTCTGCTTTGCTGTGAAGTATTGCTGCAAGTTTGTCTATGGATTCATGGTCTTCATTGCCGAGCAGTATGTAGTCTTCCAGTTCGCAGTTTGCATTTGGTTGCAGTTGAATTTTGGACATGATGAAGAGTTCCAGCATGGTTTTACCTATGTCTAGCGAGAGTATTGTTGATCTACTAGGATCGCCGGCGATCACGGCGAGTCCCAGCTCTTCTTCTTCGTTTCTGGTGAGAAGCCATCCTTTTTTTGGTTCAACTCCTGATATCGCAAAACCTTCGGCTCTCTTAAATCGGAAGATTTCGCCAGCTCGTGGAAATATCGCTTCATTCTGNNGACAGCTTAAGAATTTGAAGGTAGCCTGCGTGGGGTTTTCGAATTCTCGTCTGACCTTGACTATGTTGCTGAAGGGCAAGGTTAGATATGAGACCGATCCGAATGTGCCCCTTAATTCCTCCTGCTCTTTGGATTTGAATGAGAATTTGACGCCTTTCCAATCATCATCTTCAACCAGCTCTGCCTTGTATGTTTCGTTGTGGGTTTTGGACTTCTGAAAGTCGAAATTCTCGTCCAAATACAGTGATCTTATTCCACCTGAATAGTTTTCGAGGAACACTTTTGTGCCGATATTTGGAAAGGAAGTGGCAAGCTGGTTTGTGCTATCCTTCCCTAGGAAATACAAGCATCCTGCATACTCTGCGCTGCATTTGAAATGAAGCAGTTCATTCGAAACCTTGAAGACAGTTTTCTTCTTCTCTTTAGCTGAAGTAATGTTTGGTGGAGTCTTCAGAGTCTTTGAGAGTATGCATAGATTCATGGGGAATTGGATTTCCTGATTTTCAGCTGAAAATCTTATACTTCCACTGTGAATTCCTAGTTCAACTTGAGGAGGAGGAACCATGAGTATTTCGGCAGTGAAGGGTTCTTTCGCCTTTACTTCTTTGATCTCTATCTCTGAGGGTGAAATCTTCCATCCTTTGGGTGAATGCAATGTGATCTTTCCAGTAGCGCCTTTGTTCCTGATGTTTACTACTTCGAGTACAGTTTTGAGTTCTGAGCTGTCGTAGAGTATGCTCTTGGTAAGTCTTATGTTGAAGAGCGGTTCGGCTTCCACTGTTTCCTCTTGTGGATCAAGCTTCTTTTGGATGAGTTGCTTCCATTTTCTTCGTACGGCCTTCCAGTTGCCCTGTCCTAAGATATAATAGAATTCTGATGTGGAAGCTGATTGACCTGGCTTTACTTCGCCCAGTTCGTATTCAGGACTGACATATCCTCGTTCACCAATCTTGATTTTGCAGACTTTTTCGTTTGACCATATTTGTCCGAAATAGAAATCTTGCGGTTCGTTTCGGGAGCATGTCCATGTTTCCTTGTATTCTTTAGGGTCAGTTGGTAAGTCTGTTTCTGAGACTGGAAATCCTATCATTTCTTTTTCCATAATATGGACCAGTGGCACAATCATCCGGTAATGTATGTCCCATAGCCACCATGGTCTGAGGATTCGTACATTCAGCTTGTAGGTTACGTCTGGGTTCATGTTTATGATTTTGATGATCTCTTGAATCAGTGAAGTTCCAGAGTAGAAAGTGAGTATCCTCATCATTTTTATGCCAGGCTTGTCTGGATGCAGTGCCGAAAGAACTAATTCTAGAGATTCAGGTTTCTCGTTGATCTGGTAGTCAAATTCAATAGGTCTTACGAAACCGAAGGGTGGACCGACGCCGAATCCCCTGCCGCGCAAGACCTTTTCTCTTCCAGTTGAAGTGTTTTTGTAAATAATGTCTAATAATCCTCTTCTGAGGCGTACACAGGCAAGGAGGTCTTCGTTTTCAATGAAAACTGATCTGCCGTATTCTGTGTCTTCAATAGAGGCAACAATTCCCCCCGGTCTTATACATTTGACGTGGGTAGATTCCGTTCGGGTTTCAACATTAGACTGCTTGACTTTTCCTTTTGCAAAAAGCCTTAAGGGAAGTACGTAGGTGGGCTGATCTCTTGATACTTCTATTTCTAAGAGCAAGCCGGAGTGGCTCTTCGGAGGGATTTTCATTGGAACAGTTGTTTTCTTGAGAGAGAGTCTGTTGAGTTCATCTACAATGAAGATGTTTCCTGTGAAGGTCTCTTTCGAGTTGTTGAATATGTTAAACTGGATTTGTCCCTTTGTTTCGGGTGCTACTACTATGGTTTCGGGATATGTTTTGAACTCAAGTAGAGGCAGTAAGCGCATTCCAACTTCAAGTGGAACTAGTTCGCCGTTGATTATCAGGTTGACTTTGATGGTTTTCTGTTTTCGGTGAATGTCTGGTGCTTCTACTTCTGGGCTCACTTTGAATTTTGCCTTCAGCTTGAGAGATGATGCTTTCTTAATGTTGAAGGATTGTTGGGGATGCGCTATAAAGTTTAAGCCTTCAAATCCGGACAAGAACATTGAGCCTTGCATGGCTGTATTTGTGTGATTTGTTATCTCTATCGTGAGATCTTGTTCTATTCCGGCAATCACCTTGTGATCACTGAGTTTGACCTGAATTCTTAGGTGTTCATCATCGAGAGTGCGCTCTAGTCCGATTATGCTGCGACCATATCTGTCCACCCACACTTTGAGGTTGTCTCCGTCCTTCGCGAATTCATATGGAAACACTTCCATGTCATCGATTTTGAACTCATCAGGTGTGAGGTCCAGCTTCCGTATATGTGATGAATACCAATCGTGTCTCTTGAAGAATTCCTTCGCCAGTGGGAAGTTTATTATCCCGGGGACATAATCCTGCATTTCCACGCTTGTTGCGGGGATCCAAAACAAGCCGACTTTCTTGTATAAAGGCACGGCTCTAAGATTCCCTGCCCAAGTGTCAAGATCCACACGTTTCAAGTTGTTCTCAGTTGCGATTTGAAGCGACTTCAGGATGAGGGTTTTTCCATGTTTTTTGCCGAGGTAGTCAGGGTGCACTCCAAATAACCCTATGTAAGCAGCTTCTGCATCTTCGTAGTGAGGATGGAGACTGCAGATCCCTGTAAATTTGCCCTTATGAGTTGAGATCAAGACACAGATGTTTTTGACACCTACAGGAAAAGAGTCCAGAACTGTCTCAGCAGTGAATGGAACTCCTCCTGTGAAGCCTCCTGGCCAAAGACCTTCCTTGTCAAATGAATTCAGCAGCTCTGCTAGCTTCTCGGCATCCTTTTTTTCGAATTTGATGATTTTTGGAGTGAGTCTTCCTTCTCCACTCATTTTACTGAATCCTTCTTCTGCGGTTGAACTGCCGTTTATGGAATCCGAAATGGCTTCCTTCGAAATTCATCTGCTTGGATATAAGAATATCGGCATTCGCGCGCGGGGTTTCCTGAGAGGCTTTCTCAACATCCACTTATAGAAATCAGAGATGAGATTCAGGAAGGTTGCGCCAAAACCCTCTATGGTTTAGTTTCTTGCCTAGGTACACTAGACTGAGCATGACAGGGACCTCCCAGAACAACCCCATTGTCGTTCCTAGTGCAGCTTGTGAGCCTAACCCATAAAGGCTGACGGCAGTTGCAATTGCGATCTCGAAGTGGCTTGAAGAACCTATTATTACAGAGATTATTGCCTCTTTGTATTGGAGACCTGCAAATCTAGTGACAAATAGGTTGAGCCCAACAACTATGACGAAACCTAAAAGCAATGGTATGGAAACAAGAATCATCTCCTCGGGATGTTGTATTAGCACGTTCCCATTCAAAGAGAATAGCACCACTAGTGTTGTCAAAAGAGCAAGTATCGCCATCTTTCCCACGGCTGGTCTATAAGAATCGTGGAACCACCTCTCGCCCTTTCTATTTGTTATGTACTTCTTTGAGAAATAACCTAAGACTAACGGAATCCCAATAAAAACAAAAACGGATACGACAAGGGCTGCTCTGTCAATCGGAATGTTCTGGATACCAGTCAACAGAGAGACCATTGGAGCATACAGAAACATGATTGTTATAGTGTTTAGACTGGTATTGATGATGTTCTGTTCTTGATTTCCCTCTGCAAGAACTCCCCAAACCAAGACCATGGCTGTGCACGGACTAGAGCCCAACAATATTAGGGACACAATTAGTTGATTCTGTCCGGCCAAAAAATAGTAGGCCAGTAAGGCAGTTACTAATGGAGCCAAAATCCAGTTTGAGACAAGTGTAAGCATAATTGGCTTGGGATTGTGGAATAGTTTTTTCAATTCTTCCAACTGTAGATTTAAGAGAGCTGGATACATCATCAGAAACAAGCATAGACCGATAGGGATCGATATTCCTCCGATCTGCATATTGTTGATCGTGGTGCTGAGGACTGGGAAATATTGTGCTAGAAACAATCCCAACAGTATGCATAGAACAACCCATATTGCTAGGTATTTTTCAAAGATGCCAAGCTTACGACTGACTTCAACCACGCCTAGGTCTCTCCATCAGCACGAGTGAATAGAGCCATATATTTAACTTCGTTAATATGAGGAGAAACACGAAACATATTTAAATATTTTGATGTAAAATTTCTTAATGATGATACCATGGTTCTCGAAAAAAAGCCAAAGATAAGCAAAAGACTTGAGCGTCTGGTAAAATCTGGAATCTGCCCTTCTGAAGATGTCTCAAAATACGCTTCAGAGCTTACACAACTCGTTCATGAAACCGTAAATGAGAATATGGTAAGAACACAAAGCCGGTTCTTCAAAGCACTTGCTGACATAACACGCTTAAAGATTCTGCTGCTTCTAGATATACGAGAAATGTGCGTATGCGAGATTATGGTTGCACTAGATCTGACCCAGCCTACAGCCTCTCATCATCTGGGGATTCTAGAAGCTGTGGACCTAGTAAAGGATAGACGCGAAGGAAAATGGGTCTTCTACAGCTTGAAAGACAAGCGTACAATTAAACAAGTGAAGCTGCTCCTGGGAAAGAATAGTAGATGATTTGTCGGAGGGCGGCTTGAAGTTCAAAGGATATGTGAAAGGTTCCTCGCAATTTTTCAGATCGGCGCACAAGTAAGACATTAAATCCTTTACAAATAATATGCACACCATATATATATCAGTGGATGGGAATCTTGTAAACCACACTTAGGGGAGAAAAGTTATGAAGATGAAGGAGATTGAGCGAAAACTAATCTATGAACTCATGAAGAATTGCAGGCAGAGCGATAGTGAATTGGCAAAGGCGATTGGCGCGTCTCAACCTACAGTCACCAAGACCAGAAGGAAGTTGGAGAAGAACGGGATCATCAAAGAGTATGCCCTGATACCTAACTTCGGAAAACTGGGATTTGACATCATGGCTTTCACTTTTATCCGGTACAGGAGAGAACTAAGTGATGATGAATACNNAAGTGATGATGAAGACCATGAAGTGAAGAAAACGGCGAAGAAATATGAAAGGCAGTTTTCTACTGCCTATCTTATGGCTGTCAGGGGAATGGGCTTGGGCTGTGATAGGGCTTTTGTTTCATTCCACGAAGACTATTCATCCTACACCAGAATGCTGGCTCAGCTGAGACAGCTTCCCTTTACTACTATCACTGATATGCAAAGCTTCTTGGTAAGTCTGAAGGGAATGGAGCATTATCAACCTCTAACACTCTCAATAATGGCAAACTACCTTCTGTTAAAGGAATAGCTGTCTATCTGTATGACAAATGAGTTAGCGATATCTTTATTGAAGGAAGTTCAACTTTCACTGTAGCATTTCAGACATGAAAGCGAGCATAAACATCCGGTTGATAGATATATATAGCTTCAAGCTGGGTTGTGTTCATCTGGAATCAGGCAACATATAGCATCACATAGGAAAAAGCGTACAACGTGAAGAACAGAATTCCTGACTTTCTGTCGAGTTTTTCTCTTAACGCTAGGGTCAGTATGACTATGGCTGAGACGAGTATTGCATAAGCAGCTAGTAATACTGAACGACCTGAAGGGTCGCTAAAAACTCCAGTCGGAAAGAACAACTGACCAATTGAAACGGATATCGTAGAGTCCACAATGCAGCTGCCAATAACGTCTGCTATTGCGATCTCATACTGTCTCCTACGGACGGCTGCCAGGTCCACTACAAGCTCCGGAAGTGATGTGCCAATCGCAAGAGCAAAGAAACTGATGAAAAATTCATGTATTGCTAACTGCTGTGACAGCAAGATTACTGACTGAACAACTGCAAAAGCTCCAATTGCTACACCCACGAAACCCAGAATTGCTATCGCCAAATGATGGGTGTAATGCCTTTCAGTCCGAACTCTGGCTTGAGCATGCTCCTTTTTGCCTCCATCCTTTCTTGTGGCTTTTCTAATAATGTAAATGAACAGGGGCCAACAAGCCATCAGCAAGAACGCTTTTTCCCTCGTAAAGCCGGTTAGTGCCACAGATATAGTTAACAACAGGGCAATTATCAGAAACGCACCCATAACCAATATCTCACGTCTCTTGACTCGGAATCCTCTGCCCAAGAAGGCGATAAGACCCAATACGAGGGAGATCTGTGTCAAGGAAGAACCAATAGAATCTCCTAGGTCAATGTCTCCATGTCCGCTCCAACACGAAACAAGCGAATTGGCCATCTCGGGCAGATCTGTTCCGATGGAAACCAATACGAGTCCTATCATGAGGGGAGAGATACCCAATGTCAGAGCTATGAAGACAGAATGTTCAACCGCCTTGTCACTAGAAAGATTCAACAGAACAATCCCGGCAACCAATACAGCTAAAGGAAATATCAGGCCGAAAGTCAATGGAAACACGCCGTACGTTTCAGCGCCTTGATTTACCCTACTCTTCTATTAAACCTACCGTAACTTATAATTTGAAACCTAGAGAAGACACACTTCAAGTGTGACGTCTCACTGTAACCAAAGTTCACTTTTCCATACTTCTGCCTGCGATAATCTTAAGTCATTAGGAGATTCCGCTCTTCAATAGGTTAAAGCCTCTGTTAATCAACGCAAATCTTTGGAAAGCTGAAGGAACTCCGGGCATTCTTATCAATAATTCATTGAAGGCACTGTGAAGCTGGAGAGGACCAGACTTTATCTATTTATGTGGAAAGTGTAGTGTCCAATAGCAAAGAAGTATTTTCAAATCATTCTGCTTCTTTTTCGTAGATGATTTCGAAGCAATCGGGGGCGTCTCCTCATGAGCTGAAACTGCTGGAGAGAATATCTGAACCAATCTCTATCCCTCTTTTGCATATTCTTCCATCAACCGATGATGATCTGATCTTGGTTTTCTAGTGAATATCCCTTCCAAATCAACTTTGACGAACCTATAATCTTAGATGACGTATTCACTCTAATCACTATTGAGCGATGAAGCATATGTGGGAAGTACATTTCCTCAGGAGCGCGCGAAATCTGGGCTGCGCAAGTGTGGGGAGGAAAATGAAGGTGTTGATGCACAGATCAAATTATACCTACGGTCATTGCAGATAAGTTTACAGCTAAATTGTCTATTACTCTATGTGTGGACGTGAGTGTTAGTCTTGAAGTTTGACAAATACCAAGTCGATAAACTGGTCAAGGAGTGGTTTACAAGCACAGCTCTAGGTGAATGGCGGCGGTTGCAGAGAGATGCTTACCGCAAGATTGAGTTCATGGTAACTATGCACTTTCTTAAGAAGTATCTGCCGAGAAAAGGACTGTTATTAGATGCAGGGGGTGGACCGGGAAGATACACGATTGAGTTGGCAAAAGAGGGCTATGAAATCATATTGTTTGATCTTGTGCCAAAAATGCTGAAACTCGCCAAAAGAAGGGCGAAAAGAGCAGGGGTTCTTGGGAATGTGAAGAGATTCGTTCAGGGGTCAATTGAGGACCTGTCAATTTTCTCGGAAAACACGTTTGATGCTGTCTTGTGTTTGGGCGGTCCCTTGTGTCATCTTTTGAACATTGGACAAAGGGAAAAAGCTGTTGCAGAGCTTGTGCGCGTTGCAGGAAAGGGAGCACCACTATTCGTTTCGGTAATCAGCCGCGTTGGACTTTTGAGGAGCATANNAGCATACTGGTCGAGTTCCCCCATGAAATGAAGTATGCCAGACACCATTGGGAAATTGGCGATTATATGCCGGGCTTACATGGAGAAGGATTTACTGCAGCACACTGGTTCATGCCAGAAGAACTTCAAGATCTGTTTGAGAGCCACAATACTGAAGCAATGGAGTTGGCAGGACTGGAAGGCCTATCTTCTCACCACAGGAAAGAAACAAATAGGCTAAACAGGGATCAAGAAAAGTGGGCGATGTGGATCGAATTGCTGCTGAAAACTTGCACGCATCCTTCGGTTGTCGGAAGCTCTGAACACTTCCTATTAGTGTGCAGAAAACTAGAATAGGGAAAAGTGCAAATCTGCAGGGATTTCCCTACCGTGACGAGGTTTCGAATGGCTCCCGACCCTTTTTTAAGGTCGCCAAGACCCGAAAGAATAACCTATTAAAGGCTTTATTTTGGGGTAAGAGAGACTAGTCTCAATGCTGAGGCAGTCTGGGTTGAGTACTGGGAAGCTTGGAAAATCAGAAAGTTCAGAGAGAAGAAACGTCTTTGCTTTGGGTTTTGTGAGTTTCTTCACTGACATGTCAAGCGAGATGGTATTTAGTCTACTTCCTACGTTTCTTCTTGGACTCCCAGGAGCAACCAAAACCGTGCTCGGGTTGATTGAGGGGACTGCCGAAGCCTTGAGCTATGCGTTAAGAGCTGTTTCAGGATTCTTCTCCGACAAGTTCAGGAAAAGGAAGTTGTTTGTCTTGATTGGGTACAGCGTTTCCAATTTTGTCAAGCCCTTTTTCGCAGCGGCAAGGGCACCTCTAGATGTCTTTATAATTAGGGTCTCCGATCGTGTTGGGAAAGCTGTTCGCACTTCTCCACGTGACGCTCTCCTAAGTGAATCAGTATCAGAAGAACGACAAGGCATTGCGTTTGGTCTGCATAGGACTCTTGATCAAGCAGGGGCCATTGTCGGCCCGATAATTGCCTCAGCGATTTTAATCCTCTTAGGATTGACAGTTAGAGAGGTCTTCTGGCTCTCGTTGATACCCGGTTCATTAGCCCTTCTAATCATTCTGCTAGTAGTTACGGAGAAGGTTGTCGGATCCAAAAGTGAATTTGAATTTCTGGTTGGGGTAAAGGCGATTTTGCAGGGAGATTTCCTGTGGCTTCTTCTAATCGTTGGAGTCTTCTCTCTGGGAGCTTTCAATTTCTCGTTTGTTCTTCTTAATGCAAAAGAGGCTGGAGCGGCAGATTCTCTAATTCCTCTGGTTTATGCGGTCTTAAACGTAGCTCACACAGCTATAGCTATTCCTGCAGGTGTGCTGTCTGACCGGATTGGGAAGGAGAGGGTTCTGGTTTTGGGTTATGTAGTGTTCATCTTCACTTCAATGTCTATCACTCTTTTTCCTGCGAATATCTTTGGTGCTTTCTCTGTTGGTGTCTTCTTCGGTTTTTATCAGGGAATGATTGAGACAGTTCAAAGAGCAATCGTCCCCGGATATGTTGAAAGGGGCTTGAGAGGAACAGCGTATGGTCTCTATTATCTGGTCGTAGGCTCAGCCTTCTTTGTTTCTAATGCTGTAGTTGGAGTTCTCTGGGAATTCTTTGGCTCTTCAATCGCAGTCACTTACAGCGCCTCATTATCATCCCTAGCCATTATAGGTATGCTTCTCTTCTTATCCTGGCGCACACGAGAAAACTAGGATTCTGTGGATGACTTCTCCAAACGATATCTAAAAGAAAGTCCGCGCGTATTGTCGATCTCAACAACTTTTCACGCATTTCTAATAACTTACTGAAACGTCTAGAAGGTAAACATAGTGAACATAGTCCTGGTCATCAACGTCATCTGAACGAATGATTCTAAGGTAAAACCATCCAGAAGAACTTGATATAAAATGCAATTGTCCAGTTGCGTTGACCCTGTGGATCGAACTTCTTATCAGAGCAAGGTCAGAATCGTAGACGTAGATGCTGACTTTAGGCGTGCGATTAGCATTGTAGAAGTCCGGATAGTCGATGCTTAGATCCACCTCATTATTTCGTCTCAGCCAGATCCGGTAGAAATCTTCAAGATCCTCTACGATGTATCTAGAATTATAGCCGACAAATATTCCGGGTTCGATTGTTATGCTGTTGTCAAAGTTGTTGCTGTCAGGTTGAAAGTGCACCTTGATGGGCATTATGAGCTTCTTGTGCGTTGTCTGATTCCAATAGGTCAGTGTCATTGTAGCTTCAAACGTGTGGCTTTGGTTAGCAGGGCTGTAGAAGACCAGATGAGTTGGCTTCCAAAGATATATGCTGTCAGGTTGGTTTTCACCAGAAAGCGTGATGAATGCCTTCCAATTTCCTTTCATCCAATCACGATATTCAAGAATTGAAAGATTCTTATATTTCATGACCTGGTGTTCTTCATAGAAGTTCACTCTGGCAGTCTGAGAATCATCCGTANNAGAATCATCCGTATAGTTCAAATTAAGGAGTTCGACATGGCCTTTAGAGACGTTACAGGTTGTAGAAACAATCATGTCCACGCAGTTTGATCCATACATAGAATGCGCGCTCTCCTGTTCCGCAATCAAAACTTGGAACTCAGCACTCACCTCGGAGTCACTATAGAGGTTCTGAACTGGCTGAAGGGGATCGATTTGATATGATGATCTTTCTATCTTGAACTGAACAACATCGGCTTTGAATATCGTTATTTGGTCTTCTGAATTGTTTAAGATTCCTAAAAGCCCAAGACTTAGGAGCAGTGCTGCTGGGATGGCTATTGCCAAACCAGTTAAGACCCATTTACGTTGAACTTCCAATCCGACAAACATCCTGCAGATTCACATTTCGACACGATTATTTAAATTTTGATCCTTAGGGTTATATTATTAAGCATTTTGTTTTTATATTAGCAGATTAACCCAGCCAATACCAATAGAACAGAACGATAGGCAAGGAACTTGCCTAACCATCAACATCATCCCCAAGATGCTATCTAACAGAAAGCTAGAGACTCAGTTTAGCGGCACCCACAGACAAAGTTGCAGACGCATCTTTTGAACGACCTATTGAAATCGTAAGTCGAGTTTGACACTTAGACAAGCAATGTGCGGGCCTGCTGAAATGACCCTAGACTTACGAATGCGAAATTACATATTGATTGTTAAGTATACTTTTAGCTGTCTAAGATTTGGAGTACAGACATTGTCTCTAAACAAGTTCGAAGTCGGCGAAGATTTCGCGCAAAAGCTTGATTCAAGAGACCATCTTGCCAATTTCCGCCGCCTCTTCTATGTTCCTGAAGGAGCAATCTATGTAGATGGCAATTCCCTGGGCCTATTATCTGAGACTGCTGAGGTTTCAGTTCTTCGAGTGTTGGATGAATGGAAGACTCTTGGGATAAGAGGCTGGCTTGATGCTGAACAGCCTTGGTTCTACTTCGCTGAGGAGCTTGGAGCTAAATGTGCAAAGCTTGTCGGAGCTGAGGCTGAAGAAGTTGTAGCCACTGGAACAACCACTGTCAATATTCACTCTCTGGTAAATACATTTTATCAGCCAGATTCTAGGAGAATGAAGATACTTGCGGACGAACTCACTTTTCCAACCGACATCTATGCGTTGCGAAGTATCGTTAAGCTCAGGGGGTTTAGCTCGGAAGATGGTTTAGTTCTTGCAAAGAGTAGTGATGGGCGCTTCCTTGATGAGGATGACATCATTTCTCTGATGGATGAGACTATCTGTCTGGCTTTTCTTCCATCAGTACTGTATCGATCTGGTCAACTTCTTGACATGAAGTATCTTACTGAGGAGGCACACAAAAGAGGCATAGCGATAGGCTTCGATTGCTCCCATTCTGTTGGTGTTATGCCGCATCATTTCGATAAGTGGGATGTGGATTTCGCCGTTTGGTGCAGCTATAAATACCTGAACGGCGGACCCGGTAGCACTGCTTTCTTGTACATGAATAAAAAGCATTTCGACCTTGATCCTGCTCTGGCAGGTTGGTTTGGCTATATGAAGGATAGACAGTTTGATTTGAACTTGGAGTTTGAACATTCGAGGAGCGCAGGCGGATGGCAGATATCATCTCCTGCAATCCTGAGTTCAGGGCCATTAGAAGGCTCCTTAAATATGATTCTTGAAGCTGGAATAGAAAGCATCAGACACAAATCGTTGCAGCTGACTTCATATCTTATGTTCTTGGTTGATGAACTACTCTCTGAGCAGCCCTACAATTTCGGCATTGGCACTCCGAGAGAAGCCTCAAGAAGAGGAGGGCACGTAGCAGTTGAACACGAAGAAGGCATGAGAATAAGCCAAGTGCTTCGCACTAAAGGAGTGGTCTCGGACTTTCGCCCACCCAACGTCATACGGATTGCACCCGTACCACTGTACAACCGGTATCACGAAGTGTGGCGTATAGTTCAATGCTTTAAGGAAGCAATCGACAGCAAAGAATATGAAGAGTTTTCTAAAGAGAGAAAGATGATATCGTGAAAGCTGCTCAAATCTGCTCTAACACTCAATTTTCTCGACCACTTGAGCCCTTATCATGAGAAAAGATTCAGATCTTGAGTTTTGGACAATTTGGAATCTGATCTGCGCCTGTACTCGCTTTTGAAAAATCTCTGTCGATGTAGAGAAAGAAGCCGTTCGCAGGCAGCGAATAAGCTCAATAATACTAACTATCTCTTACAATGTGCCCATTTCAATAGAGTCCGCATGGGCGCACAGTAAGTGGGTCGAGAGAATCCAAAAGTGAGCAAGACATTTGAATTCCACCTTCGGCGGAGACATCACTCGTGACTCCGTATCTTTTCATTAAATTTTCGAAACTACTCTGTCCAGTAGACCCATCCAGCAAGTTCTTTGGCAGTCTTCAACTTGCCTTTTCTAACCCTTCGGGTTAAGGTTGTTGCGATCACATTAGTGTATCCTTTTGTCGAGATTCCCTTGGCTTCGAAAGCTTTTACCACGTCCTCTCTTGTCCTTTTATGCGGCAGTTGAAAAAACGCATCTTCAATTAAGCTATCAATTGTGGGTGCCCAAATGCTAGGTGCACCGCCACGCTCCTTCCATCTCTTTCTCAGCGTTTTGGTCGCCAATTTTGATTCTTCTCGTACACTTTCGAGTGGTGTTCCCACAATCTCAATGTCTTCTATGTCTCCTACTCCTAGACCCCGCTTTACGAATTCATGGGTTACGGGCATTCTATCAGTTTTCAAACCGGCTAAGATTGCTCCGACAGTTTCCACTGCTACTGCATCCCTTCCCACGAGAAGGGTGTTCATAGGCTCTCTGAGGTCACCTGCACCACGCCAGAGATAGGTGCCGTCCATCACAGATAGGTCTGCTCCACCTATTGCTTCGTAGATGTCTGCCAAGAGCGAACAGAAGATTTCGGTCTTGTGAAATCTTGCCTTCTTTCGAACAGGAAGACAGCCGAACAAGTTCTTGAGGATGCTCCCTCGCTCAAAGGTTCTCAGTATGTGGGTGTTAACCAATACGTTTGGCTTAAAAAGAAGGGTGGAAAGCTTCATCTCTTGACCAGCAAGGGTCACATCTTGAGCATCCTTTAGGTCTGAGAGGTTGACAGGTATGACTCGTTCTGAGAAAAGCTCCTTGTAGATTTGTAGTCTTTCTAAACCTGTTCCTTGGTAGTTATCTGATTCGGCAATGAAGACCTTTGGAGCTTTGTTGAAACTACTAATTATAGCGTCGACAAAGCTAGTAGATGTGTGATTATCTGCTTTGTGACTGAAAACTCCCACCTTCACGGTCACCGCCTTCTTCGCGCTATTCAAATCATCTATTCCGCCGATTAAGCGCAGCGCTTCTCCTAACGATTCCGCTTCGGTTTCTGCATCAAACTTGACAATGGC
>JABAOC010006852.1_pt3 | contig 17835 bp, 14 predicted proteins | sample 7062161 | NCBI WGS metagenome assembly JABAOC01 (sample SAMN14538625, study PRJNA623070) | marine sediment metagenome | biome: marine biome [ENVO:00000428]; feature: marine pelagic biome [ENVO:01000023]; material: deep marine sediment [ENVO:00002113] | place: India: Gulf of Khambhat ... | reverse complement strand
GTCCGCCTTCGCTTCGGTCTGGCGCAGGCGGTTGACCAGCGGCTGCGCCGACTCGCGCACATAGAGCGGCGAGTGCTTGTCCACGGAAAGCCGGGCCCACTGCACCAACTCATCGCGCCTCGCCTCCGTCACTTTTCTGATCGCCAGGAGGAGTACTCCCTGATGAAAGATAATCTCCTCTGTGCCCTCGGTATCCTCGTAGACCCGCAGGACGTTTCCTGTCGCCGCATCGATCTGACTCAGGGGCGCATGAAGGCCGAGCGTGACAAAGACGCGCTCTCCCACCGCGATCAGCCTGCGCTGGAGTTGGGGAGGCGCCGAGCCCCAGTTCACCAGATGCGGAAACCAGGCGCCGAGGGGCCTGTGCCACAGAAGAATTCCATTGTAGGCATCGCGCGCGACCAGGCGCCACTGGGGAGGCTCACGAATCGAGGCCACGCGCGCCTCGTCGGCAATGTAAAAGATCCGTCCCTCGGCAGACACGAGCGCGCTGATGCTCGGCGTGTGTTCATGGCTTCGGGTGTGTCGAGGTCCGGCGGTCCACTGCATGTATTGCGGCGGTCCCACCCGGTCGTCATGAGCCACGGCGTTGCCGCCGGCATCGTGGAGATAGTGGGTCCACTCGTCGACGTCGTCGGGGCACGGCTTGACCGTCTTCGTCCAGCCGGTGTCGTGTTTGACGTAGGCAACGCCCTGCGGGCACAGCACTCGCATGATCTCACCCTGCGCGACTGCGCCGGCGTCCTCCGACACAACCAGGTTGACCAGGTTGTCCACATACGGCAGCGTCTTGCCGTCAAACCGCTCGACCGTTACAGTTCCGTAAAGGCCGAGCGATTGAACGTGCCGGCGCGCCCCCTGCACCTGTTTTTCGTCGTGACCCAGCCCGTGAACCACGTAGCGGTCGCCGCGGTGCAGCGCGGCGGTGAGCGTGCCGTCGCCGCAGCCAAGGTGGACGATGAGACCGCCCTTGACGCCCGTTTCTTCGAGGATCTGCTCCGCCCGTTTCTGCAAGCGCTGGTCCACATCCGTAGCCCACAGGGGACAGGATAAGGCAACCAGACAGACAACAGAGGTACAGACACGCGGCAATGCGCTCATGATCGTGCCTCCCACTGATCGGACAACTCGTTGTAGAAGCGACTCGCGCATTATATGCATATATCGCCTGATTGGCAATCGCCTGCACGGCCGCATGCACGGGCACGTGCGCAACTCTCGTCCGCTGAGGTGAATTCCCCGCATCCAGAACGTCCGCGAGGAGCGGAGTTTCCTCCGCGCATTCCGGCGACCACCTTCCGACGAGAGGCAAGGGCTGCTATACTGGTACGCCGGCTACCTTAATCTGGTGGGTCCGGCAGGGATCGGGTCCCATGGCTACGCGTGCGTAACTACGTTGAGCGTCGGGGCGCCAGAAACATGCTTACGCAAGCGTAAGCATGGTACCCATCATTTCTACCCACCACTTTAGCGTAGCCAGCGTACCAGGGACAGGTCTGGATTGGCTCCTGTGGTTGGCGATCAAGGTCATGACTGAACTGAATCTAATCGACTGGCTCGTGTGCGTTGGCTATCTGGCCGTGGTCTTTGGCCTGGCTCTCAAGAGCGCCAGGGGCCAGCGGGACAACGAGGACTATTTCGTCGGCGGCCGGACCATGAACTGGCTCGCCGTCGGGGTGTCGATGTTCGCCACCAGTTTCAGCTCCATCTCCTTCCTGGGACTTCCCCAGCGCGGGGCCTACCAGGACTTCAGTTTCTATCTGACGATTCTGTTCATTCCCTTCGTGATTACCCCCGTTCTCTGGTGGGTATTCGTGCCGATGTTCGTGCGGCTCCAGGTCAGCAGTGGCTACGAGTATCTGGGCCGAAGATTCGGCCTGCCGGCCCGGCGTATCGGAGCGGCTCTCTATTGTGTGTACGCCCTGGGCTGGATGGGCACGATGCTTTATGCGGTGGCACTGACGTTGCAGACGGTCATGGGCCTTAGCGAGACCCAGTACTTCTGGATGCTGGTCGGCATCGGGGCCTTTGCCACGGTCTATACCGTCATGGGCGGCTTGAAGGCGGTAATCTGGACCGACGTCCTGCAGGCGGCGGTGCTTGGCGCGGCGGTTGTCATTGTCATGTTCCTGGCCGTCAGTCGCATCGAGGGAGGCTGGCCGGCGTTCCAGGCGATCGCCGGGGCGCACCACAAGTTTCAAATGTTCCACCTCAACAACCCTGTGCTTGCGAAAGAGAACTTCACGGGCCCGAATACCGTCTTCACGGCCGCCGCGTTTGGCCTGTTCATGTATCTGCCCGGCTATGCCGTCGCGCAGAATATGATTCAGCGCTATGTGTGCGCCGGCAGCCTGGCCCGGGGACGTGGCGTGGTGCTCCTCAGCGCCGTCGTCAACGCGTTGATCGGCTTTCTGTTTCTGATAGTCGGCACGACGCTGTTCGCCTTCTACAGTCAGCCCGGTGGCCTTGGCCTGCCGATGGCCGGCGCCGAGATCGCGAAGGAGGACCAGATCCTGCCCTATTTCGTGGCCACGCAACTGCCCAGGATCGGCCTGCTGGGGCTGATTCTGGCCGGGCTGTTCGCCGCCGCGATGAGCACGATAGACAGCGGCATCAACGCCGTGACTTCGGTTATCGTGTACGATTGGCTGTCCGGGCGACAACTGCGGCTGACGCTCAGCCGGGTTCTCACCTCGGTGCTGGGCATCATCGTCATCGCCGCCGCCCTCTTCGTTCCCGTCCTGGGCGATACCGTCATCGGCATCATCAGTGTCATCGCCGCGACCTCCCTGGGCACGCTGCTCGCCGTTTACCTGCTCGGGATGTTCGTGCCGCGGGCGAATCTGGCGGGTGCCCTGGCGGGCCTGACCGCCGGGTTGACCTGCCTTGCCCTCGTCCGGGTTCTCACGGACATCCCCAAGTGGTGGCTCGGGGCTTTCACCATCGTCCCGACCTTCGTTGTGGGAGCCCTCGCCAGTCTCCTCTTTCCACCACCTGCCCCCTCCATGCTGAAGGACACGCTGTTCAGAAAGGACAAGCCCAGACCATGAACGTCGCACGCAGAAAACCACGGACGGCCCATATCGGCATCTTTGGAGTCGGGTTCCACAAATACTGGCCTCAGTTCGACGGGCTGCTCGACGAGATGAAACGCAAGCTGAACGTGTTCGTCGAGAAGGTGAAGACGCATCGGGTTCAGGCCACGAACTTCGGCATCGTCGATGACGCCGCCTCGGCCTATGCCCTGCTGCCGAGGCTCAAGGCAGCCGACCTTGACCTGGTGTTCTGCGACATGCTGACCTATGCCACCTCGGCGTCCTTCGGGGCGATCGTGCGCGGGCTGGATGTCCCACTGGTCCTGGTCGCGCTCCAACCCCGCAAGGCGCTCGATTACTCCCGGGCCTCCACCTACATGCAGCTGTGCAATGATGACTTCTGCGCCGTCCCCGAATTCACCGGCGTGGCCGTTCGCATGGGGAAAGAGCCTCCGCCGGTCATTCTCGGCGCCCTGGAGGACGACCCGGCGGCAGATCGGGAAATCGCACAATGGTGCAATATCGCCATGGTTCTGCACGACCTGCGGCGAGCCCGGATCGGCCATTTCGGCCACCCCATCGAGCACATGCTCGACATGCAGACGGACCAGACGGCCCTCACGGCGGCCTTCGGCTGCCACATCGTTCAGACGGAAGCCGATGAGCTCCTGCGACTGGAGCGTACTGTCACGAATGAAGAGACTGAGGCCAAGAAAACGCAGATTCTCGATTTGTTCGATACGCCGGACCCGAAGTCCGACCCCATCACGGAAAAACTGACGGAGACGGACCTCCAGACGGCGGCCCGCGTGGCCGTAGCCCTGGACAAGTTCGTCGACGCCAACAACCTGGACGGCCTGGCGTACTACTACGAAGCCGAGCCGGACAGTCCCATGCGCAAGCTGGTCACGAACCTGATTGTGGGCAACTCGCTGCTGACCGCCGCGGGCTTTCCCATGTGCGGCGAATCCGACCTGAAGACCTGCATCGCCATGATGATCATGGACCGCCTGGACATCGGGGGCAGCTTTGCGGAGTTTCACCCCATCGACTTCAACGAGGGTTTCGTGCTGGTCGGTCATGACGGGCCGCATCACATCAATATCGCCGACGGTAAGCCGGTCCTGCGCAGCCTGTCCAGGTACCACGGCAAACCGGGCTCGGGAGCGAGCGTGGAGTTCAAAATCAAGGAAGGCCCGATCACCATGTTCTGCACCACCGTCACAACCGGTGGCCGATTCAAGTTCATCCTCGCCGAGGGCGAGAGCGTACGCGGCCCCATCCCCCCGACCGGCAATACGAATACCCGGGGCTTCTTCCAGCCGGATATCCGCACCTTTCTCAGACGCTGGGTGGCGCAAGGCCCGACCCACCATTTCTCCCTGGGCATCGGCCACCACGCCCGCACCATACAGCGTATCGCCGATATCCTGGGACTAGACAGTGTCCTGGTCACGCCCTGACAGGGCCATGCGGCAAGAGCCAAGCGGCCATGGGCATGGTGGCTGCCGCTGTCTCGCGAGGCTACTCAATCGTGATTTCGAGTTTGCCTTCGAGTCGCCCTGCGAGCGGGCCTGTATCCTGCGTCATGGTGACCGTGTAGCGGCCCGGCGGTACGTTCGGTTCTCGCCACGAGAACCCGCAACGGTCGCCTCACCCGTATTCCAGATCGGCTGAGGCCACCTGCTTGCCGTCGCGGTCCACGATAGTGATATGAGGCTCGATGTTGGTCATGTTGCCCGACCCGGCGTCTTTCCGGGAGAACCGCGTGTAGACCTCGCTGCCCGCGCCCTTGATCTGCGGAGACAGGTAGATTGAGGCATCCCTGGAGTAGACGGTCTTCTTCTTGACATCGCCTCCATCCCCCCTTTGTTCCTCGACCGCCTTGACGGCAAGTGCCAGGCCGCCGATTTTGACGTCTGTCGTCTCGTTCCTGGCGACCGCGAAGTCCGGGCCCTCGCTGAAGTCCACGCGCCACTGGTCGTCGCTCTCGGCTCCGTATAGGACACGGCCTGAGGAGAGTCGATACTTGCCGACAGGGAGCAGCGACAGGATGCTCTCGGGTTTGACCTGGATGGAGCTGTCATTCGCACCTGTGATCGTCGCATTGTCCAGACGGATCTTAGGCAAATCCTTTCCTGTCAGATTAACCGCGACCCGGCCGACGGGGGACGTATCCTTCACGAGTATGAGACGCAGCGTCTTATCCTTTTCGTGAGCGCCGTCGAACTTAAGTCGATAAAAGGTTCTCTGGTGGCAAATCAGGCTGCTCAAGGTGGTGCGGGGCAGATCACCTTCTGGTTTGCGGCCGACCGGCAGGAGGGCGAAGGAGCACTGCCCGAACGTCGTGAACGAGCCGCTGAATTGGTCCCCATAGAGAAACAGCCGCATTGGCTGCCCGGAGAATGCCGCCTGTCCCTCCAATACGCAGGCTGGGCTCCACATGTACTCCCCCCCATACTCGGGGGAACAGCGAACGAGCATGACTCGGAAGGGGATCTCGCGACCGTCCTTCTGACGCATCATGAAGTCCGGCGTGACGAACTGGACTTCAACGTCCTGGTACTGTGTTGATAACGGCCTTGGGAGAATTCTTTCATTGTCTGACAACGAACCGTTGGCGTCGAGGTCGAAATACAGTGCGACGGCCTTCTTATCCTTAAGCTCGACAACGGACCATTCGGCACCGCGCAGCGCCGGATTGCACACCAGGTCGAACTCCCGAACGTGGTGCTTGACCGCCTGGACGAACGGCGGATCTGTCTCTAGCGATCTTTGGAAGCCCCAGGCTCTGTGATAACTGAACTCGTCAGTCAAACTGGTCAGTCCGCGATACCGAAGATCGAATACGACCGCCCCCGGCATCCCAACCTGACCGTCTGTGAGCCGCTCACCAGGCTGACTTCCCAGCTTACCGGCGTAGCGAAGGATCATGACTCCCGCGACGAGCAAGACCGCAAGAATTGCGGCAACGATCCACGGTTTTCTCATTCTGCACCCCGGCTCTTGGGCGGTTGCGAACGGAACCTCCTGACTTGAATTCCTCCAAACTCAGTAGCAACATACCACATCTATGGAGCGAGGTCAACAAGGAAACCATGCCCATGGCGTCCGCCATGGGACAGGCGGTACCGTAGAGAGGAGCCGACTGCTGTGTGTGCCGGGCTCACTCACTCGATTGTTAATTCGAGTTTGCCTTCGAGCCGGCCGGCAAATGGGCCGGTCTCCTGTGTCATGGTGACCGTGTAACGGCCCGGCTGAATGTTCGGTTCTCGCCACGAGAACCCGCAACGGCCGCCTCACCCATATTCCAGGTCGGCTGAGGCCACCTGCTTGCCGTCGCGGTCCACGATAGTGATATGAGGCTTGATGTCGGTCATGTTGCCCGACCCGGCGTCTTTCTGAGAGAACCGCGTGTAGATCTCGCCGGCCTCGCCTTTGATCTGCGGGGTCAGGTAGATCGACGTTCCCCGGGCGTAGGTGGCCCGCTCCTTCGCGTTGCTGTTATAGCGTTCTTTCTCGTCGATGGCTCCGACGGCAAGCGTCAACGCACCCAGTCCGATCCGGCTGGTTTCGCCTGCCTTGACATCGAAGTTGGGTCCCGTGTCGAGGCTCACCCGCCAATCCCCGTCGCTCTGAGCACCATAGCTGACCGACGCGGAGGCGAGTCTGTAGGAGCCCGCCGGGAGGGTGAATTCGCCGCCGGGCAGGTACAGGTGGATGGAATCATCGGTCGCACCTTCAATTGTTGCCGAGGCGAAGCGCGCTTTGAGAGTGTCTTTACCCTTCAACTCGACGGCCATCCGGCCGGTGGGGGTCGTATCTTTCTCCAGCACCAGGCGGACCGTCTTACCTTCTTCATGCGTGCCGTAGAGCCTGGTGCGGTAAAACGTCCCCTCATACCAGACGAGACTGCTCAGCGTGCTGCGGGGAACGTACCCCTCCGGCTTCTGCCCGCCCGGGAGGAGGGCAACCGAGCATCGCCCAAACGTCGTGAACGAGCCGCTGAATCCGTCCGCGTATAGAATCAGCTTCATGGGCTTCCCCGCCAGGGTGGCCTGTCCCTCCAGCACGCAACACGGACTCCACATGTACGAGACTTGGTCGGACCCATAGGAATTTCCCACCAGCAGGACGCGGAACGGAACCTCCCGCTGGTCCTCCGTGTGTATGGTGAAATCGCTGGTGATGAAGGCGCACTCATACCCGAAGTTCCGTCCCGAGGGCGCGGCCAGCGGGAATCTCTCCTTCTCCGCGGCCTTGCCGTCGGCATCCGCATCGAACCAGAGCGCCACGGGCTTGCGGTCCTGCAGTTCGACGACCGACCACTGGCTGCTCGACAAAGAGCCATTGTATACGGGCGTATGCTCCTTAACACGACTGGTGACCGCCTGGACGAACGGCTCGTTCTCGTCGGCATCCCTTCCCCACCCCCAATAGGCGCGATAGCCAAGCGGATCGTCCGGCGTGTCCAAGCCGCGATACGTCAGATCGAAGACCACCGCTCCAGGCGGCGGCTCGGGAAACTCGGTTGCCGTTTGGGCAACTTGACCCGGCGCGCCGGGGGCCGGCGGGCGCGGCCTGGAGGCATGAATGGCCAGGTACACGGCAACCACTAGGACAGCCAGCGCGACAAGAGCAAACAGCGGCTTTTTCATATCTACCTCCGCGCCAATATTCTGACGACCTTTCGCTCTCGTGCCTGCACGCCCAGCGCGTGCTGCGACGCCGGATAGGGATAATCCTGCCACACATCGTACCACAATGCTCCTGTACCTGCAAGATCATGCCATCGCCTGGGATTGGAGAATTGACAGGCGGCGCGGGGCTGCGGTATAGTACCGTTTTCGGGGCATGCGGTGCCGAGGGATCGGCTACAATCGCCACGGGCCCGAAACGCGAAAGGAGACGTTTGCGGACCCGGTGATGCTCGTGCAGGTATCGGCAGGCGACGCGCAGAAGGGCCCCGAACGTGGAAGTCCACGTTGCGGGCCGCAACCAAAGGAGTGAGTGCAATGAATCCGGAAATCTTCAAGGCGTATGACATCCGGGGCGTCTACCCGGATGATCTCGGTGAAGAGGATGCGTGGAAGATCGGGCATGCGGTGGCGCGGTTTCTGCCGTCTCTGATCAAGGGTTACGAGCGGGGACAAGCTCAGTCGCAGGCACTGATCATCGGCCGGGACATGAGGACGCACAGTGAGTCGTTGGCCCAGGCCCTCATCGAGGGCATACGGTCCGCCGGCACCGGCGTCATCGACATCGGCATGATCGACACGCCGCAGATGTACTTTGCCATCAACTATCTCAAGACCAGCGGCGGGGTCCAGGTGACCGCCTCGCACAACCCGGCCCGGTACAACGGCTTCAAGATCTCCGGCCGGGGGGCCATCCCCATCGGCGTCGATACCGGCCTCAAGGAGATCAAGCATCTGGCCACCGCGCTGCCCCACACCAAGGGCAACGTCACCGGCACGCTGGAGCAGCGGGAGCTTTGGGCCGAGTACAAAAAGCACGTCCTGCAGTTCCAGCGGCGCGGTTTCCGGAAGAAGAAGATCGCGGTGGATGCCTCGAACGGCATGGCGGGCAAGGCGGTGCCGATTCTGTTCGCCGACACCCCGGTGGAAGTCACTCAGATCAACTTCGAGCATACGGGCAAATTCAAGCACGATCCCGACCCGCTGAAGGAGAAGAGCCTCAACCAGGTCAAGGCGGCGGTGAAGAGGGACAACTGCGATTTCGGGGTCTGCTTCGATGGTGACGCCGACCGGTTGGCCATGGTCGATGAGACCGGGACGACGATCAGTTGCGACCTGGTCACGGCGTTGCTGGTGCCGTACTTCCTGCAGAAGAAGCCGAAGTCCGCCATCGTGTACGACCTGCGGAGCAGCCGGGTCGTGATGGAGGAGATCATCAAGTATGGCGGCACGCCGAGACGCGAGCGCGTCGGGCACGCGTACATGAAGAAGGCGATGCGCGACACACACGCGATCTTCGGCGGCGAGTTGTCCGGACATTACTACTATGAGGAGAATTTCTACGCGGATTCGGCGCTGATCACGCTGGTACACGTGCTCAACGTCCTCGATGAGGGCGGCAAGCCGATGAGTGAGCTGATCCGACCGCTACGGCGCTATTTCAGCAGCGGCGAGACCAATTTCAAGGTGGACAACAAGCAGGTGAAAATGGAAGAGCTGGCCCGGCGTTACGGCGAGGGGCAGGTGGACCACCTCGACGGCGTCACCGTCGGTTTCAAGGACTGGTGGTTCAATTGCCGGCCGAGCAACACGGAGCCCCTGCTGCGGCTGAACGTCGAGGCCAAAACGAAAGAGTTGCTCGAGGCGAAGCTGCGTGAGATTGAGCAGCAGCTTGGGACGCCGGTGTAAGAAGAATGTTGCGGTTACGGTTGCGCCGCTCGTATCGCTTGCGTGGGGCGTGGGTCGGCGCCGCTCGACGCAACCGTGTGACGAACCGAGCCGCGCAACCGCTGGACGATAGACGAGTGACAGAAGTAAGGTACGTATTGTGGAAGCATGCACCAAGATCTATCAGACGCGCCACGGGCCTGTCGAGGGNNCTGGCGTGCCCGGCCATCGACGTGGAGGCCTGCGAGCGCTACGGGGTGGCGGCCGCTCTCGTCGAGAGCACGCCGGCCAACCCCATCGGGACGCTGGACCGGTTTGGGAATCGCAAGGTCACGAAGGTGAATGAAAAGGCCAAAGCCCTGGGCCTTCGGGAAGGCATGGAGGCCACCGAGGCATTTGCGTTGATCGCCTGAGGTATGGGAGGCCTGCGGCGCGACCCAGGAGGGGAGAAGGGCCCCAAACGTGGCCTCCTCGGCGTGGCCTCGGCGCGCAGCGCCGCTGCGCGTCGGGGGTCCTGCGTCGGGCCGTTTGGGAACCCGAACGCGTCCGGGCACCAGGCCGATTCAACTGCGGCGGGCCCGGCTTTGGCCTTATTTGTTGTAGAGCAGGGGTTCTGCGAAATGGAGATCGGGCTTGAGTCAGGAGTCGATATGAGACACAATTTCGTTTCGCGCCGACGTTTTCTGGGTGCCTCCGGCGGCGCGCTCACAGCCGCGGTGCTGGCGAATCACCCGACGCATGCCGCTGCGGCATCGGGAACCGCCTCCGCACGGGGTGCGCCGCTCTTCAAATACTGCCTGAATACGAGCACGATCCGGGGCCAGAAGCTGGGTCTGGAGAAGGAGATCGACGTGGCCGCCCGTGCCGGCTATGAAGCGATTGAGCCGTGGGTGCAGATGATTCAGGAATACGTCAAGGCGGGCGGCAAGCTGAGCGGTATCCGCAGGCGGATCGAGGATCATGGCCTGACGGTCGAGGGTGCGATTACGTTCGCCCGCTGGATCGTCGATGACGATTCCGCGCGGGCCCAGGCCGTCGAGCAGGTCAAACGCGAGATGGACCTGCTCGCCCAGATCGGAGGCAAGCGGATCGCCGCGCCGCCGGCGGGCGCGACGAACGAGCCCGGCCTGGACCTGATGAAGGCGGCCGAGCGGTACCGGGCGCTCCTCGAACTGGGCGACCAGACCGGCGTCACCCCGGCCCTCGAACTGTGGGGCGGGGCCAGGAACCTCCATCGGATCGGCCAGTGCATGTTCGTGGTCATCGAGAGCGGCCATCCGAAGGCGTGCCTGCTCGGCGACGTGTACCACATCTACAAGGGCGGCTCGGATTTCAACGGGCTCAAGATGGTCAGCGCTGCGGCGCTGCCCGTGATGCACCTGAACGATTACCCGGCCGACCCGCCGCGCGAGAAGATCGCCGACCGCAACCGCGTCATGCCGGGCGATGGCATCGCGCCGCTGCCGCAGATCCTGCGCACCCTACGCGATAACGGCGGCCAGACGGTCCTGTCGCTCGAATTGTTCAGCCCGGTGTATTGGGAGAAGGACCCGCTGGAGGTGGCCAGGACCGGTCTGGCCAAGATGAAGGCCGCGGTGGAGAAAGCTCTAGGTGCGGCATAGCGCATGAACTGTTCCCGCAATGACTGTGGGAGAACGGCATTCTGAATAGACACCAGGGAAGGGAGAGACTATGGTAATCCATGCCTATATCATGGCGGTTCTCCTCGGGGCCGCCGTCGGGGAAGCGGCGGACATGCTGCCTCGGGAAGACCAGGACGTGCTCATCGCGGCCGACAGGGTTTTGGCGGACGTGGAGCAGCTTTGTGTGGTCGTGGCCGCGCACGACACGAAACACCTCGAACAGTTGACTGATATGCTGAAGCTCAAGGCTCGGGTTGAAGGGAAACTCCGTGAAGCTGGCATCAAGCCGGTCGCGGGCAAAACGGGACTGGAACCGAAACTGGTCGCTCATATCGAGGGCATTGCCGTGCCCGAGTGCGACAAGTATGTCTTCCGGATTCAAACATCGCTGAACCGCCTGGTGACGTTCTCGAACCGCAGAGACCTGCAAATCCAGGCCGAGGTCTGGCAGGTCAGGCCGGTGATGAAGGTGGTGGACAGGGCAGAGGCGGCCGAGGCGATCGCGGCGGACGTGCTGGTACAGGCGGAAGCGTTCGTTGGCGCCTGCAAGGCGGCCCGGAGCCTGCGGAAACTCGCTGAAGACGACGCACGGCAGAGTCCGTCCGGGCTGGGACCTTTGCATCAGACGCAACCGAGCGTACAGAATCTCCAGGCGGTCTCGGGCTATCGATTCGTCGCATCCAGGAGCAGCTCGGTGTTCCACCGGCCCGACTGCCGCTGGGCCCAGAACATCGCCGCTGACAATCTGGTCGGCTACGCGAGTCGGGAAGAGGCCGTGCAGGCCGGCAAGCGGCCGTGCAAGTCGTGTAAGCCCTGAGCCGCGTTTCGTGAAAGGACATCTGCGTGACCCATCGAGAGCGCGTGTTGGCATCGGTAAGCCACAAAGCCCCGGACAAGGTTCCGTATGATATTCGGTTCACACAGCCGGCCCGCGCGAAAATGGTCGAATATTACGCCGACCCGGATTTCGAATCGAAGCTGGGCAACTGCTTCACATGGCTGCGCCCGCATCCGCCCCAGGCTCGTTTTGTCGAGGTCGATCCGGACATCTGGCGGGATGAGTTCGGCGTCCGGTGGGACCGGCATGTGGACAAAGACATCGGCGTCGTCTGCAACCGGCTCGTCACGCCGGAGAACGTCGGGAGCTTCGAGTTCCCCGACCCCAACGATCCCAGCCGCTATGACTCGTTCGACGAAGTGATTGCGGCGAACCCGGACACCGCTGTGCTCGTCAGCCTCGGTTTTTCGCTCTTCGAGCGCGCGTGGACACTGGCGGGCATGGAGAACGTTCTCATGGCGATGGTCGCGGATAAGCAATTCGCCCATACCCTGCTCGACCGCATCCTCGAATTCAACCTGACGATCATCGAAAATGCCTGTGCCCACGGGGTGGATATCTTCCGGTTCGGCGACGACTGGGGCCACCAGCGGGGCGTGCTGATGGGGCCGCAGTTGTGGCGCGAGTTCATCAAGCCGCGGTTCCGGCAGATGTGCCGGCTCGTCGAATCCAAAGGCAAAATCACCATGCTGCACTGCTGCGGCAAGGTCGATGAGCTCTTCCCCGACATGATCGAGTGCGGGCTGGATGTCTTCAATCCCTTCCAGCCGGAGGTGATGGACGTTTTCGAAATCAAAAGGAGCTATGGCAGCGAATTGGCCTTCTACGGCGGCATCAGCATCCAGCGGACCCTGCCGTTCGGGACCGTGCCGCAAGTAAGAGACGAGGTCCGCCGGCTGCTCGATCTGGTCGGGGAAGACGGCGGCTACATCGCCTCGCCCTCGCACGACATCCCCCGTGACGCGAGACCCGAGAACATCGCCGCCATGATCGAGGTTCTCCAGAACCAGTGACGGCTGCGCCCTGTAATGTAGCATGCGTTGGTAGAATGCCGCGGCCCGCTTTGATTTGTCATCCTGAGCCGCAGGCGAAGGATCTGGCCTGGAATAGGAAGTTGCTCACGTGCGCAGGCCAGATCCTTCACTACGTTCGGGATGACAAAGAGCGTGGCAGGATGATTCAGAGGCGGTATAGGAACCGCGCCTCAGGATTGGATCGATGATTGGCAGGAGCGACATGACGGTTGAGTGGGGCGGCGCGAAGCGGCTGCAATTGCTTGTCTGCAAGGTGCTGCAGCGTGAGGCGTATTTCTGTGCGGCCCGGTCGCGGAACGTGGTGGATATCATGCTGATGGAACAAGGACTGCACGACGAGCCGGACCGGCTCCGCCGCGAGGTGCAAAAGGCGCTGGAGCGCACGCACGATGTCCAGGGCCGGCCCTACGAGGCGTCGCTCTTGGGTTACGGCCTGTGCAGCAACGGCGTGGTCGGGCTGGGGGCCGAGATTCCCATCGTCATCCCCCGGGCGCATGACTGCATCACGGTCCTGCTCGGCTCGAAGGAACGCTACCGGGAGTACTTCGACTCGCATCGGGGCGTCTACTGGTACAGCCCCGGCTGGATCGAATCGGGCAAGCAGCCCAGCCGGGAACGCTACGAGAGGCTGCTCGAAGAATATACGCAGAAATACGGCGCGGACAACGCGCAGTACCTGATGGAGGTCGAGCAGACCTGGATCAAAGAATACGAGTGGACGACGTTCGTCGATTGGGGGCTGGTCCCGCCCGACGACTACAAGGCGTTCACGAAGCAATGTGCGGCATTCCTCGGCTGGGAGTACGACGAGCTCAAGGGCGACGCCGGACTGATGCAGCGCTTCGTCGATGGCGTCTGGAGCGACGAGGAATTCCTCATCGTCGAGCCGGGCCGGCGCATCGCCGAGGACGTCACCAACCGGGGGATCATCAAGGCCCAATGATTACCATGTCCCTGCGAGAACAGATTTCCCTGCTCATCTTCCTGCTCGTGGTTCTTACGCTCTGCGGCCTTGAGGCTACTCTGCTGGCCCGCTATCTTTTGGCTAAAGTGCGCCCGCGCGCCGGCAGGAGGACGTTGGATTCCCGACCCGCCATCGTTCTTCACGCTCTTGCGGCCGGCGGAATCATCTGCCTGCTCTATGGCTGGTTCGTGGAACCCTATTGGATCGATGTGAACGTGATGACCCTCCGCACGGCCAAGCTCCACAGCGCCGGCTTTCGCGTCGTCCAGATTTCTGACCTTCACTGCGACAGGAAACCGCGCAACGAGGAGAAGGCCCTCCGTATCATCAACGCCCTCAAGCCGGATATCGTTGTCGCCACGGGGGACTATCTCAACCGCGCTTCGGCGCTGCCGCGCCTGCGGGAAATGCTTAGTCGCCTCGACGCGCCGCTCGGCAAATTCGCCGTCACGGGCAACTTCGAGACCCATCGTCGGTCCGCTCTCGATGTCCTCGACCGCACCGGCTTTCGCTGGCTCAAGGGGCAGACAGTCCTCGTATCGAAGGACACCGACAACATCGGCATCCTCGGCATGGATTTCGTCCGGTCCGACGGTCCCCGGGTGCCCATCCCGAGTCTCCCCGGCGAGCGCTTTGACATTTTCCTGTTCCATACCCCGGATTTGATCGAGGACGTCAACGGCCTGGGTATTGACCTGTATCTGTGCGGGCACACGCACGGCGGTCAGGTGGCCTTGCCCGGGTATGGGGCCTTGATCACGTTCTCGAAATTCGGTAAGAAGTATGAGTCCGGCCTGTACCGGGTCGGCGAAACGACGCTCTACGTCAATCGGGGCCTGGGCCTGGAGCCGAGTCCCGGGCCGCCCGTGCGCTTCCTCGCCCGCCCGGAAGTCGCCGTCTTCGATATCCTGCCACGGCGGCAATGACTACTGTTCGCGACGAGTGCGCCAGAAAGAACGGGTGGCAGCGTCAAGGCCGCAGGCCTTGGCGATGGTGGCACCGCATCCCAGGAAGACCATCGCCAAGCTTCGCTTGACGCTGCCACCCGGAAACGGAGTGGGTTATCCGCCGTCAGATTGGAATCCTGTAGTCTTTATCCGAGTCACAGATGAAGCTTCTGACTATTCTGTTTGTCGCCATTGGGCTGGCGATGGATGCCTTTGCGGTCTCCATCGTTACGGGCAGTGTGTACAAGGAGCTGCACGTCAAGCACGCCTTGCGCATGGCCCTGTTCTTCGGCGGCTTCCAGGCCGTCATGCCGATTATCGGCTTTCTGGCGGGCCTGAGCCTGCGGGACTACATCTCGGCCTCCGACCACTGGATCGCGTTCGGCCTGTTGAGCTTTGTCGGGGGCAAGATGATTTACGAGTCGTTCAAGATCGAAGCGGCCGAGCGGAACCGCGACCCCTCGAACCTCATGATCCTGCTGGCTCTGTCCTTCGCGACGAGCATCGACGCCCTGGCGGTCGGCATCACCCTGTCGCTGCTGAAGGGCCCCATCACGCCGGCCGTGACCATTATCGGGCTGGTCACTTTCACCCTGTCCTACGCCGGCGTCTCGCTCGGCAAGCGCTTCGGCCATTTCTTCGAAAGCAAAATCGAAGTCGTCGGCGGCCTCATCCTCATCGCCATCGGCCTCAAAATCCTAATCGAGCATCTCACGGCATAAAGCCTCGTGGACTAACGACGGCCCGACGGGTAGCAACGGCGAGCACCTGCTTGCCCGTGAATTTCGGTGACACTCCACAATGGCACTGAGTTAGGGGAATTATGGCTCAAAATGCGTTTTCTCTACCAGCGAAATCACTGAGATTTCCCATCAAACGAGGGTCTTGCTGCGACTCGAAAGCGGTCAATTATGCTTAACTTAGTGCCACTAGTGACACTCCACTTATTTCGGTCCTGAACTGATTATGTATCCCCAGATATGGTAATTTCTAGTCCAAAATGTGAACGCGGTTCCGCTCATTGGCCGGATGAGATTCGTTGCAGATGGAAAGGGCATGCTCGCGGAGCTTGAAGAGAGCGTCCTGAAGCGCCAAGTCAAAGCACCGCCGGATTTCGTCCGTGCCCGAGGCCCAGTTGATCCTCGTGCACGAGCCCCGATACCGTTTTGAAGCGACCGTCTCCTGCTTCTGCAGAAACGTGGCCTCCAGGACCACATCGCAGCACATGGACGTACTCACGGATCGGGCATGGGCTGTCAACAGGGCAATCTCTACATCAAGTATTGGTCTCGAAGGATTGCCGTCTCCGGTCTGGCTGATGCCGATCTGCTCCAAGCCCCGAGCCAGCCACTCGAGGACTTCCTTGTTTTCTACCTTCCGTCCCGCAACCCGGCCCAGTTCCGTCGTCCTGCGTACATCGCGGATGCCGACGAGGTTGAGACGACACGGATTAGCAGCGATGGGATCCTTCACATCGAGTGTGAATTGCTGATCGAGATAGACGGGACTCGTGGTACAACCACCGAAAAGACTGCACACGACCAATATCGAGCCAACTGTCATTCGCCAAACCATAATTCCTCCGCGTGGCCGAGCCGCCGAATCGCGTTGTATATTGCCGTACGTCGCCACGGCGCCGCGGCGTGCCGTTTCGACGGAAACACTCTGTTTCTATCTGTCGTCTCGTTGCACGGCCTTGTTCAAATCCTTGACAATGAGCAACGCCACCTCTTCTGCCGTCTCATCGAGCGCTTCACGCACTCTGGCAGCACTGTTTTCAGCGAGTGTTTCAATTAGCAGGCTTCCTCGTCCTCCGTTCGATGTTGCCTTTCTCCAACGGAGTTCCCAAAACATAGACGCCAGTCTGCTGATTTTGGGAATGGGAGAGTGGGGTGCGCGTCGATCCCTCTCGATCCCGGCGATTCAACGGGTTGTTGATAATTTATCGTTGCTTCCTGAGACCGTGTCCATTCGTGTAAATCCGTGTCGGATAAGGAGTTATCTTTGTGGCGGCGCTCGTGAAGCGTGAGGCGCGAAGCGGAAAATGGGCCGGATTTCACTTGACGGACAATCCGGGTACTTGTATGATAACGAAGCAACCGAATGGTGAATCGCAAATGGTAAGTAGCAAATAGGAAATTCAAAGGGTCTGGTCATAGCTAGTGAAGTGCAAATCTTCGCGACCCGGCGCGCTGCCGAGAAAGGCACGCGCCTCCGGACGGCAGCTGTCCGGTTCTTGAGAGGGAATTAGTTGGCTGCGAAAGTGTATTCTATCAAGGCATCGGTCCGTGAGGGCGAGCGGGCGCTCTCGGAGAAAGCGCGTAGGCTGTTCCGGGCCGGCGGGTTCAAGAGTTGCTTCCGTAAGAAGGACTTTACCGCCGTCAAGGTCCATGTCGGGGAAGATGTCAATACTACCTATATCAAGGCCCCGTGCCTGAAGGGGCTGGTCGAAGAGTTAGTGAAGCTGGGGGCCAAGCCGTTCATCACCGATACCAGCACGTTGTACACCGGCCGGCGGCATAATGCCATCGACCACGCAGTCCTGGCGGCGGAGCGGGGGTTTGGCGTCGAGGGGCTGGGGATACCGTTCGTTGCACCCGACGGCCTGTTCGGGACGGCCGAGACTGCGGTTGCGATAAAGGGCGAGCTGGATACGGAGGTCTCCATCGCGGCCGACATCGTGCGGTGTCAGTCGATTCTCTCGGTTGCTCATTTTACCGGCCACTGTGCGACCTGTGCCGGGGCGACCCTCAAGACCCTGGGGATGGGCTGTTCGAGCCGCAAGGGCAAAATGCGCCAGCACTCCGCTCTCAAACCTCATATCAAGGACGGCAAGTGTACCCGTTGCGGCGAATGTCACCGGTACTGTCCCGCCGACGCCATCACGCTCGACGAGATCCAGGCCCATATCGACCAGGGCAAATGCATCGGTTGTGCCGAGTGCGTGGCGGTCTGCCGGTTCGACGCGGTCGAGTACGACTGGCGGCAGGAGAACGAAATCCTGCAAAA
>JABAOC010000423.1_pt4 | contig 17849 bp, 14 predicted proteins | sample 7062161 | NCBI WGS metagenome assembly JABAOC01 (sample SAMN14538625, study PRJNA623070) | marine sediment metagenome | biome: marine biome [ENVO:00000428]; feature: marine pelagic biome [ENVO:01000023]; material: deep marine sediment [ENVO:00002113] | place: India: Gulf of Khambhat ... | reverse complement strand
CCGTGAGGCGCGTCGAAAGCAACTAAGAAAACCAATAAAACAAATGAAACGTATGCCTTTAGCCTCAAGTCTTTAACCTTAAGCCTTTTTGCTGGAGCATGTCATGGGAAAAACCTATGAAGCCCTCAAGTGGGCTGAAAAAGAGTATCAGGCAAATCGCAGAGTGCCTTCACCCGAACCCCCGCTTTCAGGACGTCTTGAACCTCCTAAGCGGGTATCGACAGTCAATGACGTGGAACGATACCAGGATATGAAGACCAACATCCTGACCCGTTACCCAGATGGATCCATCAAGACCATCATGTTTGTCGGCACCGCTCATGGCGATGGGACGTCGACTACGGCCATAAATTTTTCCACCAATGTGGCCAGGGACTGCCAGCTCAAGGTTCTTCTGATTGATGCGAATCTGAGGACTCCCAGCCTGCATGATGTGTTTAAAATCGACCAGGCGTCAGGCCTCTCAGATCTTGTAAGTGCTTGTGGCCGGGTAAGCTCACCCATAAAAAAGGTTGGGCCTGGGAACCTCTATGTGATTCCGTGCGGAGGGAACTATTCTGAACCAGTCACCCTCTTTGAATCCAAACGGTTTGATCAGTTTCTGAAGCTCGTGCGCGAGAGATTCAACTACGTGATCCTGGATGGGCCTCCTGTGCATAGCAGTGCAGAGTGCCGCGTTCTCTGCTCCAAGGTCGATGGCGTGGTTCTCGTGGTCGAGTCTGAAAAGACGCGTCGGCCGATCGCTCTCAGGGCGAAAATGGAGCTCGAAGAAGCCGGCGGAAAAATCCTGGGCGTGGTGCTCAATAAGAAGAGATACCACATTCCGGAGTTTATTTACCGAAGACTTTGATTTCTCATTGTGTTGGTTTTATCAGTTTAACCGCAACACCGCATAACGGCAGCACTGTAGCACTTAGAGTATCCTGATGCTAAAACAGTATAAAAGACCACTCGCTACCACGTTCCGCATTCTCGATTTTCTGATTATCCTTATTTTCCTTTATGTCGCGTACTACCTCCGGTTCAGCCTGATACCGCTGAACATTCTTGGTCTTCCAATCCACTTCCAGATCTTCTTTGCTACTTACCTCATCGCATGGATTTACCTCTCCAGCCGTTTCCAGCTTTACACCTCCAAAAGACTCACGAAATTCAGATATGAGGCCTTAGATGTCTGCAAAACAACGGCAATCTGCCTTGCAATCGCTTCAGTTCCGGCATTCTTCATCCGTCAATACCCAGTTAGCAGGTTGTTCCTATCGTATCTCTGGCCACTTCAAACAGGAACCTTGATTCTATTCCGTTTCGCTCTGCGGGAGATGCTGAAATACGTTCGAAGAAGAGGCTACAATTATAGGCAAATCTTGATTGTTGGCCGAAACGACCGTGCCGCAAAAATAGCACAGCAGATCGAAGAGACCCCCGACTTTGGTCTCCGTATCCTTGGATTCATCGACTCTCCTAATAACAACAATGAGGAAGGCAATATTTACAACTTCAACCTGATTGGTAGTCTGGAGGATCTTGAGAGAATTTTGAGGGAGCAGGTGGTGGATGAGGTATTCGTCACCCTTCCTATAAAATCCTTTTATTCAGATATTGAAAAAATACTTTCTCTTTGCGAACAGGTTGGAGTTGAAGTGAAAATCCCAACGGATCTCTTCAGTCCAAGTTTAGCCAAGGAAACTATTTCTCGTTTTGGTGACATTCAGGTCATTGATTTGTATACAAGTCCCAAGATGAACAGTCAGCTCATAGCCAAACGGGTAATCGATGTGATCGCTTCGTCAATCGTGCTTATTTTTCTACCCCCACTATTTGCGGTCGTGATCATTCTCATCAAAACCACCTCCAAAGGCCCAATCTTCTTCAAGCAGCAACGAGTTGGCTACAACGGCCGCCTCTTTACCTGCCTTAAGTTTAGAACCATGATAGAGAATGCTGAAATCCTTAAGGGAACTCTCACGGCCTCCAATGAGATGGATGGCCCTGTTTTTAAGATCAAGGATGATCCACGCATTACAAAAGTGGGGCGATTTCTCCGGAAAACGAGCATCGACGAACTTCCCCAACTCATAAATGTCCTGGTGGGAGATATGAGCCTTGTCGGCCCCAGGCCGCCCGTACCCGGTGAGGTAACTCAATATGATCTGACGGATAGACGCCGATTAAGCATGAGGCCTGGCATAACCTGTATCTGGCAAGTAAGCGGTAGAAACGTTATTTCCTTCGAAAAGTGGATGGAGCTGGATAGACAATACATTGATCAATGGTCCCTGTGGCTTGATATGAAGATCTTGGCAAAAACCATAACGGCGGTTTTGAGAGGTTCAGGGGCAGTTTAGACATTACGGCCTATCGTAATCTGAAACATGATTCCCAAAATAATTATTAGAAGCACTAAATCGCATCTTCATTTCTCTTAAGATTGGGGGAATACAACCGAGTGTTAGGTAATAAATTTCAGTAGGCTAGAGATCAGGACAGTGGAAGGAATGCTATCGATTTTAAGATATTGATAAAGACCTTGCTAGTTATCGTGAATGGTAAAAGGTCGTATTAATAAACTTTATTTTACACTAGACCTCGACTTGAGGCAAAAGTATTTAGTAAAAATTTGATAAGATTGATTGATGATAAATTTTTACTTACCAAAAGAAATCGCTGATCAATTCGATAAATTAACACACTATATTTTTACTAATAGCTCGAAAAAAATTAGAACCTTATCTATTGTTAGCTCAACTCAAGGTGAGGGGAATTCCACTGTAGCTATCAATTTTGCTTTGAATTTGGCTGTGAATCATAAGGCCAGGATTCTTTTAGTTGATATGAATTTAAGAAAGCCAATTTTGCATCAAGTCTTTCGTGTTGGAAAAGAAAAAGGATTGACCGACTTGCTTCTGAAAAAGATTGATTTTCATATGGTCCTAAAAAAAACAGCAGTTCCTAACTTATTTTTGATAACGAGTGGTGAAAATATTTTAAACCCTGATCAGCTTTTTGAGTCAATGAAGATAGAAGAAGTGTTAAAACGGCAGGCAAAACAATTTGATTACATCATCTTGGATTGCCCTCCTGTCAATTCTTATCCTGAAGCTACGCTTCTGGCATCCCAAAGCGATGGCGTGATTTTGGTGGTTCAAGCTGGTAAGACCCGCCATCAAGTCGTACACAGTGCACAGACAAAACTGATCAATGCCAAGGTTAATATCCTTGGCGTAGTCTTAAACAGACGGAAGTATTATATTCCGAGGTGGATCTACAACAAATTGTAAAAATGAAGACAACTTTTATTTTAGCCGGAGTTGTTTAGGCAATATCTTGGCGATAAGGAGGCAGAATTCAATGAAAGGGCTTTGGAGGGAATTTCTTTTGTTATCTTTGTTATTAAACGGCGTGGGATGTGCGACTCAAAGTATATCAACGACGGTACATCCTGCTCCAACAATGAATGTAGATAAGAAAAGCACATATAATAATTATCGCTTACAGGTGGGAGATGTGGTTGAAATCAAATTTTTTTTTAATCCTGAGTTTAATGAAAAAGTAATGATAAGGCCTGATGGCAAAATATCTCTGCAATTACTTGATGATGTTCAGGCTTCTGGCCTCACTCCAATGGAGCTTGATAAAGTGATCACAGAAAAATATAGGGAACCATTGCTCGAGCCTAAGGTAACAGTCATTGTGAGAGAGATTGGAGCAAAGGTTTTTGTGGGGGGACAAGTACGTAGGCCAGGGATTATCGCATATGACCGACCCTTAACCGCTCTTCAAGCTGTTTTCATGGCTGGGGGTTTTATGGATACCTCTGAGCCATCGAGCGTTATCCTTATCAGAAAAAATGTGAACGATAAAATCACTGCTATGAAGATCGATTTGAAAAAAGTCCTTACAATACGAGAACCTGAAAGAGATATCCCCCTTCACCCAACCGATATTTTGTTCGTGCCGAAAAGTAATATTGCCAAGATAAACCAATTTACGGAGCAGTATGTTAGAGGGGTTTTCCCGCTGCAAATGGGTTTTACAGGAATAGATGACTGGTTTTTGGGGATGGGTTTTACTGCACCTTAAATCACAGGCAGTTTTCTATGCATTAATAACGAAATAACGATGGGAGCTTTTTTGCTCTTAATAAGGAAATACATATTAAACCCATACTGAATTATTACTGGTTTTTAGTCTGGTTATCGATTTCGATCTTTACTAATGGGGAGAAAAATGGAAACCATTGATAAGCCTAAAGGTGCTTTTTCTAAGCGAGATATACTCTATCTGTTGTTTAAAAGGAAAAGTTTGATTCTCTACATATTTTTTCTGACAACTGGGTTGGTGACGATAGGATGCTATATAATTCCCCTTAAATATGAGACATTTTCAGAAGTCTATATCAAAAGAAATATTCCCCCTATTCCCTTTCTATCGGCTACATACTTTGCCCGTTCCTTGGAAAGAAGACCAGTGATTAGTACTGCAGTCGAATTGATAAAATCGAAGGCAGTGATCGAGAAAGCAGCGGATATTCTGATATCCAGGGGAGAGGGAAAACAAAAGGAGAAAAGAGTAAGCAAGTCAAAAGTCTTGGCGAAATTATCACTGCTTGTAAAATCGGTGAACCGGAAAAAAAATGACCTTTTTATCTCACTAGGTTTGATTCCTCAGGCTGGCCGGCGAGAACAAATGATTAGCCGTATCAAAAAAATAGAAGTTAAACCTATAGTGAGCTCTGATATTATAAAAATAAATTACAAACACATAAATCCCAAGTTTGCCGCTGACGTGGTTAACACTGTAGTCAAGGTCTATCTTGAACAACATTTGGAATTAATAAAGAGACCTGGAACTTATGAGTTCTATGATGATCAGACTAAAGAGAGTGAAGCCATTATTAGAAAGTTAGAAGATAAAATTCGATCCTTCAAGGAGCAAAGGTCAATTATCTCGGTCGAGGATCAAAAAAGACTGAAGTTGGAAGAGCTGAGTTCCTTAAGGACCATTCTCAACCAGACAAGGGGTGAAAAGACTGAAATCAGCAAGAAAATAGAAACCTTGAAGAACCAAATTCTTCGTCAATCAGAAAAGGTCATTGGTTCTAAGGCAATAAAACGGAATCCACAGATAGACCATCTTAACGCAAAACTGTTGGATTTAGAGATCGAGAAATTCAGATTATTGCAAAGGTTTAACCCACAATACCAAAAGATAAGAGACATAGATACGACAATAAAAAGCATACAGAGAAAATTATCTCAAGAGTCATTAAAAGTCGTTGACACCGAAACAGTTATCAGCAATACAATTCGGCAAGGTCTGGTAGAGGTTTTACAAAAATCAGAGGCTGACCTCAATGCCAAAGTTGTCCGGGAGCTTATGCTGACCGAGCAGATAGAAGAGTTAGAAGAGGAGCTTCAGCAACTGGATAAATATGCTGTCGATCTGAAAGCACTCGCTGAGACAAAAGATAGCGCTGAAAAATCCCTTTTACGCTATATAAACCACCGAGAAGAAGCCAGAGTAGCGGGCGCCACCAATATAAATACTATCGATGTGCAGGTGGTTCGTTGGGCTTCCGTACCCGAAACACCGATTTATTCGCGATTGTTTTTGATCAATATAGGAGTCCTTATGGGGTTAATGGCAGGCTTCGGATTAGCTCTGGGCATTGAGTTTTTTGATGATTCACTAAACAACAAAGAAGATGTAGAATATTACCTGAACTTGCCCCTCATAGCCTCCATTCCACAGACAAGAATCAATAAAAAATAGGTTGAGAAAAGTGGGAGAATTTAACCGCCATTTTCTCCATCTTTTCTGCATTGATGTGGGGATGGGACTGTTGTTCCTTTTCATTTAAAGAATAGTGGTTACGGGAAAGTTTTTATGTCCACTACGGCTCTTGCTTTCATCAAACGAGATTTTTTGCTGGCTACCAGCTATAAAAGTGCTTTTGTTCTGGAAATTATAGGCATTTTGTTTATGGTCATAACATTTTACTACGTTGGCGAAGTATTTGGAGGTGCGGTAAGCCCTGCCCTTCAATCTTATGGGAACAACTATTTTTCTTTTCTTTTAATTGGCATCGCACTGATGGATTTTATGAAGGTAAGCCTTCAGATATTCGATAGCAGCATTCGAGAAAGCCAGATGATGGGGACCTTGGAGATCATATTGTTATCACCGATCAGACTTCCTCGGATGTTATTGTACTCTTCTCTCTGGACGTATATCTTAACTTCCTTTAGATTTAGTTTATACCTGTTGTTTGGCATTCTTTTGTTCGACCTGGATGTCGGTAATGGTAATTGGCTGGCATGTTTTATTATCCTTGTCCTTTCTATATTTTGCTTTGCCCCCCTTGGTGTAATTTCGGCATCTATCATTATGATCTTCAAAAGAGGGGCATGGTTTCGAGTTCTTTTAAGTGCCATTTCTTTCTTTTTGGGAGGTGTTGTATATCCTATCAGCGTTCTGCCAGATTGGGCCAAGCCTTTTACCTTCTACGTCCCCATGAAACACTCATTAAATGGGATGCGCATGGCCCTTCAAAACGCCTATTCCATATCTCAATTATTCCCGGAAATCGCATTCNNCGGGAGTCTTTATACCACTAAGTTTACTTATTTTCCGGCTTGCGGTTAATAGAAGTAAAAAAAATGGTACATTAACACATTATTGATTAACCTGGAGAGATCGGATGAAAGTATCACTAATCATGCCTGTCCGAAATGAGGAAGGTTTCATTAAACAAACATTGGAGTCTGTGTTTAATCAGGTAAGAAAACCGGACGAAATTATTATTGGAGACGGGTGTTCAACGGATAGAACTGTTGAATTGATAAAATTGTTTTGTGGTAAAGGAATTCAAATCAGAATACTAAAAGAAAAAAAATTATTTGTAGGTTCTGGGAGAAATGTTGCAATCAATAATGCAAGATATGATGTAATCTCCGCTGTAGATTTTGGGACTATATTGGATGCTCATTATTTAGAGGAGATAGTGAAGCCATTTGAAGAAGATCACACGGTAGATATGGTTGCAGGAACAGCTCGCCCTCATGTAGAAAATCTTTTTGAGAATTGTGTTGCATCGGTAATCCATCCCACCCATTATAGCATAGATAGATTGACGCCTATAAGAATACCGAAAAAGTTTCCAAAACTTATAATCGCCGGCGGGACTACAGCAGCATTTAAGAAAGAGGCTTGGAAAAAGGCTGGGGGATTTCCGGAATGGATAAGAACGAGTGAAGATAAACTTTTTTCGAGAAAAATACATCGAATGGGAGGCAAAGTAGTGGGTACACTTAAGGCAGTGGTTTATTACCATGTGAGAGATAACTTAAGGAGTCTGTTTAAGCAACAGTATTCTTATGGAAAAGGGAATGCGCAATCAAATCAAATCTCGACAAATTCTTGCAAACTTTTAGGTAAGTATCTCTTAGGGTTGGTCTTTTTTTTCTTTGGCTTCCTCAACCCTCTTTTCTGGTATCTTTTAGGATTAAGTGGAGCAGCAAAGCTCTATCGATCTGGGTTTAAACCATTTTTCGCTATTAATAAGGGGATTCCAAGTCTTAAGGTGTTGATATTAATTCCTATTATCCTCCTTACTCGTGATGTAGCTTCCGTGTTAGGGCACATAGTAGGCTACTATGAATGGTTTACAAATCCACTCTACAGAAGAAAATATTTCGAGTATATGAATCTGTAGGAAGGTTCGCGATGAATGACATTATTGGGATATACAAGATGTACTATCTGAGGTAAAAGGCATTTAATACTGAAAGCTATGAATATGAGAGACAAGAGATTGAATATTGCAGACTTAAATCTGACAGGTCATCAGAAGACTATTGAAAAGGGAAATATCAATTTCTTGTTGATCGAGTTAAACTCATTTGAGAAAGTGACAGCCCTATTTGATTACCTTGCCGATTAGACCTATCCTAATTTATTCGAGAGAATAGTTGCCAATCCAAAAACTTTATGTAATTAGATGCTTCTAACCTTGCCTATTCATCAAAACCTTACTAATAAAGAATTGACGGTATTAGTTCAAGAAGTAGCCAAAACGTTATTTATGGAGAATAAAAGGGTCAGACGAGGATTTTGCTGTGGGTTATGCGATAGAGACATTTGCGCTTACCAAAAGGTTCCGACACCAAAAGGGCTTTAAAGACCTCTTTCGTATTGATCACTCTTCTGAAAAGATTGCAGTAGATCGGGTGTCCTTAAAGATAAATAAGGGAGAGATCTTTGGTTTGCTTGGTCCAAATGGATCAGGTAAGACGACTTTCCTCAAAATGCTCAGCACCACGCTGCTTCCTACCTCAGGCACGGCTTGTATTTATGGTCATGACATCATTCAGGAAGACAACAAGGTCAGACAACTTGTAGGGCTGGTGACCGGTGAAGAGAGGAGCTTTTATTGGCGATTGACCGGCAGGCAAAACTTAACTTTCTTCGCCACATTGTATAAGTTACGAAAAAAACAGATTGTTCATCAAGTCGGGAAGGTGCTCGAGCTCCTCGAATTAACTGAAGTAGCTGATATCAGAGTCAATGAATATTCTACAGGAATGAAACAGAAACTGGCCATCGCACGGGGTTTGCTCAGCAAACCCGACATCATATTCCTGGACGAGCCGACCAAAGGCCTCGATCCCATCGCCGCTCAGAGCTTACTGAGCATGATCAGAGAGAGAATCATCGATTACTTTGGTAATACGATTATCTTGACCACCCACATATTGAAAGAAGTACAGGAGTTATGCAACCGGATTGCTATCCTTAATCACGGGAAGATTGTTATTTGTGGGGATGTTGATGAACTTAAATTAACTTCACGTTCATATGATAAATACTACATAAATGTGAGGCATTTTCCTGAAGAGTACTTTCAAAGGTTAAATCTGATAGATGGTGTTGTAAGTTCTTCCAAAATATCGCAAGATGACGGCATCATAAATTTGGAGCTGAAATTGATGAAAAAAAGCTCGGCCTTGTCTGAGGTATTAAAGCAGATGGTTCAAAATCGTGCTGAGATTCTTAGCTGTACTGTGGCCGAGCCATCGTTCGAGGAGACGTATTATTCTCTTCTTCATGATTCCAAAGAGCAGCTCATCTCGCAGAGTCAAGATGAAAAATTCCATTGAGGATAAAAGTATTTTAAAAATCCTGAGGAAATTGAAATTAACTTTACGACAAGTGATTGAAAGAAATGAGAAATATATTATCCTTAAGTGTATTGATAAGCAAAATAAATCTGTAGTGCTAAAGTACAGTCACACTGGATCTAAAGAGGCGTGTAGAAGAATAAATAATGAAATAGTATTAACAAAAAATATAGTAACAACTGACCCCTTGCGCTTTCTGAGATATTATGCTCATGGAAAAAATTATCTGGTCACAGAGTTTGAGAACGGTATCTTTCTTTCCTCGAATTATCATTATGATGCAAAAATAATACAGAACATTGCTAATGCCCTAATAAATTTTCAATTAATGTCTGGTAAGCTTCGAGAGATAGGAGTGAGGGGCAGCGTAGGGTTGAATCGGTTCTATTTGAAAGTAATGCTAAAGCATTTAATTCATTTGTGGCCGGAATATATAAGTTTTTATGAATCGATTAAATGCTTATGGTTATTGATATCGAGTTTGCCTGTGATACAAAGGAAGCGTGTGATTTGCCATGCTGATTTTATACCCACGAATTTGATTTATAATCCAGATGAAGAGCGTATAATCTTCATGGATCTTGAAGGTTTTTTGATCGAGAACCATCCTCTCTATGACGTGATATCTTTTTGCACAATAGATGAGATTGATATTCGGCAATGGGAATGGCAAAGGCAATTTATAAGATATTATCTAGAAAGAACTGAAGGGACACTTGGATTTGATAGACAGTCCAGGGAATTCAAAAAAGCTTTTCGTGGGATAGTGATATTTTTTTTAGTCTATTGGCTGAATAATACGAGAATTAATATTGGAAACAAAACCTATTTTGATGGTTTGACAAAATGGAATTATATTTTGAAAAAAATAAAAGAACTCTTTTCAGATGGAATGTTCAATGGCAATTCTCGATTAGTCGACCGCTCTTTGCAAATCCGGAAGAACAATTTAACCCGGATGCTCTCTAAACGTTATTATCTCAAGGATCTGAATTGGCTACTTGGATGGAAATAATTTGTGTATCTTATACAGACCTCACTGAGACTATCTACAAGAAAGGCCTTTATTTGATCCGGTTAGAGAGCAATGAGAGGGAAAATCGAGTTGGGGATATTCCCTAAGGTACCGGTTATAAGATATCACAGCATAGCCGATAATCACGAGCACATCTGGAGTGGCTTGTCACTACCGGTGGGTATCTTCGAAAGACAACTTTTGTACTTGCATCGCAAGGGCTACAATACTATTACCCTATATGACTTGTATGCCTATGTAAAACATGGCTCTTCTGTGCCTCCAAAGCCTATTGTACTGACTTTTGACGACGGATATTTGGATAATTGGGTTCATGCTTTTCCAATACTGAGAAAATACGGAATGAAAGCGACGATTTTTGTGGCAACCGATTTCATCGATCCATCAAAGGAATGCCGGCTGAATCTTGAAGACGTTTGGTCGGAAAGGGTACCAAAAGAGAGCCTGCAATGGTGGGGGTATCTTTCATATCCAGAGCTGAGAAAAATGTACGAGAGTGGATTAATCGATATTCAATCTCATACACAGACACATACCTGGTATTTCACGAGCAACAGGATAATTGATTTTCATCACCCTGGTGATGAATATGTGTGGCTTTTCTGGAACACATATCCTAAGAGAAAATATCGTTGGTTGACTGAAGAATTCCACAAGTTGGTACCATGGGGAACCCCTGTATACGATTTAGAGAAGGCACTGCTAAAAAAGCGTTATTATGAAGATCCTCTGCTTGCCAAATTGGCGGTCGACCACGTTGCGCGTAATGGTAATAGGAAGTTTTTTGAAAGACCTACTTGGAAAGATGAGCTTTTCAAAGTCGTTGATGAATATCGCTCTACCCATACCTCCTCAGTAGGATACTACGAAACAGAGGAGGATTACCTAGAAAGAGTAAAATCTGAGTTGTGCCAAAGTAAGAAGACAATTGAGGTACATCTCAACAAGACAGTAGATTTTTGCTGTTGGCCTTTCGGCGATTATAATGAAACCATTCACAGAATTTCCATAGATGAGTGTGGATACCTTGCCACTGTGACGAAACAAAAAACGTTGCTTAACAAATTTGGCGATGATCCGACAAAGATCGGCAGGACGGACTTTGGGCAGGACTATCAAGGACCATGGAAAGGGAACCTGATATTCTTGAAATTTTATGGGACCGTGAATTATCAACGTGGGCTCACGATGGCATATAGTTTAGTTCTGTTAAGCAACAGACTCATGCGATTCTGCAATTTATTTCGATGAACATTTATATTGGATTTTCTAGAAACTTGGAGTTGACGTGCTGCCAATCCGTTCAAAACATAACCTATTGATTCAGAAAACGTCATGCTCAATATATGGCTTTAAAGGGTATATTCTCTAATATTGATTCGTAAATTTGCATAATTATGGATACAACGATCTCGAAATCGTTTATGGTGGGATTGGTAAGCCTCGCTATCGCTTGCATTGTTACCATGAGTGTCCTGGCACACGCGTGGATACCGCTCCTGCTATTTGCATCCGGCATTGGCTTTGTGCTGTTTACTGTGATTGAGCCGTTCAAGGGGATCTTAGTATGGCTGTTACTGTATCCCTACCTCAGGTCCTATATCCAAATACCTTTACCATCAGGGATCCCGGATTTGACCTTTGAGCGCGTGTTTATCGTTTGTATTCTCCTGGCTCTAATCGTACAGGTCATCCTCAAAACTAGGCAGCTAGTTCCTATTGGTATGATTGAAAAGGTAATGATCCTCTTTATAACAGTGGGGTTTGTTTCAACGATCTTTAGAAGCGATGATATAGGAAAAGAACTTTTAATTATCTTTGATGAAAATGCGATCCCTTTCCTGCTTTTTGCGGCGGCAAAGAACCTTTTTTCCTCCCATGATGAGGTTAGAAAGTTAAACTATGTCTTGGTCCTCCTGGGTCTGGGTCTTGCTTTCCATGGTATCTATCAGTACGTGACACATGCGACTCTTGCCGTGGGTTATGTCGATGAAGCACAATTAGCAAAATTTGAGGGGAGCCATCTCCTTGAGCACAGAGCTGTGGGCCCATTTGTATTGGGCCAAGCATACGGTGGCACTCTTGCTATCATTTTTATTTGGACGTTATATCTGGCTTTATTTGATAGCCAGGAGTTCAAAAGGTTTTTCTTGGTCATCGCCCTGGGGTTGATGGGCTTAGGGGTTTTCCTCTCCTTAACACGTTCCGTTTGGCTCGCATTTTTTGTCTCTCTGTTTATTATTCAAATATTTAACCAAAAATTGCGAAAATTATTTATTTTATCCATTGCCGGATTGACTATTGTGTTTCTCGTCACCTGGTTGATACTTCCCGAACGACCTCAATTTATGCAAAGGGCGGCGCAAGTAGGGACCATCTATCAGCGGTTGGCGAATTATAGGGCGGCATTATGGATGTCCTTGGCGAAGCCAGTCTTCGGCTATGGACCCAGTAAAGAGACTTTTCTCCCTGCCAGACTTGATTATCTCTCCGGGATTGGCTCCATCACGGCAGAAGAGGCTCGCGTCGCGTCGATACACAACCAATATCTAAATATATTGCTGCGGTATGGATTGCTCGGGCTGATACCCTATATGGCCATCTTTTTCCTGATGATCAAATCCGGTCTCAGCTTGACACGTCTGTTACCTGATAAGCAAAGCTCCCAGTATCAATTTGTCATCTTCTTCTGCGGAACACTCGCGGCCTACCTGCTGCAAGGCCTCTTTGCCGATGTAGCTGCCTTAACGTTTTTGAGCAGTCTTTTTTATATTTCTGCAGGCGTCCTTGAAGGGCTACGCTTTAGAGAACTCTCATGTCAAACGTAGCGACTGCTGGGGTAGCACTAGGATGAAACACGACCAAAAACTAATACTGCCGTTATCTGGCTAATTTTCGCTCTCATAGCCATCTGTCTTTTTACTATACAATATATTACACTTCCCAAGATTAAAGGTTTCATCTTATCTTCCTCCCCCGGATGAAAATTAAGTGGGGGAACTCATGAAAAAAATACTCTTCTTCACCATTGGACTATTATTAATTTTAGTAGGTACTACTGTGTTGAAGATTATATCTGAACCCACCGCTCCTAAAAAGCTTAGGAAACAAACAGAGGGTATTCCACAAGTTGGACTGCCCGTTTTTCCAGGAGCTGAAGGATTCGGAACGCTAACTCCCGCAGGCCGAGGAGGCAAGGTGATTGAGGTTACCTCTCTCGCTGATAGTGGGCCTGGAACTTTGAGGGAAGCTCTCAACTATCCGTCCCCTCGAATCATTGTTTTTGGTGTTGGAGGAATCATTGAGCTCAAATCCCATCTCTTTATCAATCATCCTTTTGTGACGATAGCAGGACAGACGGCTCCGGGTGATGGAATTGTACTTAAGGATTTCGGCCTTGCAATCACAACTAACGACGTTTTAATTCAACACATTCGGATTCGACCTGGAAATGAAGGTCATGTCAGGCCGGATGATAATGATGCTATAGCCATTTTTGGAAAACACAGCAATGTCAGCGGTGCCCATGATGTGGTACTGGATCACATTTCAGCGAGTTGGAGCGAAGACGAAGTAATTAGTACCTGGTTTGCACCGCACGATATTACCTTATCCTGGTCCATTATCAGTGAAGCCCTGGATAGAAGCCGCCATCCAAAAAAAACCCACAGTGCTGGACTTCTTATTGCAGACAACACTGAGCATGTCTCAATACATCACAATCTGCTGGCGCATAACGATTTCCGGAACCCACTCATCATAAGTGGCGGCACTCACGATTTTGTCAATAATGTCATCTATAATTGGGGACAAATCGCAACTGAAATCGTTGACTTTGATTCAGATACCTTCCTTAACTTTGTCGGCAATGTGTATATTCCTGGGCCATCGATAAAAACCCCCCACTTCAAAGAAATTATCATTAATATTGATCGAGGGAGCAAGGCTACGCCAAAGATATATGTAAAAAATAATTTGGGACCACATCGGCAAACACAAGACATTGATGATTGGGAGATTACTGGTTTTCAGTGGGATGATAAAGTATCTGCACCGAAAATCTATCGTTTACTTACTCCTTTTGCTACTCCTCCTATTACAAAATTAAGCGCGACAGAAGTTTTGGGAAAAGTCTTGGCTGAGGCTGGAGCTACAGCACCTAAACGAGACGCAGTTGACCTTCGTGTGGTAGCTGATGTAAAGAAGAAATCAGGCTCAATCATTAATTCTCCAAAAGAAGTGGGTGGTTATCCACGCTTTGAGAGAGGAACTCCCCCAACCGATAGAGACCATGATGGAATGCCTGATGAGTGGGAGAATAAAATGGGTCTAGATCCTAACGATCCTTTTGATGCAAATGGTGATCTTGACAGAGATGGTTACACTAACATCGAAGAGTACTTGCATTCACTGCTCAAATAGCCTTTCATAAATAACAAATCGCCTTATTATTATCCACAAAAGATTAACTATCATAATCTAGACAATTCTTCACTAATGTTCTGTTTAGTAAAACTGGAACAATAGAGCCGAACAACTTTTCTTGTATTCCATAACAGTTACGTCTACATGAATTATTATTCGCATTTGGGCAAAGAACTAAGTGAAAAATAGATGAAAGTTATGACCAAACCAACTGTTGTTCATCTGATTGAGGATTTAACTGTTGGGGGAGCACCGAAACTAACTTGCACGTTGGTCAGTCATTTGCGTGAGGGAAGGTATGACCCTCTTGTCTGTTGTCTAACTGCAGGCCCAGTGAAGGCAGAAATAGAAGATAGAGGGGTTCAAGTCATAACGCTAAACACCTCGAGGCGTAGCATTGTGCTTTTTCCTCTGTTTATTAAAGATATAGTTAAGACTATTACGGCATTGATATTACTGACGCGCAAAAGAAACGTTGAAATTATTCAAGCTCACTGTCCCGATCCCGTGATATTGGCTGGAATTATTGGGAAACTGTCAGGAGTCGGGGTTGTTGCAACCTATCACGGTCTTAAGATGTTTCCTTTTGATCGTAAACAGGGCGATCCTCGGAACCTTTTAAGGAGGTTTTTTTATCGATTTGCTGGGAAATCAGTTAATCGGTCTATCGCCGTTTCAGAGCCCATAAGAGACATGTTATGTCGCACGATGCAGGTTAAGAAAGATAAAATTGTTGTAATTAATAATGGAATCGATGCTGAAGAGTATGAAATAACTGTCGATTCAAGAGCTGTGATTGCTGAGCTTGGTCTAGACTTCAACAGTATAGTTATAACGTGTATTGGAAGATTAGTGTCGAATAAAGGGCATAAATACTTGATCATGGCAGCACAAGGTGTTATCCGGTATTATCCGAATGCAAAGTTCCTTCTCGTCGGAAATGGTCCTACTTTTGCTGAATTAACCGATCTCGTTTCGCAGCTAAGCCTTGAAAAGCATGTCAAGTTCTTAGGTGAAAGATCTGATATTCCAAATATACTTGCGATAACAAATGTTTTCGTTCTTCCTTCTTTTGCAGAANNTGCAGAAGGCATATCTATTGCCCTATTAGAAGCGATGGCTGCTGGAAAACCCGTAGTTGCGACAACAGTGCCAGGGAACAGAGAGGTAGTGGTCGATAAGGAAACAGGATTATTAGTGCCGGCCAAAGACTTTGAGGCATTGGGGAATGCAATCTGTAAACTGTTAGCTTATCCCTATATGGCAAAAAGGATGGGAGCTATGGGAAAGGTGAGAGTCAAGAATCACTTCAATGTCAAGGAAACCATAATTAGGATAGAGCAGATTTATGACGAAGTCATAAGAGAAAAAAGATCCAACAGGGGTAAAATAGTTAAACAATGAACATTGCAATTCTTATTGCAGCTTTTCCTCCCGATTGTATGGGAGGCGCAGAAATACAGGCGGCACATATTGCTATGCGTCTCTCCCAAAAACATAAGGTGACCGTATTTACTCGGTCTCGAATAAGAAAATCGGAACTCAAGAAATGTTATAGTTACCTTATTTGTAAGAGAAGTTTTAGCAATTTTCCTATCGTGAGATTCCCTCTCGATATTCTCTCAACCTTATTTTGGTTAGGGAGATATAAAGGGAAAATAGATGTCATCATTGCGTATCAAACCATTATTGATGGGTTAATTGGTGTGATAGCAAAGAAACTGTTTCATATCCCCGTTCTTGTTTCAATTAGGTCTGAAAAGGAATACAAAATACATGATTTCTATAAAAGTAGGTTATTTGCTCCTTTTGTTTTCAAAAATGCCGATAAAGTTATGGTTCAGTCACAAAGGATTAGGGATGATTTGTTGAACGAACTTTCTGAGTCTAAACACGATGGGCTCAGAAAAATCGTTGAAAAAAAAATATCTGTCATAACCAATGGTGTTACATTACAACCTGTAAAAACGGCTAAAGCCAATACAATTGTGTATGTTGGACGCTTAATTAAGACCAAAGGGGTACAATATCTGATTTTAGCAATGAGAGAGTGTCCTAATGAGAAGTTATTGATCGTTGGCGATGGTCCTGAAATGAGGAATCTGAAACGGGTAGCTAATAAAATGGATAATGTTGATTTTGTCGGTCAAGTTCACCCGGAAGAGGCTCAGCATTATATTCAAAGATCTAAACTGCTTGTGTTACCCTCTCTAAGCGAAGGTTCACCGAATGTGATTTTAGAGGCTATGGCTGGGGGTACTCCAGCAATTGCAACAAGAGTAGGGGGTATACCTGACCTGGTCAAGCACGGTGAGACAGGATTCTTAATTGAACCTGGTAATACAATGGAGATAGCATATTATATGAATAAGCTGATACATAATGAAAACTTTAGAGCTGAATTGGAGAAGAACTGTTTGAAAGAAGTACAACGATACTCGTGGAAAAACGTTCTCAAATCTATAGAAGATGAATTGAGACTCGTTGTAACCAGATGATCAAGCGCAATTGAACAAAGCATTTGTTATGGTACAACATAAAAATGTGACGCAAAATAACCTATGTTCCTAACTGAACCACAATCTCCGCATTACGATGCCGGGAAGTTTCGTGCGATTTCCGAAAAAGCAAATCATTTCGACTGGGAACTCTACTATCGATTTAAACCAGAAAGAGATAGGTTTTGGTTGAAACATTTAGAAGCCGATCTGGGGTTCCGCAGAAGGGTTGAAGAACATTTTAATGAGTTTCAGCTTTCTGTTAACAAGACGGCCCGATTTCTCCAAGACATTCGCGCTCCAAAAATATTGGATATCGGACTAAGCTCGGAAAAGATGGATAAATATCTATTCGATAAACTCGGTGCTGAAGTGACCGTCATCGATATTCAACGGGAAGCTGAAGAATTTCATCAAGGATTATTTCGCGGACCAGCTTCCTTTATTCTAGCGGATGTCCTCACGTTTTGTAGGAAACACCAGAATGTTTCTAAATATGATCTGGTCTATAGTATAGGACTCGCCGAACACTTTCCTGATAAGACAGGCATCTTAGATGCTCATATTCGACTGACAGAGATCGGTGGCATTGTTCTTATTTATGTTCCGATAGACAACAGATTGAATCGCGATCTTACCAGGTTAGCCTCGGAATGGGAGAATTTCGGTTATCGTGAGCTACTTACGCCTGAAGAATTAACGAAAATTTGC
>JABAOC010001621.1_pt5 | contig 17851 bp, 19 predicted proteins | sample 7062161 | NCBI WGS metagenome assembly JABAOC01 (sample SAMN14538625, study PRJNA623070) | marine sediment metagenome | biome: marine biome [ENVO:00000428]; feature: marine pelagic biome [ENVO:01000023]; material: deep marine sediment [ENVO:00002113] | place: India: Gulf of Khambhat ... | reverse complement strand
TCGATTCTGATGGGTGGTAAGAGGGGATTTGAGGATGTGCGCATGTAGAACGAATAGATATGGCAGTCTATCAGGTCCATGAATGGGGCGGCTCTCATAGTACTTCTCAAGGCGCTCTTAGGGGAGAAGATGTTGGTTCTCTCGCCAGCCTTCAATGTCTGAAGCAGGACAAAGGCGTCTGGAAGGAAGGTTTTCTCCTGCAGCCCAAGGTAACGAATCAGATATCTGGCAGTTGCCCTCTTGACCACCCCTGCAACCGCAACGCCTCTGTCGGCACACATGCTTAGCAGGAAATTCACGGAAGAGATCAGAGAGAGACGGTCTCCCTCCTCACCCTTCCGAGCCCACCAGTTGCTGAAGGCGAGGGGGCCATCAATCAGCAATAGGTCTAAGCCGTCGTTTTTCGTCAGGAAGCTCGCTGAGGTTTCGAAGAGTTTGGTTTCGCGCCTGACGCTCACGATCTCGTGGAACTTCTCGCTTGAGAAGCGGTAGGGAAGTTTAATGGCTTCGGGGCTTGTGAAGTATCTTCTAGCATTTGGCAGCTGATAGATGAGGGCTGTTATGACGGCGAACCACCTTGAGGCTAATGGAACCCTCTGGCTGCCTGCATCGGCGCCAGCGACCTTGTCATAGACAATTCTACGATCTACATGGTAGAAGTTTAGCTGTCTTTTGACCTCGGAAACAATCTCTGGAAGCCTCGTGAAATCCTTGTGGGCGTCCTTAGAGACCTCATCTAGGATGAGATTTCTTAGAGCTAGACAGAGACGTGGATAGGTTGTTGCACGTTTGTTCAGCAAACCACTTATTAGGCAATTTGGCTCATTTTTAAGTTGGGTGCGGTGGGCTAACATCCGCTAAACACCCCCTAAGAGCGGTTTGTCGCTAAAGCCGGGAATCCCGACCTAGCGACCCGCCGCACCGCCAATGGTGCATGGAAATATCTTAGCAGTTCTCTTCTCGTAAGTTGGGAAGGATTTCATCCTCAAAGTGCTTGATTCCTAACGTAGATATCCTATACTCGCCTCTCTCTAGCCGTTCTGCCCAGCGGTCATTGACGAGAGTGGTTATCCTGCGACTTATACTGCCTTTGTTTTTACCTGTCAGGGTTACCAGTTCATCTAGTGACAGCGAGGGATCGTCAAACAAGTTGAGTTTGTAGCCAACAAAGGCTCCCAGCAAGTTTAGTCCAACCAGTTCCTTAACGGTTGGTTTTTTCTCAGATAGCACAATCGGACCACTTTGGGCGATGGCAACTATGCCCTCCATCTTCTCTATGAGTCCCCGCAAGTCCACAGTCAACCGCACTCGGGATAACACTTCCAGGCCGGGGCAAATCTTGTCTAGAGATGATATTAGGGCTCGCAACACCTGATCGACTGGACCCTTGAAGTCTTCTTCAAATCCGCCGTACTTTACGTAGATCTCAATATCGTCTCGTTTATCCTCTCCTTTCACGTCCAGCAACTTTTCCTCCCTCATTCGCCTTCCTCCAACCTAGGCAGAATCTCCTCCATAAACTCCTTGACCCCATAGGCTGTTACCCGGTACTTCCCACGACCAACCCGCTCCACATATAATTCACTCACCAGCTCACTCAGCCGACCAGCAACGGTGCCGGCGGGCTTTCTTGTCTTGTCCAACAGATCCGCCATGGAGAGATTGTCATCCTCAGCCATACCGATCTGATTTCCAGCGTAAGTGGCAACCAGATATGCAAGAATGAGTTCACTGTCGGTTAATTCATCGGTGTCCTTTAGGATTACGGGTCGACCCTTAGGAAGAAACGATATAACACCTTTAAGTCCTCTTAGAAGACGCTCCAAATCCACCGTGAGTGTTAGTCCGCTGACAATTTCGTAATTGGGGTATACGTCCTTTATGAAGTTGAAGACAAACCTCAAAACCTCATCTGCTGACCCTTCGCATGTCGACTCGAGGGACCCATACTTAAGACTGACCTTTAACTTGGGGTTGTCTCTCCTTCTAGAAAGGCTCTTTTTAACCTCGTAGTCTTGATATGATCTCCTCAACCCAGTTTCTCCCCCTGACTGAAAGTCTGTAAAGGTCCCCCTCTTTGATAGAGATGCCCTCACGCTTCATCTCACTCATTCTGGCAGCGTATCCCGCCATGCTCATACCGCTCAGAGAAAGAAGCCTGCTGACCTCTTTCGGCTCCAAACCATCTGGTCCAGAGGCGTACAACAATAGTCCGATGGCCTCCTTGGAAGTCAACTTTTCGGGTGGCAGTATAATGGCTGGGCCATCAACTGTGGACTCCACTACGCCCATCAGCTCCTCCCTCTGTTCTGGAGCCAGTGCCCGTTCTAAGATTGACTGGTCAATCACACTCATCCACTCTGGAAAGGAGCGCAACTCATCCAAAAGCTCCTCTAATCTTTCAGCTTCCAATTCTATTCGACCGAACGGTCTTTCAATAACAATTCTGTATTTCATCGTAAACTCTCTACGTAATTTTGACGTTTGGACACTACGTAGATAGCACCTTCCTGTATTTAAGATTTTTCCACAGAATTGTGATTAACAAGAGTCTTTCGCTAGCGATTAAAAGCTTCCAAGTCTTGTCGATGTTTTTTGAAGAATGAGCGAAAGGCTTTTGTCAAATGGTATGTTTCCACAGTTTCTAACGGAACCCACTCAGCGTCCAACACGTCACCACCTGGTTTCAATTTTCCTCCTCTAGGTCTAGCCAGAAACTGCAGTAAAACATAGTGAAATCGAAATCCTCCCTCATCATCTCGGTAGATGCTGTCAACCACATCCATGGGTCTTTCCTCCACGATCTCTATGTTCAAGCCACATTCCTCTTCCGCCTCTCGGAAAGCAGCCTTTCAAACCTTCTCCCCAAGATTCACTGCTCCTCCGGGTATACTCCACTTACCCTTTCCAGGATCAACGCCTCTCCTTATCAAAACAAGTCTACCATCATGAACAATGAGCGCTCCAACACGTACAATTGGCTATGTCGGATACTCGCGCCTCAAACTCTAACCTCTCCTAACAGTATTCGCACCTCTCATCTACCTCTTATGCTTTAAAAGTGACCTTCTCTACTACAGTTAAAGATTCAAGAGTCTCCGTGATAGGGGCTAGATCATGAAGCCTTTCAGTTTTGTTCATGTGGCTGATCTACATCTTGGCTATGCCCAGTATAATCTGGACGCGCGACGCCAAGACTTCAATAGGACCTTCGGAGAAATTGTTGAGAAAACCCTGGGATTAGAGCCAGACTTCATGATCATCGCGGGAGACATCTTCCAGCACGCCCGCCCCTCAAACATCATCCTCGAAAACGCCATAACCAACTTCAGGCGATTGAAAGATGCTGGAATACCCGTACTCGCCGTAGATGGCTCCCACGACTCCGCCCCAAACGTCATCACGGGCACAATCCTCACTCCACTAGACAGCGCTGGCTTAGTTCACTACCTACCACGCCACAAAGGCGCCTCCTGGCGAAACGAAAGCTGCTACGTCTACGGCATCCCAAACTTCCGAACCAGAAGGAGAACCGAGGATAGCCTTCCAGCCTTCATGGAACATAACAAGCCCGAGCCCGACCCTTCCCTATTCAACATCTTCGTCTTCCACATGGCCCTAGACCTTCCCAGCGTGAAGCCTCCACAGATGGAGGCCGAAGCCAGACCCGAGCTGATCCCAGAGGGCTTCAACTACTACGCTGGAGGCCACATTCACAAGCCCTACGAAATGCCTTTCAAAAACGGCCTTCTCGTCTACAGCGGCTGCACAGAAACCGTGAGCTACGAGGATGCCGAAGTTGAGAAGGGATTCTACCACGTCGAAGTCAACCAAAAATGCGTTCCAAAACTCAACCGCATCAGGCTTGAGACTCCGAGAAAATTCATAATCCTAAAACATGACTACACTGGTTTAACTCCCAAAAAGATAACCGAGACGGCAGCAAAATCCGTGAAAATGGCCGATGAACCGGGGGCAGTGATCGTTCCCGTGCTTCAGGGAACATTGCCCGCCGAGGCTAAACGGGGAGAAATCGACCTCTCCAAGATAAGAGGCGCAGCTGAGAAAGCACTCCATGTGCATCCACTTCTTCAGCTGAGAGAAACCGAAGTCTCAGAAGAGGTGATTCGCTCCATATTCAGAGGAGAACTGAAAGACCTCCGAACGAAAGCCTACGAATACTTCATTCAAATCTTCTCCGAACGTTATACCAGTGAGAAAGCTGAAGAAATAGTGAGGCTGGCCGTTGATTTAATCGAACCTCTAGTGGAAAAAGACGAAACGAAAGTAAAGGAGAATTTGGAGGCATTTTCAGATGAGAGTTAAGTCTGTTCAACTCGAAAACATCCGATCACATGTTAAAACTGAAATTCCCTTCGCCGACGGATTCAACTGTCTCGTGGGGGGCCTAGGTCGCGGGAAATCAAGTGCTCTATATGCTATAGACTTTGCCCTATTCGGAGAACCGCTAGGCAGAAGCTACAATTACCTCCTCAGAGAAGGAGCACAAGCCGGCAAGATAGGCTTACATTTTGTACATGGCGGAAAAAACTATAAAATTTTGAGAGGACTTCGAAGACAAGAAGAAGGCATAAGCCAAGACATGGAAAAACTCAGATTCTTCGAAGAGGACCAGCTAATCGCCAGCGCAAAGAACGAAGCAGTTGTCGAACAACTGAAGGCAATAACAGGTCTCGACAAAGAACTCTTCCGCGAGGTCGTCTGGGTACAACAGGAACATCTCAAAGAATTACTTGACATGACCCCACGGCAAAGACAGAAAAAGATGGACGAACTCTTCGGTCTCTCCGACTACGAGGTTGCTTGGAGTGAGTTAGCTGGTTTCCGAAAAGAGTACGAAGGTGAAAAGACGGCCTACGAACGCGACGTAGATGTAGTCGGGATAGAGAAACTTCAGAACGACTACAACAAAGCAGTTGAAGAATTCTCACTGATTCAAGACAAACTTGAAGACCTGAGAAGAGAGCTAATGCAAGCCGAAGCATCACTTAGAAACGCAACAACACGCCTCCAGAGCCTCGAGAAGCTGAGAAGAGAGACCGAAGAATTGCGGAGGAGGGAAGCTGAACTACAGTCGAATGTGACTAATATAGAAGAAGCATGTGCAAGGCTAGCAGAAGAAAGCGAAGCGAAGCAAGCACGTATCAACAAGCTAGGTGAGAGCTTGAAACAGATAGATGAACAGGAGAAAACGTATCGAAACAAGCTGCAGGAAGCAGAGCTAAACCCTGACCAAGAAATCGAAGAGCTTCGGAGATACCTTTCGACGCTCGAAGACCAGATGGCAAGCATAAGAGGCGAACAGCAGGCCACCAAAATGCAGATGAACTCCACTCAAAATCGCATTTCAAGCCTAAAGACGGAAGATAAGTGCCCCCTATGCCTTCAAGTTCTCGCCGGGGACTACAGAGAGAATCTTCTCGGCCGTCTTCACGAAGAGAATGTTGAACGTGAAAGAGGGCTAGTGAAGTTTCGAAGGAACATCGACAAGATAGAGGGATTACACAGTGTTGTTGACTTCGTTTCCTCCAATCTGCAGGTGCTCATCCCTAGAATCGAAGAAATAAGAATTCGAATCTCCGAAGAACAAGAATCTCTTGACAAGCTCTCAAAAGGGTTTGAGGAGGCGCAAGAACGGGAAAAAACGCTTCGAAGCCAACTAGACACCACACGCACTGAGATCACCAAATTTGACGTCAGCGAACTCGAGTCTGCAAGGAAACTCCGTGACACGGCCTTCGACCGATACTCCTCTGCGAAGTCTAGATTAGAGACGCTGGAAAGCCGGAAGATAGACGCCGCATCAAGAACGGACAGCATCAAGGAACGGCTAGACCACGCGGAGAAGAAAGTTGGACGGCTGGAGACAATCGAAAGACTACTGGGGGTTATTGATGACATAAGGGGCGCCTACAGAAGCATCCAACCCAGACTGAGAAGCGAGTTCATCAAATACTTGGAACGGGTTATTCAGCGAGTCTTAGACGACATCGTTGGGGCGGAAGGACCAATGCTAGTCGTGGATATCGATGAGACATATACGCCTTCCATGAAGAGTGAGGAAGGCTATGAACGAGATGTTTCAAATCTTTCAGGAGGAGAGCGGACACTCCTTGCATTCGCCTACCGCCTGGGCTTAGGACAGCTGATCATGCACTCAAGAACCGGACATGGCCTATACTTGCTGTTATTGGACGAACCGACAGAAAGTCTGGGAAGAGAAGACGGATCAGTCTATCGACTAGCCGAGGCCATCTCCAGATCAAAGGCCATCCAACAAGTAATCGCGGTGACCCACAGCGAGGCATTCGCAGAAAAGGCGGAGCACGTCATACGTGTGGAGAAGGAGGCGGGCGTTAGCAGGGTCTCCGCGGAAAGGTGACCCTCTTTTTCATTGCTCCTCTTCGGTTCTCTCTTGTTCTTCTGGAGCTTTCTGAGTGACTGATAGAGGCGGAGGCGTGGAAGCCATCGCCCAACCGATCCATGCAACGATGAAGAGGAAAGCGTAGACGATGATCCCGACTGGGATGATCAATGCCCAATCGCTAGGTGACCTTCCAAGTATAAGCGTGTCTGGTGGCAGGATCAACCAGGAGAAAAGCCAAACGAAGTATCCAATCATGGCGAGCACGCTGACGATGAACATGAGCATGCCCAGACTCTTATCGCGCACGGATAGCCCTCTCTTGAAAAGGTTGAGGCAGACTCCACTTAAAACTTTCTAGACATCATATTTCAGGGGTTCTACGCGATCGAATCGCTTGAAGGAAAGGGGTGAAATATGGCTGTTGGAAAATTATTTAAGTTCATATTACGAACGGCTATGAGAGGAGAATGATATGAGATCAGATTACGCACTATATTTCGTTGCCATCATATGCTTCATCCTAGCAGCCTTTGTCCTCGCTGGATCGTCCGGCTACATTGGCTATCTCGCTATCGAACCATTGATCAGCATTGTCGCTACAGCAGTCTTGGCTATCTTGGGCTTAATCTCCGCAGGAGCAGGCTACTTGCTAAGACCAGGAGAGATGACGCTAATTCCGCGACCTCATTTGCCAGCTCCCAAACTATCCTCATCACCTCCGACGCCTCAGCTAGGTTTGCCAGTAATCCCACCTATTGAGGTCACAGAAGTCAGAGGAGTTGGTCCGAAGAGGGCGAAACAGCTTAGAGAGCTTGGAATCAATACTGCTCAGGACTTGGCTAAAACCACGGCAACCACGTTAGCAGCAAAGACAGAGCTCTCGACTAAGATAACCCGTAAATGGGTCAGAAGGGCGAAGAGGCTCATCAAAGAAGTCTCTCAAGAAAAATACTAACAGCACACATTCTTTGCCGAATAACACACATTGTCTAATTATTCGTGTACAGCATCCATCAAGAATCGCAACTATGGAAAATATTTCAAAAATAGCGATAGAGTTATTTTGAGGACACCTAGCTTGGAACCTAACAAAGAGATCGTAACAATTTTTTTAGACGCTAAGACGAAGCAGGTTTCAGACATCACTCTACATAAAAAAAATATTCGATTCAAGTGTAGACGACGTGCCACTTTCTGCTGCCAATTAGGAGGACCCAAGCTCACTCAGAAAGATATCAAACGCATAGTTAGAGCGGGCCACAAGGCAAGAGACTTTTTTGTGCCTTCCAAAGGCGGGTCAGAGAGCTCACCGACGTTTCTTGGCAGTCTGAAGAATTTAGAGGATGGCTCATGCGTTTTTCTTAGATGCAACTCGAAAAAAGGCAACTATGGATGTTCAATCTACAATTTTAGACCAGCACTCTGCAAGCTTTATCCCTTCGATTTCTGCAAGATAAATTCTCAATCCATCATACTGAGGTTTATTCCATGTTGTAGAGGCCTGAATAATCCTGAGGGAGAACTCGTGAATCAAAGGTTCATTACTGATTCTCTGCTTGATGCTATTTTTGACCTGATGTCTTGATGTGCATTAATGCAGAGAGATGAATCTAGAGAGGTAAATAGAGAACTATGAGGATGGAAGTGAGAACTCTATCTTTGATAGCCATTTTCGCGGCTCTTGGAGTAGTTTGCGATGGTGTGGTGACGCCTGGCTTCTCAGCTGGAGTGTGGTTTGGGTGGATCTTCCTAGTCAGCCCGATCGCAGGAATTGTGCTTGGACCCTACAATGGGTTCATTTCCACTTTGATAGCCGTTATGATTGGACACTCGCTCTTTCCAAGGGATACAGTATACGAATTCATATTCACTATAGGAGCACCCGTTGGCTCTATGATGTCTGGATTTGCGTTTAAGGGGCAATTGAAGAGGCTTTTTGCCTTCTACACCGTTATGCTTGGGACTTACTTCGCTACACCCGTTTCCAAGTATCTCCCAATCTGGGGGATGTGGGATTGCTACGTTGCCTATGTCATCCTCATAATTCTAGGTGTCATCTTGATTGTACGAGGATTGGATGAGACCAAGCGGATGTCCCCGTTTGCAGTAAGCGCCTTTCTTGGCCTTGAAGCAGACGTGCTCCTCAGGATCTTCATATTGGTTCCATGCCAAGGCTACCGGTTCTTCTACGGATTGACACCCGAGTTGTTGAAGGCCACATGGACCGTTCCAGCACCCCTAATCACCCCTTTCAAAGTGCTGCTATCCACATTCATCGTAACGTTGATTGGACCGCAAATCAAGCGCACCATTGGAAACTCAAAGATCTCTTAAAGTGCAGATTTCCAATAGCCGACTACTAACCGATTGTGTAGTTACAAGAATCGCGGATTGCTTCTGCAGTCTCACTTGCCTTTTGTAATATGTAGCCTCTATTTGGACCCTCTACTATAAGAGAACAGAGTGGTTCACCTTCTTCTACAATAACCCCAGGCAGAGGAATATCCCTTGCGCCTTCAAAGGTGTTCAACTCAGGCGCAATCAGACGCCGTGGGGCAAATAAAATAAATCGAGCGCAAAAAACGGAGGTTCTCTTTGAAATGGTCGGAAGGCTTCCTTGAACACAAGCTTCTACATGAGCTTCTACAATGTTCATTCTTAGAACTCTTTCAACACATTCCAGCGTTCCTTGAAATCGCGGGTTCACTTCAATAACGTATGGTACGCCTTGTCTGGAGATCACTAGATCTACTCCATTAGACCCAACAAGACCAAGGTGCTGGGCAACCCCCCCAACCACACGCTTACACTCATCCACAACACTTCTAGGAACCGACAGAGGAACCATATTTCCACAATATCCAAAAGACTCTCTTTGGCCAAGTTCCTGCATTCCAATTAGCTGTTCGTTCACTGTCAGAGTGACAACGCCCTTGATAGAGGAGATCAAAGAAGCACTTGCATGAATCCCGGAGATGTATTTTTGAATCAAGACTTTCTCATCCAGAAAGGAAGCCTCTCTAAATGCTCGTTTTAATTGCCGAAAAGCTTCGGCTTTTCTCACACGCGCACCCCCGAAGCCCCTTGAGGGCTTGACAACAATCGGATATCCTATGTCCTTAGATTCTTTCCTAGCCTCTTCAAGATCTTCTACGACCGCCGTCTCAGGGTGAGATACTCCTATGCGATCTAGTTCACGGAAGAATTGTGTCTCATCACGGGTTTTGCGAATGATGCTGGGATGATTTCCGAGTATGGGAACCAGCTCATTGAGCTCAGATAGGATATCTGAAGAGTCGTCTAGACCAGAGGATAATAAGGCAGCATTTATCTCGTATCTTTTAAGAAGGACTTTCGCCAACTGTAGAAGAAATTCAGGGCTGAAAACCCTGCTCAAGTATCCACAGCCCCTCCCAGGTCTCTGCTTAATGGCTGACAGACTTTCGCGGCACACTCGTTTGAGGTCTTGATCCCCGAAGTGGTCCACAGCGAATACTTCATATCCAGCTCTCTTCGCGGAAGCAGCCAAAGAAACGCTGTCCACTCCTATCACCAAGAGATTGCTAAGATCCAAAATCTCAACTTCCGTCAACGAATAGCCCCCGCAATGCCTTAAGAGATTATCTTAATTATCTTGATGTCTTCTTAATTTCAGTATACTCCAATTAGTCACAGAAATATCGTAGCAAATGTGCGTTTGTGAGAGATGGGGAAAGGCCCATGACAAAAACTGCTAAAAGGCCATCAAGAGTTAAACCCACTCCGACTGTCTACGACGACTTCTTAGACTGTTTCTTGAAACTTGAATGCAACAACCCCTCAGGCAGCCACAAAGACAGAGAGACACTTTATCTGGTCAACAAGTTTGGCTGGGACAAAAGCTACATTGTCATCTCTAGTGGAAACGCAGGGATATCCCTAGCTTATTGGATGAAGGAAAAGGCGACGGTGCTTGTACCAGAGATCACGCCTAGGGCGAAAATCGATGCCATAAAAAAGCATGGTGCAAACGTTATTGTCAAGGGCGAATACTATTACGATTCCTACAAACTCGTGGAGAAAATCGCCAAAGAGAGGAAGCATATCAATGTCTCTCCTGGATTTGCCGATCGATGGAAGGGAGATAAGATTATCAGTTATGAATTGAAACCTCTAAAGCTTGATCACGTGTTAATCCCCTCAGCTAATCACACACTCGCGTACGGGGTTGCCTGCGGCTTTCAAGAGATGTTTGACGAGGGTATGGTTGCGAAGCTGCCCATGATAGTGTCTTGTGTCGTTCCGAATCATCCCTTCATCAACTTAACGGAAAAAATCAAGGACCGATTCAAGCAAACCTTCAGCTCAATCTACACCCATGGTGGCGAAGGAGAAAATCTGGAAGGACATTTTCTGCGCATTCCATTTACAAAGACAGAATCAACGCACGATCTTGCCTCGGTCTGGAGGCTCGGTGAGAGATATCCTCAATATGATCCGGCAGTTTTGCTTGCCATGAAAGTTTCAAAGAAGTTTTCTGGAAAGAATGCGGTTATAGTCACTGGGATTAAGCGTTCATAACAATCCTAAATAAGCAGTCAGCCGAGAAACATGAGATAGAGGATAGAACCATGAGAATCCATGAATCGAAAACCGGAAGAGTAGTCTTCGCTCGACTCTCTGAGGATGAAGACTTGCTCGAAGCCATAACTCTTCGAGCAAAACAAGCCAAGACTACCGCTGGCTTTTTCACTCTCATCGGCGCCCTAAAAAAAGCGAAGATTGGTTTCTACCACAAACAAGAATACAAGTCTATAGAAATCTCCGAACCTGTGGAGATAGCGTCTTGTATGGGAAACATCTCCGTCAAAAATGATGAAGAGCCCATCGCTCATGCTCACGTAGTGATCTCAAACGAGAGAGGAGAGTCCTTTGGAGGACACCTTCTTCCCGGTTGCGTAGTCTCGGTAAACGCGGAGTTGGTTCTAGTTGAGGCTACAGATTCTGGATTGCAGAGAATGTTTGATGAAGAAACGAAACTCTACTTATGGGATACGTGAATCAAGTATAATACTGATGCCTCTTTTTCCAGCATAAGTGCCAGTTTCAGAACGGCAATTCTATCATAGTTTATTGATTTTGAATATTGATTTTTCCGTCATAACTGATTTTACGCAAAGACTAGCAGGCATTCTCAGGGTACAAGATGAGCACCGAACTTAGGAAGATTCAACGAAAAATCGCCAAACTGAAGAGGGACGCGGAGGAACTGCGACGCCTCAAGTCAGCCTGTGACGACCTCAAGAAGCTCCGCAAATCACTAGTTGAAACAGAATTCGATTAGCTCAAGAGCATTCCTAGATACGAGAGGAAAACAAAAACAATTTTTCGAATGCAAACTTCCAAGTACGAGATGTTTTTCAATGATGTCTGAAAAATGATGGGATCAACCTTTTGTTAATCCATACATGAGCCCGACCATAAAGCTGCCCATAAACATCAAGCTTGAGGTGAGAGGATTTAAGAGTGGGAAAAAGGTGGCAACCAATGTTGACATAGTTTCTGCCAATCCGCTGAGATTTAGATTAATTACGCTCACATGAGCCATATACGCAACCAAAAGGACGAAAGCTCCGATAGTAAATGCAAACCTATAAACCTTCTTAACCGTATACCCAACGAAGAACCCCCCAAGGCCACCCATGCTCAACGGAATAACCAAGGGCAAAAGCGGGGTCAAAACTTCGCTCATTCTCAAATCACTTCCGAAGCTCGATTAATTTTATCGAGAAATCACGGTCCCGCAGTTTTTGCAGTAATAGAAATTTCCCTTGACTTCGCTCTGCTTTGCCTTGTTGATCTTGCCTTTGCAACTAGGACAATCCATCTATTTTCTCACCTTCTGTTCTACACTCTTCTGAAGAGGCTGTACTCTAAAGGTTCAGGATCAAAACGTTGACAGCCCTCACATGTATCCTTATTTGTTTTCTCTCGTCGCAAGGCGCAGTAAGCTCCATGTGACAGCAAAAGGGCATGCCTACAGTCGTTGCAACTTATTATCAGATCGCTGCTAATTTCCTTGATAGCATGTTTTGTAGGTTTTTTAAGTTCTTGTAAAACATTGATTTGACGAACCATTCGAGCACCGAATGTGCGTATTGAGAAATCTATTAAAAATAGATTATGAATTTGAAATGAAGGATCAGAATCACAATTCCTTACTTGTTATGGGCATCTATAGAAATGTGGGTTTATCGTAGTGGCTTTTCCTTCTTGCCGAGCACTAATTCCTTGAGGGAAACCCCATTGATCATAATGACCTTCCAACGGACTCCTGGAATGTCTCCCATACTCCTCCCGCGAGAGCCGCCGATTCCTTCAACTATCACCTCGTCATGTTCGTCAACAACGTTTAGGGCGCCGTCGCCTGGAAGGAAGGCTGTAATGAGTCTACCGTTCTTGATTAGTTGAGTTCTCACGCACTTTCGAATCGCGCTGTTGGGCTGTTTGCTCTCAACGCCAACTTTCTCTAGGACTATTCCTCGCGCCATGGGCGCACCCTCTAGAGGGTCGGATTTGACATCAAGCCTGAGCATTCGGCGTTTGTAGTAGATGTCGCTCCACCTGAGCTTTTTCCGTTTCCCACGTAGTTGTCTCGCAGCGAACTCGCCCTTTGGCGACTTAGAGCCCATGATCTTTCTTCCTCAATCACATGATGCTGACGTGTTGTATTTGAAAATATCGTTTGGCTAGGAATCGGATTCTTTCGGCATTCCTTCCGTTTTTGCCGATCGCCACTCCTTTGTCCTTGGGATTAACAGCAACCACTGCAATAGTTTTTCCGTCAGGTCGCTCAGTTATCCGGATTTCCTTCACTCTCGCAGGTTTCAAAGCATTCTTGATGAATTGAGCGGGATTATCTGAGTGTTCAATTATTTCATGCCTTTTCCCGGTCATCTTCTCTAAGAGACGAATGTTCTTGCCTCGTTTTCCTATGGCCATCCCAACTTCTCCTTTCTTTACGACAAAGATTATTCTGTTAAGTTCATCGTCAATTATGCAGTCCTTGACCATCGCGCCTGTCATGCTTTCAAATAGAGCTATATAGCGCATCTCTCGGCTTGTGAACCTTATTCCGCTAGACATCCGTAGCCTCCGCAAGCTTGAGTATATCTGAGTCCCCGGGTTCCCTTATCGCCAACGCTGAAACCATGAAAGGTTTTCCACACACTCCCCCTAAGTCTATGCTAGTTCCATTGTAAGTAACCAACGGGATGTCAGAAAGCCTACAATAATATTCGATATCTTCACGAGCGCCCTTTGGACAGTTTGCCGCTAAGATCACCAGTTTGACCTTTCCTACCTTGGCGTTCTTTACGGTGTTGTTAGCTCCCAAAAAGATCTTCCCAGTTCTCACGGTTGTGGCGATGGCCTTGTTGACATCGATCATTTCGTCTCCTCTCTGGGTGCCGTAGACATGTAGAGATCAACTAAACCCGTGCCGATAGGTATCGACTGCCCTACTATAACGTTTTCTGTAACTCCACTTAGCGGATCGCTTTCACCTTTTATGGCGGCTTCGATTATGTTCGGAACCGTGATCTCGAAGGCTGCCCTTGCAAGAACGCTAGCTTTCTCTCCGCTGATGCCATGTCTTCCTATCTGCCGCACGTCGCCTGTTGCTGTCATGATGTCGGAGACCAGCATGACATGCCTTACATCTACGTCGAGGCCCTGTTCCTCAAGCACGCCTATTGCTTCTTTGATTATTAGGTTTCTTGCAGCTTCGATTCCAAGCGTTTCAGCGGTCTCATGTATGTGATTGGTGAACGTTCGTTTCGGGTCCACACCACGAACTCCGAGTACTTTTGCTAGGTTAGACCCATCTGTTCTTATAACCCACTCTCGCCCTTCTTCAGTAACAAGAACTCTACTGATGTTTGATAGACCCTTGACATGGTATGTTGAGAGTTTGTCAAGTAGTTTCTTAGCGTCTTTTGGTTTCTCTGGTTTGATGTTGAGTCGGTCGTCTCTGATCCGTATTGTGCATTTCGGTAGGCGCAATCCTTTCTCAAGTTCGTCTAGCGAGACGCCTCGATCTTCCATCATTGTTAGGCCCAGATTTATGACAACCTCTTCCTTCTCAGGGTCTATGTACATGGCTTTCGAAATATCGCCCATGGTTGTATGAATGATTTCACGAGCTACCTCGGTTGCTTTCTCTTTGCTTTTTCGATGCTCTCTGTCGAGGTAAACGCTCATAATTGGCGTAGAAGGTGTTCGTCGAGCGTCGACTATTTCGATAAGGCGTGGCAATCCGAGAGTTACGTTTTGCTCTCTTACTCCCGCGTAGTGGAACGTTCGGAGGGTCATCTGGGTTCCTGGCTCGCCTATGGACTGCGCTGCCACGATTCCAACAGCCTCGCCCGGCTCCACTAGAGACCGCTTATAGTTCTCTAAGGTTTGAGAGATAGCTTCGTCTATGCCTTGTTGGGTCAACTTGGCTTTGTTCAACTTTGTTCTTAATTCTTTAAAAAGGATAGGTGTAAGCTTGTCCTTGACTCCCTTGACGCGTTCCTGGATTTGTTTCTTTGATGCTGGTTTGCCTTTTCCTCTCGCAATTCGGATTTGTTCAAGAAGCCTTTCGATATTGACAGCCTTTCCGTGATCACTCTTCGCTGGATCTACTCCATCTTCCCCGTATCTGAATTGGATGATGTCACCAACGGCATTTCGAACTGTTCCGTCGTACTCGATACGCAGATGTTCTAGGGCATTGATAAGACGCCTCTGCATATACCCACTCTGTTGCGTTCGCACGGCCGTGTCTACAAGTCCTTCTCGCCCGCCCATGGCATGGAAGAAAAATTCAACGGGGTCTAGACCTTCCCTGTAACAAGAATACACGAAACCTCTCGCCTTAGGAGTTGGGTCTCCTAGCTCAAAGTGTGGTAGAGCCCGATTGAGGTATCCACGCATGATTCTTTTTCCTCGCACAGACTGCTGGCCAACACACGCGGTCATTTGACCGATGTTGAGGCTAGATCCCCTAGATCCAGTCCTTGTCATGATCATACCTGAATTACCTACGTCAAAATCTTCGTCGGCCGCTCTTCCCGCCTTGTCCCTAGCTTTTGCTAACTCGTTCATCACGTATATTTCAAAGGATTCAGTTGGAGTTTGACCCGGCAACCTTTCTAATGTTCCATTCTTAAACTTCTTTATTAACTCCTGTATTCGCTCTTCGGAGTCCTGTATAATGTTACCTATTTTTCGCTGGACGGCATCAGATAACTCAAGTTCGTCGAAGGAGTAGGTGAACCCACGCATGGTCACAAAGAGCGCGAGAAGCTGAGAGATCTGATTCAGGAATTTCTGTCCAGCAGAGGCGCCATAATCTTTCATTATCTGATGGAGAAGACTCTCTGATTGCTCGGCTCCAATAGAGGTCCTATCTATCACACCGGACTTTAGAATGCCGTCTTTGACGACTACGTAAGCGTCATAGGGACAATCCTCGCTTAGACACTTAGTGCAACCACGGCAGAAAGTGGCCTTTGACGCATAATTCAAGCCTTCTGGGATGAAGAGGCTGAATATCTGCTTTCCAGTCCAGAGAGGCTCGGGCTCCTTGGCCTCAGGTTCAGGTATGGAGCCTTCATACTGTGCCGCAGCTAACAGTCTGAAAACGTCCTCTCTAGTAAGGCGAGCGGACTTGCGGGTGAAAAGATACGCGGCAGTTATGAAGTCCCTGATCGCTCCGATTATTGGGCCCCCAAATCTGGGTGAGAGAATCTGATCTTGTACCTCCATTAGAATTCGCGCTTCTGTCTGAGCCTCCTCGCTTTGCGGAACATGAAGATTCATCTCATCGCCGTCAAAATCGGCGTTGTAAGGAGGACAGACACAGAGGTGCAGACGGAATGTCTTGTGAGGTAGCACCCGCACGTGGTGTGCCATAATAGACATCCGATGAAGGGATGGCTGCCTATTAAAGATGGCAATGTCGCCATCTCTAAGATGACGCTCCACGATAAAACCCGGTTCTACAGCCTCAGCGACCTTTTCTCGATCCACAACAAATTCTAGTCTAACACGTTTACCATCAGGTCTAACGACGTAAAGCGCACCTGGATAGCTCTCAGGCCCATTAACAATCAACCTCCTCATCTCATCAAGGTTCCATTCCGTAACCTTCTCGGGCAGCGAAAGTCGCATGGCAACATCTACTGGGACTCCGACTTCGTTTATATCGAGATTTGGATCTGGAGAGATCACGGTGCGTGCTGAAAAGTCTACTCTTTTTCCAGAAAGGTTGCTCCTAAATCGCCCTTCCTTTCCTTTGAGGCGCTGTGATAAGGTTTTAAGTGCCCTGCCAGAGCGATGTCTGGCTGGGGGGATTCCCGAAGATTGATTGTTGAAGTATGTGGTTACATGATACTGCAGAAGTTCCGATAAGTCCTGAATAATTAGGGTTGGGGCTCCGGCCTCCATGTTTTCCTTTAGCCTCTGGTTAATACGGATGATGTCAACGAGTTTGTGAGTTAAATCATCCTCTGAGCGAATGCCAGATTCTAATGTTATGGAGGGTCTGACATAGACTGGAGGAACAGGAAGAACCTCTAGGACCATCCATTCTGGTCTGGCATTCTCGGGGTCAAAACCGAATAGTTCAAGATCATCATCCGGTATACGTTCAAGCCGTTCACGAATTATGCTTGAAGTTAGCCGTTGCGCACCCTCTTCCATAATCTCGTGAAAAGTTGTGGGTTTTGTGAAGTCTATCTTGTATTGCGGTGTGCCGCAATGAGAGCACTCTTTACTTCTCGCCTTGCGCAACACTCCCTTGTAAACGCCATCAGGCACTGTTCCTCTCAGCTTGCGGGCATGTTTGATTCTGGCTTTGATCCGGGTTATCTGTTCCGTGGACAGTAAGATGCGCCCGCAGTTTCTACAGGTAGCCCTGAGAAGATTGTGGATCATTTTTGTGAATTCTATATGGACTATTGGAACCGCAAGTTCAACGTGACCAAAGTGTCCTGGGCATCGTATTGCCGTGTTGCCACAAGTTTTGCATCGCTGCCTTGGTTCAAGTGTTCCCAGCCGACCGTCCATGAGTCCCGAAATGATAGGAGCTCCGTCTTCGTCGTAGGTNNAACTTCGTCCACAACTTTGCTAACGATTTCCTCAATCGCCATCTTATGCTCTCTCCCTCAGTTTAAGCCGAGGCGCGATACAGAGGCTCATCATCTCCTGTAGAAGAAGCTTGAATGCGTAGGAGACGGCTACTGGGGAAATCTCGGCTTTGTCTTCACAAAGCCGGCACACGTACTTGCGCTGTTTGCTATCATAATATGCAATGTAGCCGCACCGCTCACAGAGGTAAAGAAAATATTTGTCAGATTCCTCAAGTAGTCGATCTCTCAGGAGCATGGCGGCACCGTGTCCAATCAGACAGTCCCTCTCCATCTCGCCGAAACGCAG
>JABAOC010004033.1_pt2 | contig 17856 bp, 17 predicted proteins | sample 7062161 | NCBI WGS metagenome assembly JABAOC01 (sample SAMN14538625, study PRJNA623070) | marine sediment metagenome | biome: marine biome [ENVO:00000428]; feature: marine pelagic biome [ENVO:01000023]; material: deep marine sediment [ENVO:00002113] | place: India: Gulf of Khambhat ... | reverse complement strand
TGGGTCGAACCCGATTCCCCCGGCCAAAGGGGAGGGATCATTCCGGGTGATCTGATTATCAGGATCAACGATCGAGAGGTGAACAATTGGGAGAAGGCCAAATTTATCCTGGCCTCCAATCCCAACGCGAGATTACATTTGGACATCGAAAGGGATGGCGTAATCGTAGTCAAGCAACTGGTCCCCGAGGAAAGGGGACTGTTCGGGGCTGGGTATACGGGTCTTCAACCCGAGTGGCCACCAATTGTCAAGGAGATAACAAAGGGAGATCCGGCCGACCTCGGGGGATTGAAAAAGGATGATTTGATCCTGGCTATTGACGGGAAGGAGATGAGGCACTGGATTCAGATGGCAATGACCATATGGGAAAACCCCGATAAGAACTTAACGTTCACGGTCAAACGAGGCCAAGAGATCCTCTCCTTTCCCATAAGACCCAGGGCCGATACATCTCAGGGGAAGACCATCGGCCTCATTGGAATCAGCAATCCCGGGGACATGGTATTGAAGCAATATGGACCCTTAAGGGCCATGGAATGGGGTGGGCGTGAAACCCTCCAGCTCGCCAAGAGGACCATTACGGTTCTCTGGAGGCTGCTGGTCCGGAAAATCTCCCATCGGATAGTAGGGGGGCCAATCTTAATCTTCAAAATGGCGGGAGCTGTGGCCAAAACAGGCATAACTGACCTCATGCTCTTCATAGCTGGCCTGAGCATCACATTGGCAATTATCAACACTATCCCAATTCCCCTTCTGGATGGGGGACACCTGCTATTTCTCGGAATCGAGGCCATCCGGGGAAAGCCTATCGGTGTTAAAGCCAGGAATTTGGCCTATCGGGCCGGATTAGTCTTCATTATTATGCTTATGCTCATCGTCTTTTACAACGATATAACTCGATTCTTTCTGAAACAGGGATAGTGATGAGGGTGTTGGGCATCGATACATCGACTTCGTGCGGGAGCATCGGTCTTATCGGGGATGAACAAATCCTCTGCGAATATTCCCTGGAGGGGAAAGCGAGTCATTCCGAAAGGCTGTTAAAAACGATCCACCGCGTATTGGAGGATTCCGGAATTCCCATCGGAGATGTAGATGGGCTTGCCGTATCCATCGGCCCCGGATCTTTCACCGGGCTGCGGATTGGCGTCAGCGCGGTAAAAGGTTTGGCGTTCGCTACGGGTAAACCCGTTGCCGGCGTGTCCACATTGGATGCGTTGGCTCAGAACGTCAGGTATTCCCCTTATCTCATCTGTCCTCTGTTAGATGCCAGAAAGGGCGAAGTCTATGCTGCGTTTTACCGGAATACAGAAAGAGGCAGGCTGACGAAACTCGCTCCTGAAATGGCCATCAAGCCCGTTGATCTCCTCGAGAGAATCGACGGAAAGACCTTGTTCTTGGGGAATGGCGTTTACCCGTATGGAGACTTGATTCGCCGCAAACTGAAGGGTTTGGCTCGGATAGCCGCTCCTCCTTTCAACTTCATTCATGGGATCATTGTCGCGCAATTGGGCAGAGAAAACTTGGAAAGGGGTGAATACCTTGATTTAGAGGCATTTACCCCCCAGTACTTCCGTAAGTCCGAAGCGGAGCTTAAATGGAACGAGAAAATGGGGAACTTCCGATAAATCTAAAGGGGATTCACGAAAGGAGGCTCGACCCATGACCGAGAATGAACATCTCTCCTTCGAGGAGAACGAGGAGCTGAAGCTCTTCAGACAGAGACACGCGGACTTAGCAAGACGACTGGAGGAATATGAAAACAGGCCATTTCTCACTCCCCTTGACGACCTGGAAATGAAAAAGATTAAGAAGAAAAAATTGGCGTGCAAGGATGCAATAGAGAGGATCCTCACCCGTCACCGTCAGATGAGGAAGAATGGAGATGAGGATAGTGGGTAAATCCGTAGAACTGAGTGGTACACGCCCCATGACATCTCCTATCGCCAAAGAGGGCTATCCCTTCATCATACCGACGGCCACGGTCACCTTTCTCTTCGGGTTCCTGGGCTGGATTTATCTCGCCGGATTTTTTTGCGGGATCACCCTTTTCGTCATCTATTTCTTCCGCAACCCAAACCGGACATCTCCCCCCTCCGAGGGTGCCATCGTCTCGCCAGCGGATGGAAAAATCCTGAAAATCGAAAGATATTTCGAGAACCACTTTCTCAATCGTGAGACCATGAAGATCAGTATCTTCATGTCATTCTTCGACGTCCATGTCAACCGCTCCCCCATTACTGGACGGGTTATGAAAAGGATCTATCATCCCGGAAAATTCTTCGCGGCCAATACCGATAAATCCTCTTTACTCAACGAAAGAAATGCCTTACTATTGTGTTCAAGGGACGGCATTGAAATTCTTTTCATTCAAATTGCGGGGATTATCGCTCGCAGGATCGTCTGCTATCCGCAAGAAGGAGATTTACTCAAAAAGGGACAAGTTTTCGGAATGATCAGATTCGGTTCCCGAGTTGATATTTATTTGCCCCTTGGCGTCGATATCGGGGTTCGTATTGGGGACCATGTTAAGGCGGGGGAAACCATTTTAGGGTATAGAAATGGCAAGAAAACGGAGAATAGGCATTAGAAGGGGAATCCACATCATCCCCAATCTCCTCACAACCGGCAACCTCTTCTGCGGGTTTTATGCCATCATTTCCGTCTTCAAGGGAAGGCCTTTTTACGGGGCTGTGGCTATTTTGATCGCTGTGGTCTTCGATCAACTGGATGGCAAGATTGCTCGACTTGCCGGAGCAAGTAGCCGTTTCGGCATCGAATACGATTCCCTCGCCGATCTCGTATCCTTCGGCGTTGCGCCGGCCTTACTGATCTACCATTGGGCCTTGGGAGGATTCGGAAGGCTAGGATGGTTAGCTGCCTTTTTATTCGTGGCCTGTGGGGCTCTGAGGTTAGCCCGGTTTAATGTTCAGACAGGCACTGCTGACCCCAAGTACTACACCGGGTTGCCCATTCCCGCTGCTGCAACCTTTATCGCCCTCACGATCCTCCTGTATCACCGCCTTGGGGAGAAATTAACCACGGAGCATATCACCATTCTGGTAATAATGTATGGGCTGAGCTTCTTGATGGTTAGCAACATCCGATATCCGAGCTTCAAAGAGCTCGGGCTCATCAAGCGAAAACCCTTCAGCGTCCTGGTATTCGTGGTATCATCGGTCGTCGTTATCGTTGCCGAGCCCGAGATCATGTTGTTCCTCTTCTCCTCCGCCTATGTGCTCCTCGGCCCCCTCAATCTTCTCTACAGATGGAGAAAGATGAAAGCCGTGAGGGCCATACCCGATGAAAATCCAGATACCGTTCAAGGTTGACATTTGTGGGCACAAGCAAGGCAAGCCCGCCACCACACGGGGTTCCCCCCGTATCCACCTCTGCTTCAGATGGGATTTAGCCGAGGGTTCCCGATTTCTTGAGCGCTCCGTTGTCCCTTCGGTTCGTAGATTCCGAAGTGACCCTTTCGGGGTTCACAGCCGGGGAATATTTACCCCTTCCGGCCTCTANNCTTCTCCGGCAGATTACGCTCAGAAACAACGGAGTCCCCTAAAAACTCCGGAAACTCCAAACCTTGTTTCTATTGGCTTTCCCCTTTATTTCGGGTCTAAGAGTGCGGATGGGGAGGAAACATGGAATGGACCTACCCAGGTGCATGCAAATCCTTGGGAAGAGTGGTTGTTGCCATTGCAGTCCACTTTTCCGGGTTGCTCTTGGTGGCTGGACCCTCTGAGGCGCAATCGTATACCAAGCTGAGGGTGATGACCAGCCTCTTGGAAAAAATCTAGAGAACCTGAGACATGGACTCGCCTGTGAGCAGGGAACAGCACCTGGTTACTGTGGAAGGGGTATCCTTCAACTTCAGGACGAACAGGGTTTTGGTCGAAGTGAGCCTTTCCATTATACGAGGTGATTTTTTGGCCATCATTGGCCCTAACGTATCGGGGAAGAGAACCCTCATTGAGATCATCCTTGGCCTTCTTTCGGCCAAAGGCTTTCCTCGACTCACCAGCCGCCGAGACGAGCATGGCATAGATCGGGCACTGGATCAGGTGGACATGCTGGCCCTGAAGCATCGCAGAATCGGTGAACTCTCGGGAGGGCAGCAGCAGCAGGTTTTCATTGCGAGGGCTATCGTAAACAATCCGGAGATCCTTTTTCTGGATGAGCCCACGACAGGAGTTGACGCTGATACCCGGGACCGTTTCTATGACATGCTGGATTCACTCACCAGGAACAACGGAGTCACCATTGCACTCATCAGCAATAGAGGTCATCGAAGTCTGGATTTCGGTCATTCTGGCAGGGGTGGTTATTATCGCCGTGGCCCTCTTTTCCGGAGATCCGTTCTACCTCACCTTCGATCCTGAATCCGCCAGGGCTTCTGGCATCCATGCAAAATGGCTGGACAGGTTGTTGGCCGTTCTGAAGGCCGTTCCCATCGTCCTCGGTATGAACATAGTGGGCGTTCTCCTGGCGTCTGCTTTGATCGTCATTCCCTCAGCGGCGGGATTACAATTGGCCGCCAATTTCAGACACGCCATCATCACCTCTTCAATAGTCGCCACGGGATCGGTGATAGCTGGACTTATTATGGCTTGCCATTGGGACCTGCCCGCCTCTGGAGTCATCGTCATCGTCTCTTTTCTCTGCTTCCTTCTGTTGTTCAGCCTCCGATTGATGAGAAAGTCCATCTCATTCCTTATCGAAAGTCTTCAGAGCTAAAAGTCCTTTATAATCAATGGAAAATACGATACTTCCGATTTTCTTTTGCCCTTTTATCATATAACTACTTGAAATATAAATTTTTTGTTGCATAATAAGATAACGTATAGTACATTTGGAAAAAGAGTATCGGGAAGAGCCCAGAATGAAGATTCAACGGAAAAAATTCTGGACTACCGTATTTTCTTCATCCTTTCCCCAGATCGCCCCCTGTCTATCAGATCTTGGTTTTCCCCCTCAGAACCATTTCTCCACCCTTCTCAGAATCTTGCCATTTCCTTTACGTCCTCTCCTGGGGAATGCATCAATTTCGCCGAGGGCGGGGCGGTCACATTCGAGGACAAGGGTTTCCAGTGCCGCATCTTATCCGGGTAAGCTACCGGCGAGGAAGGGATTTATCCGTATGTCAGCCGTAGTGCTCATCCTCTTCGGCCTGCTCCTCTCGAGAACCTCAATTCATGGGGCTGATTATGAGGATCAATATAGAAAAGCGAGAAATGATTACTACGCTCTCAAAGACTCCCAGAGGAAGAAGAAGTATAGATCCTATTGGCTGAAATGTATTGAGAAGTTCCAGGCAGTATATACTCAGCATCCCAAAACCCCCAGGGCGGACGATGCACTATTCACCGTGGGTCTCCTCTATTATGACCTTTATGACTATTCGTTCCTCAAGTCCGACCTTCAGCAAGCCCTCTCCTCCCTCCAGGAGCTGGTCACGGAATACCCTTCGAGCAGGCTGGCCGACGACGCGCAATTCAAGATCGGAGAAATCCACCTGAAGCGAAAGGAGTTTGCCGAGGCCTACGAGGCGTTTCAAAAGGTCGTCGATCAATTCCCCAAGGGGGATATGGTATCCCTGGCCAGGATTAAACTGAATGAGTTGAAGGATCACAAACCAAAGCCTGCAACGAAGGAAGTGAAGGGGTATGACCTGAAACCGCAACCTAACCAAGAGAGCGGCCTTCACCCAGTGACTCGGATCAAATACTGGTCCAATCCCGATTATACTCGGGTTGTTATCTATGTTGACAATGAAGTACCATACAGGAACCACCTTCTCAAGATGGATCCCTCCATCAATAAACCCCCGAGGCTCTATATCGATATCGATTCAGCGGTGATTTCCCCTGACTTGACACAGCCCATTCCCATTCATGATGGGCTCCTCAAAATGGCCAGGGCAGGACAAAACAGCCCCGATACGGTAAGGGTTGTTCTTGATATTGAAAGCATCAGGGACTATCGGGTCTTTCCCCTCAATGACCCATTCCGCATTGTCATCGACATCTTCGGGGTCTTCTCCTCTGAGGGAAAAGCCCTGGCCGCCATAGAGGAAAAACAACCCGTCATGGGACCATCGGAACCTGGGATAGAGAGGATCGTCATCGACCCAGGCCACGGNNGCCATTGGGCCCAGCGGCCTCATGGAAAAGGATGTGGTATTGAAGATCGCTAAAAGGCTCAGGAGGCAACTGGAAAAACGGGGGTACAAGATTTTCTTGACGAGGGAAAGGGATATCTATCTCCCGTTGGAAGAGAGAACCGCCATTGCGAATACGAGAAAGGCGGACCTCTTCGTCTCCGTTCATGCCAATGCCAGCAGAAAACGGGGAGCGCGGGGAATAGAGACCTACATCTTGAATTTCCCGTCCGATGAAGAGGCCATGGAATTGGCCGCACGGGAGAACGCCATTTCAACCAAAAGACTGACCGACCTTCAGATTATTCTCTATGACCTCATGTTGAACGCAAAGGTGAATGAATCAAGCCGATTGGCCCATCATGTTCAACAGTCCTTGAATACCAGTTTGAATCACCGAAAATCCCGTGATCGGGACAGAGGGGTGAAACAGGCACCGTTTTACGTCCTCATGGGGGCGAGAATGCCCGCGATCTTAGCGGAGGTCTCCTTTATCAGCAACAGGCGGGAGGAGAGCAGGCTCAAGAGCCGAAGACACCTAGATAAAATCGCAACTGCCATTGCGGAAGGGCTCAATGGATACATTGAGGAGACGAGGAGAGCTCAACGTGCTCTTCCTTCGCCTAGAAAAACCTCACTGACCACGAGGGACTTGCCGGAACAGATCCTCGAAGGGCAGATGCAAAAGGGAAGCAACCTCTATATGGAGTTGAAGAAGAGAGGGGTTTCCTCCAACCAGATCGCCACTATTACGGCCAACTTAGGCCCCCTCTTGAACTTTAAGGATTGCAACCCGGGTGACTCCTTCCGACTTTCCCTCGATGACCGTGGTGAATTGCAAACCTTTCTCTACGAGGCAGGTCAAACCGATATCTATGAAGTCACGAGGGAAGGAGATGGATATGTCGCATCGAAAAGGAAGGTCATCTTGGATCGGCATTTGACTAAGGTGGGAGGGGAAATAGAATCCACCCTCTTTGACGCCATCGAGAAGGCCGATGAAGAAGACCGTCTGGCCCTTATCTTCGCCGATATCTTCGCATGGGAGATCGATTTTCACAATGATCCCAGGAAAGGGGATCGATTCAAAATCATCGTGGAAAAATTCTACAAGGACGGCCAGTTTATCCGATACGGGAACATTCTCACCGCTGCGTACGACACCCCTTCCCGGGGATACAGGGGATTCTATTTCAAGGAACCAGGGGGGCAAGAGGGCTATTACGACGAAAAGGGAAGCTCGTTGGAGAAATCTTTTCTCCGCTCCCCCCTGAAATTCACCAGGATTACATCGGGATACAACCGACGAAGGCGTCATCCGGTCCTCGGTGGATATCACCCCCATCTAGCCATCGATTATGCGGCACCAACAGGAACGCCAGTTCGAGCCGTTGGGGATGGGAAGGTCGTCTTCTGCGGATGGAATCGGGGCTACGGAAAACAAGTGACAATAAAGCACGGTAACGGATATACCGCATATTACGGCCATCTCTCCCGATACGCGCCGGGAATAAAAAAGGGGAAACGGGTTAAACAGAAGCAGGTCATTGGATATGTTGGATCAACCGGAATTGCCACTGGTCCCCACCTCGATTACCGGATATCGAAGAACGGAAGATTTCTGGATCCCCTCAAAATGAAAAGCCCACCTATCTCCTCATTACGGGGAGATCATTTGGAAGTTTTCAGGGCCGAGAGGAACCATTTGGCTTCCTTATTGCGATAGAAACCATTGGGGCGCTGCTTCGTTCCACAACTTGTTTATGACCACATAAATATTTGCGTATTGCTAAGAATACACGCAAATTCGAAATCCTAATTTCTAAACCCTAAACAAATACAAAGCACTAATGATCAAATGACCAAAACGTTTAGGATTTGGGCATTTGGATTTAGATATTGTTTAGGATTTAGTGCTTCGGATTTAGGATTTATCCCTTGTTTGACTGCGGAACTGCAACACTAAATAACTTCTCGCTACAAGAATTTGGGCAACAATCCTTCTCGCCCCGTTTATTATCAGGGAAAAGGGTCATTGGACGTGCATCCGCTCCTTCCTCTCCGGAGGAATGACGGCCTCCACGGGGGTCCGTGGAATGGTGGTCGCTATGAGGTGGTGCTTGAAAATCCTCCTGGCGACCCGCTGAACGTCCTCCTTCGTCACTCCCTGTATGAGATCCCTATACCGCTGGTCCCAGTCGTATCCCAATCCCAAAGCCTCTGAAACGGCAGCGCTAAAGGCTTGCGAGGCATTGGTTTCCAACCCAAGATCGTGCATGGTGATGACCATCTTTTTTGCCAACTCGAGTTCCTGATCCGTCACAGGCTCATCCCGGATCCTCCTCACCATTTCCGAGATGATATCCTGAACCTCCCGATAGTTCCCCATGGTGGTCTGGGTGATGATACCGAAGTAACCGCCATCCATTCCATATTGGGGATAGGCATGCACATAGTAGACGAGGCTTTGATCGCCTCCCCTTAGGGCTTCGTGGAGCCATCCACTGGGATATCCAATGCCCGAGAGAATACCATCGATTACATCCAAAACGGGACGATCCGTATCGTACAAAGTCATACCATTGAAACCAACGAATAGGGCCGCCGATGATTTGTCGTTCTTCTTTTCGACCCTTCTCTCCTGGACGAGGTTAGAGGTTTCCTCCTTGAGATTGGGAGCAACAAGTTTCCCCCTCTTCACGTGGCCGAATCGTTCCTCCACGCTTTGGGTAACCCGCTCACTGTCGATGTCGCCAAATACCGCCAGGACCATATTATTGGGCATGACGACTCGGCGGTAAAAATCCACGATATCTTTCCTCGTAATAAGGCTCATCGACTCCTCCGTGCCCACTAAATCATTACGATAGGGGTGCTGAATGAAGAAATGTTGGCGAAAGAGTCGGGTAACCTCCTGCTCCCAATTCTCGTCAATCCTTTTTATGGCGAGCAGTGTATCTTCCCTTTGCTTCTCGATCTCCTCTTCGGGGAAGGAGGGGTTCATGAGCACGTCCGAGAGGATTTCCAAGCCCTTTTCGAAATCTTCCTTAAGGACCGACACGGCAACGGAATAGGTGTTTCTCCCGGAACTGGAATCGATACTTCCTCCCATCTCCTCCATCTCCTTGGCGATTTGGTACTTCGAACGAGTCTTCGTGCCCTTCGTCAGGAGTCCCATGGTAAAGAGTGAGATTCCCGGCTGTTGGGGGGATTCATACCGCTGCCCACCTTTGCCGAATAGCTGGAACGTTACAATGGGGAGAGTCCGGTTTTCCCTCAGCAATAAGGTCATTCCATTGGGGAGAACTCGCTTTTCGATCTGAGAGGAGAGCCTCAATGGTACTGCCATGACCTCGGCTTTTTTCGGTTGTGGGGGTCTCACAATGGCGGTGGTTATACGATCCTTCCTTAAGTACTCTCGGGCTACCCTCCTGACATCCTCCGACGTAACCGCCTGGATCCTTTCCACGTAGAGGTCATCGAAGTACGGATCGCCCGTAGCTACATAGGACGATGCCAGGCTTGAGGCAATATCGTCGGCCGCCTGCTTGCCGAAGATGTGGCCTGCGATGACCTGTTTTTTGGCTTTTTCCAGTTCTGATTCCGGGATCAAGCTGGATTGAATCCCCTCGATCTCATCTACCAGGGCCTCTAGGGCCCCATGAACGTTCTCATATCTGAGGGTCATGGAAATGATGAAGATCCCCCGGGCGTAATGAGGTGTCCAATTGGACGAACCGATGGAGAGGACGAGCTCTTTCCGGTCCTTGACGGTTCTGTAAAGCCGGGAAGTTCGCCCGCTTCCCAGAATGATGGCGAGGACATCGAGGGGATAGAGATCCGGATCTTCCAGGGAAACCGAAGGGAATCCCACATGCATTCTGGTCAACTGGGCCTGGGCAAACTCCCTCTCAACCCATCTCGGCCCTACCTGGAGGGGTTCTTCAGGGATTACCGAGGGCTTTTGAGCAACCCTCCTGAAATCCTTAACCAGCTTAATAACCTCTTCGAGGGCCTCGAATGGCTTGAGATCTCCCACGAGGGCCACCACCATGTTGTGTGGCGCATACTGTTTTCGGTAATAATCCATGAGATGCCCTCGCGTGATATTGACGAAAACGTCCTCATAGCCAATAACGGGGTGACGGATGGGGTGCCGTTGATATGCGGTCTTCATAAAGAGGTACCAGAGTTGCTGAGAAACGCTATTCTCCCCCAGTTTAAATTCCTGTTGAATCACCGGCTTTTCCCTTCGATATTCGTTTTCAGCAAATTGGCAGTCAGTTACATAGCTGATGAGGAGCCCAAGGGCCGTCTTGTAATGCTCCGCCGTCGTGTTGATAAAGTATACCGTTCGATCATAGGAGGTATAAGCATTGGAAGCCCCTCCGAGGGATCGAAGGATCTCCATTATCTCCTCTTCCGTTAATTTCGACGTCGTTCCTCCTGAGACGATATGTTCGAGGTAATGGGAAAGCCCTCCGTAGAAATAGTCCTCCTCATCGATGGAACCGGTCTTGACAAGGATCCTACACGAAACAACCCGCGAGGTGTGCATTTCCCGGATTAACACCGTCAATCCATTCTTCAATTGAACGAAAAGGTCTTCGGGTTGAGAAGGTAAGACGTCCTCCACATAGGCGGCATATTCTGGACTCAGCGAAAGGTTCGGGACCGAACGGCCTTTCCCCATGAAGGGGGTTTTTCCCGTGGCCACCGAAAGGGACGCTATCGAAAGTATGAACCCCAATAAGAAGGGTGAAAAAAATCGCTTCATGAGTCCCACCTCCTCTCCAGCCTGAGAACGTTCTCCTTCGGTCTGATGTCTCGCCCCATTTGCAAGAGGAAAAGGGTGTAGTCGCGAAATTCAGACCTCACCAGCGCGTTATTGGGTATACTTCCGGCACAAAATCCCACCATTTGGCCGACGCCCTCATGTAAAGGCTCCATCGCAAGACCCCCTCTTTCGAGATGCCCAAGATCTATTCCCTCAAACCCACCCCTTCATCCAATACCACATGAATCCCGCATATTCATGCAATGCCCGCTCAGAATCGGCAAGGTTACTCGAGCTCGGGAGGGCGGAAATCATCTCCTTCAACAACTCCCCTATTGATAAGAGGGAATGAGGCTTGTTCCGAGTAGCCCTGAAATCCGCGGGTGCGGGAATTGGATAGAGTCCCAGTTTCTGAAAAACGGCAATGGCTCGCGGAAGATGAGAAGCTGAGGTTACGAGGAGGAATGGCTTTCCCCCGAGGATCTTCTTAATCTCCACGCCATTCTCATAGGTGTTGGTGGAATTCGTTTCCAACATGATCCTTTCGCCCGGAATTCCCATGGCAGTGGCCAGGTCACCCACAATCCTGGATACTGGTATATCTCGCTCATCCGTGTCCATGACGCCACCCGATATCACGACCCTCGCCTCGGGGATGAGGTGAAAGAGGCGAATGGCCTCTAGCAATCGAGATACGGTGGTTTCGCCCACCCGACCCCTCAGGGGAAGACAAGGATCTCCCCACGCGACCCCCGTTAACAGGACGATGGTGTCGACCTCCTCCACGCCTTCCGTATTCATTACGGGAGGATACCTATTTTCCAACCGAGCGAGCAGTGCCGTGGAAAGAGGCGAAAAACTGAAGGCGAAATACAAAATTATTCCGAGAACCAACAGGTATTTTCCGACCCGTTTCTCCAACACTATGAGGGGAAAACTCAAAACGAAACAGAGGGAAACGATCCCAGAGGGGGTTATTGCATAGTGGAAAATTGATTTGAATATGTCCATAGGGTAAACCTCCTCATCAGGTATCTGGCTTCCAGCCATCACAAGGATAAAATAACCTTTGAGTCGTGGAAGAATTCCACGCTGTCTCCAGAGCTTTCATCCCCTTTTCTATTTTACCCTTTTTTTCGGCTTTCGGGAATCCTTCCATCCCTGGCCACCACCATGATCCCTTCGCTTCAACGCCTCGGGATCTGTTGGCCAACTTTTCTTTCGCTCACCGAAAATGATCTTTAAGCTTGCTTCACTGCAAGGAGCGCCTAAACGCTCCTTCGTTCCCAAAACTCGCCCTTCGGGCTCAAACATTGAATGTGCGGTCCTTCGCTTCACCAATAATGGCGAGCTAAAATCCCTTACTGTTCGCTCCGGGGAACCCGGCCAACAACCAGTTCCAAAATGACCTTAGGGATTCACAGTCAATTATTTCTCGCATGCTCCAGCCTAAAAAGGGCTCTCCCTCCCCTTACGTTCAGCTGAGCCCTTCGGTCTGCCCTCGGCCATGAGCAGTTCGGCCTTGAGCTCACTGCCGAAAGGCTCGGGCCGAATGGAGCTCAGGGTCGAAGACTCACGTCACCCTCGATGGGGTACCTTGCTCCACCAGCACAACACTCGTGGAGAGCCGTGTTTGCTTATGAAGAATACACCTTCCTCCACATCAATACGTCACAAAAATACCCCCTTTTTGAGGTCAGGAAACCCCAACACCCCCTGGATAAATGGGAAACATGTGTCGAATGAGTTGAACGGAGTGTGTGGCATGGATTTTGCTCTACCACAGATGTGAAGGGGTAGTGTAGACCGTTAACCCATCATGCTGAAGACGGCAACCCGTGGGAAAAAAATCTAACTATAAAATCCTGAAGAAGATCGGCCAGGGGGGGATGTCAACGGTCTATCTGGCCCACGACATCACCCTCGATCGAAAGGTTGCTATTAAAACCTTACGCATTGAACCGCTCCTGGAGTCGGGAGAGGATCGAAAACGGGAAAGGCTCCTTCGGTTTTTGCAAGAGGCCCGTGCCGCAGCCAAACTAAATCACCCGAACATCGTTTCGATATACCACGTAGGGTCGATGAACGGCATCTCCTATATCGCCATGGAGTATCTCGACGGTCGATCCTTCCAGGAATTGATGGTATCGAGGGAACACTTCTCCGTTGACTCAATTGTAAGTTTATTGATCCAGGTTTGTGCCGGCCTTGAATTTGCGCACGCCAATGGGATTATCCATCGTGATATCAAGCCCAGTAACATTATTTTGCTCCAAAACGGAACCGTGAAGATCACGGACTTCGGGATTGCCAGAATCGAAAAATCGGAATTGATCAAAACCCGCGACGGGAAGTTTATGGGAACCATCTATTACTGTTCCCCAGAACAATTGACCAGCTTTGCCGCCGTCGATGGAAGATCCGATCTCTACTCAGCGACTGTCCTGCTCTATCAGTTCCTTACGGGGAAGTTTCCCCTCCATGGAAACTCCCTTGGAGAAACCATTGATAAAATCATTCGGGGATCTCCCGTTCCCCCGAGAAAGATGAACCCATCCATACCCGTTCAATTGGAAAAAGTCATCCTTAAGGCGTTATCAAAAGATCCCCGTGATCGGTTTCGGACTGTGGGCGAATTCAAGGGAGCGCTCCAGCGTGCGATTTCTTCCGCGAAACGTCATGGAAGGCAGAAACTCAAATCGCCTGCAGGAAAAGGTATGAGAACGGGCTGGGTGGCCTCAATTCCGCGCTTCCCCTTGGTCGTTGGAAGCATTCTGCTCATCGGCCTTCTTTCCCTTGGATATCTGAAAATCGAGACGGAGAGAAGTATCCAGCGGAAAGACGCCGCCATCAGGGGAAGCAATATGGCCAGGATCTTTTCCCTCTTGATGGCCGAACAGTCCATTGCTCGAGATCGACGGGTCCTGGCAAAATACCTGAATGAGGTGGGAGCTGCCCCGGATATCTATTTCATAGAAATGATAAGGGATAATGAGCTCATAGCGGGATACCAGAGAAATCCCTCGCGAGGGGTGGAAGACGTATACATGGTATCTTACCCCATTTCAGTAGAAGGAGAAAAATTAGGCTCCTTGAAGGTAGGATTTCTCAAGGCCAAAATCAACAAGAGCATAGGAAGGGTTACGGCATTCATGGGCTTTGGGCTCATCTTCATCGTTTCCCTTTTCTTGGGCCTCTTGGGATATACCCATTTTCAAACGTATTCCAAAACCAATGCTACCTAACCCAAAAAGGAAAGGACCGTCATGAGACCCCAGGCCGTCCGTAAGGAAAGAAGAAGGGACAGACGATTCGAACTCATCAACCTCGTCGTCTATAAGCAGTTCGAAATCGAGAAGATCACCAAAACGATCAACTTGAGCATGGGCGGCATGAAAATGAGGACCGAATTCCCCGTCCCTCTGCATGAGGAGCTGGAAATCTCCATAAAAATAGGCGACGAAATATTCAAATCGGAAGGGGAGGTAATCTATACCAATGAGAGAGAAGACGGCGACTACGATATCGGCGTGAACTTCATCAATGCCTCGGAGGAAAGCCTCAATCTCCTGAGCCAATACCTCTCCCAACGAGATTAGTTTCCCCGGTCAATTTCACCGCCCTAACTGTCTCAATTTCGACCTCACATACCTCCCGCGCTTGGTTCGGTTGTGGACTCCATTCCATTGACAGGCCCTCTGCACCCTGGTATGGTAAGGTCCTTCTCCTTCATTGCAGCCGAATACATCTATGCATAACGGAGGAGCGGTAGAGGAGATGAAAGAAACCCTTTTGATCGCCCTTGGGGGAAATGCCCTCATCAAAAAGGGACAACGGGGGTCCATAGAGGAGCAATTTGAAAACCTGAGAACCCCCATCCAACAGATCGCTCGCCTCTCAAAGGAGTATGACACAGTCATTACTCATGGGAATGGCCCCCAGGTGGGAAACCTCCTCCTGCAGCAGGAGAAATGTCCTGAGGTTCCAACCATGCCCCTGGAGATCCTCGTGGCTCAGACCCAGGGACAGATCGGCTACATGATCGAATCCACCCTTGACAACGAGCTGATGAAATTGGGGGGCAATACTAAACAACTGTTCGTTACGGTCCTCACATATGTCGTAGTAGATATACATGATCCAGCCTTTAAAAACCCCAGCAAGCCCATTGGCCCTTTCTTTTCGAAAGAAGAGGCCGAACGGCTTCCGTACCCGACTGTAGAAACAACCGATGGATTTCGTCGCGTCGTTGCCTCCCCCAAACCTTTGACCATTGTGGAAAAGCGGGAGATAAAAAGACTCCTCAAAGAAGGATTCCTCGTCATTGCCTGCGGGGGAGGAGGCATTCCGGTAATCAGAGAGGGGCGGGAATTCGAGGGGGTGAATGCCGTTATCGATAAGGATTTGGCCAGTGCCAAATTGGCGCAGGAAGTGGGGGTGGATATTTTCCTCAATGCCACCGATACGGAGGGGGTAGCCATCAACTTCAACAAACCCGGGCAAAGGTTTTTGAGAAAGCTCCCCTTAGAAGGGGCAAAACGCTTGTTACGGGAGGGTGAATTTCCAGAAGGATCCATGGGACCCAAAATTGAGGCGGCCATCGAGTTCTTGGAAAGTGGGGGGAGAAAGGCTCTGATTACCTCCACCCAGAATATCCAACGTTCTGTCGAGGGAAAGGCTGGGACGGAAATAATTCGGTATTCCGATACACGTGCTCGACTCGTTGGCAATTCGCGAGAATCCTCTCCTTGAATTTCTATCCGAACAATCACATCAAATTCTTACGAACCAGGTGATTCCATGATACATGACATTTCCCGTGAGGGAACACCCTTTCCCTTCCATTCAGTGCCGTGTGACGTAACCCTTTTGGGGTCCTGGGGAATGACCCATCTCTCTTGAAACTCAAGAAACTTCAGAGCAACTTGTCATTGAACCGAGATCGAACGTATAATAGAGAAACATCTCTCGGTGAAAAGCTGAATCAAGGGCGAACGGAGATCGATGACTTCCAAACCAACTGTGGATATCAAGGAATTAACCCAGAGCGACCTTGAGGATTTTGTGTTCAAATTGGGGCAACACAGATATTGGACAAGGCAACTCATCAAGTGCCTCTACCAAGATGGGGCGACCAATTTCCATGAGATGACGGACTTACCGAAAACCTTCCGGGAAACGCTGCCCGAGGTTGCCTGCGTAAGTACCCTAACCCCGCATCACATTGAGATCTCACGGGATGGAACGAAGAAATTTCTCTTTCCCCTGATGGATGGCAATGGCGTGGAGAGCGTGCTCATACCGGATCGATCCCGTTTGACCATCTGCATCTCCACTCAGGTAGGCTGTTCTCTAGGCTGCCGATTCTGCCTCTCAGGGAGTATGAGATTTGTCCGAAACTTGACCACCTCCGAGATCCTGAATCAGATTCTGGCGGCCCAGCGGGAGGAGGCTCCCAAAAGGAGGATAACCAATATCGTCCTCATGGGAATGGGAGAACCTTTGGCCAATTATGATAATACCGTTAAGGCCATCGAAATGATGCAATATGATCCGGGCCTCGGTTTATCGGGGAGGCGTATTACCCTCTCCACTTCGGGCCTCGTTCCTGAGATGGAGAGATTAATGGCGACCGGACTCCATTTTCAATTGGCCGTTTCCCTCAATGCAGCGGATGACGATACCCGAAGTTTTCTCATGCCTATCAACAAATCCCATCCATTGAAGGAGATCCTTGAGAGCTGCCGAAGGTTTCGCCTCCGTCCAAGGGAGAGGATTATCTTTGAATACGTCCTCATCGATGGCATCAACGACTCACCTCAAGATGCCCTTCGTCTCGTCCCCCTTTTAGATGGTATTCCCTGCAAGGTCAACCTCATCCCCTTCAACGAGTCTCCTGAGTCGAAATTCTCGAGGCCAGATGAGGAAAAAATCCGAAGATTTCAGAGGGTCCTCCTGGATCGATACATGACGTGTATCGTCAGAAAGAGCCGTGGCGGAGATATTTCGGCCGCTTGCGGACAGTTAAGGGGCACATTCCGACGGTTACCGAACTCACCATGAGAGCCTTCACCTGCTATCGAACCCCGAGGCTAGAAGAACTTCTCCAGAAGATTCCACTCAAGGAAAACGGAGGTCTCGGGCAACTCTTTCCTCCATCTCGGCCTCCATTGCGGTCCTCGTTATCGCTCCTTACTGGGGGTCACTTATCATGTTCATTCCGAAATGCTTCGGCTATGTTCCATTGATGCATTGGGCCAAAAGCCATAGCAAAAACACCTTCCCGAAAAGCAAGGATGCTTGAGGCACATACGCCCTCTGTTCTCGTTGCTGCCTTTGGTACGAGCCCAATCAAATCAGAAATGATTGGGCCCCAATGACCTTGATGTATAAAGAAATCATTTGAGAAATTTCCCAAATACAGGGCATCGATATCACGAGGATCTATTCCCTCATCCACTGATGAGACCATCTCACTGAAAGCTTCAAGGAAGAGATCCTTTGAATCTTTGTCTTTTAACATGCCGAATTTTGAAAGCCCAGCGCCGACTATAGCAACTCCCCTTCCGAGCTTTCTTCGTTTTTGCATTTTATACCTCCCCAAGCAGGAATAAAAACCATCCAAGATTTCCTCAGATTGGGAAGCAATGGTCTGGAAAGAATTGCCACGAGCTGAGAAAACGCTCACGAGCAAAGATCCAGCCATTCCCCAACAGGCCGTAATAATAAATAGACCGGCTCGTAAACGGCGAAACAAATACTATAGGGAAGCCGAAAGGTAGTCAACCAAAGGTTTTTCGGAGGTGTCCTGAGGGCCCTTCCTCATCCCTCCAGTTCAATGTCTCCCAGAAATGTTTGGGATGCCGCCACCGATTATCTTGAAGGATGTTACCCTATTCAGCGTTTGACAGAGGTTGTT
>JABAOC010007990.1_pt1 | contig 17858 bp, 16 predicted proteins | sample 7062161 | NCBI WGS metagenome assembly JABAOC01 (sample SAMN14538625, study PRJNA623070) | marine sediment metagenome | biome: marine biome [ENVO:00000428]; feature: marine pelagic biome [ENVO:01000023]; material: deep marine sediment [ENVO:00002113] | place: India: Gulf of Khambhat ... | reverse complement strand
CGTCGAGCAGATTACGAACGCTTCGACCCAGGTCAAGCAGTTCATTGAGGCCAACCATCCCGCGCGGGTGGTTTTCGACTTCACGGACGTTAAGTTCTTTTCCTCACAGGTATTAGGACTGCTGCTGGAGGCCCGGGCCCGCCTGGAGCCGTACCACGGCGAAGTCGCCATCACGTCCCTGAGCCCGCAACTGCTGCGCGTTTTCAAAATCACCAATCTCGACCGGATCTTCAACTTCTATCCCGACCGTGTCACGGCAGTCGGCTCAGTCTCCGACTCCCGGAATTGACGGTAGCGGGCGCAGACGGCAAGCCGATGCCCAAATAGAGAAGAAAAGAACCTCTCCGCGGAGGTGGTAAGCAGATGGGCCGATCATCAGGCCCGTGCCGCCTTGGATCGCCGCATGGCCGGCTTCTGCCTGCTCTCTTTGTTGTGGTTCTGCAACAACTTCATCGCCTTCTTGACGTCGGAGACTTTTAGGACGCCTGTGGTGCGTCCGCCTCTGGCCCCGGCCGTACAGTAGGCGTAAGAGATGTTGATATGGCCTTTGGCGAGCTTCTCGGCAACCGTGGCCAGCGCCCCGGCCCGGTTGTCCAGATTCACGCACAGGACCTCCGTCTCATTGAAAGGCATGTTCAGCTTTCTCAGCAGGTCTCTGGCCTTGTCCGACTCCTCGAAAACCACCCTCATCACGCCGTGCTCGGCCGAGTCCATCATCGTGATCGCCACGATGTTCACTCTGACCTTGGCAAACTCCCCCAACGCCTGGGCCAGCATGCCGGGCTTATTGACCATGAAAACGGAAAACTGCGGTGCCACGTACATTCTTTCGCCTTTCCAACATCCGTTCTGCCGCTTATACGCTTCTGCTCCTCTATTCGCCGTTCGCCCCGCCCGCGAGGCTGGGTCGGCAATCCACGGTTCTTTATAGTATTATCCCGTAAAGGGCATGGCGGTTCAACCGCAATGTTGCTTCGGCCACGCTGGCCACGGGTGCGGCCACCGGTCTGGAGGGGCTGTGTGTGGCCACACTCTGTCATGTCGAGCGGAGCGAAGCGCAGTCGAGGGGCCCCCCAAACGCGATGTAGTGCGCTGGGGAAGGGTCGCCAAAACGCGCTATTTCGCGTTTTGGGAGCCCAGTCCTCTCCACTGCGGCCTTCGACCTCCGGTCGAAATGACAACCGATGAGAAGGGATCGGAATCGGCCGCCGAATACCGGCCGCACCCCGGTCACGCCCCTCTCGAAAAAAATGGGACGTGGGGCTTGACGAGATGGCTGAAATTGTGTATAATTATGGGAACTTAAAGGTCTACAAGCCCCTGGGTAGTCTCGCTTCCTCTCCCTCCGTTTGCTCAGGGGCTTTTTCGCCAAGTATATCCCACTGCTCCGGTTACGATTGGGTACTCCAGGGCGTGCGGGACTCGGCGGGGTGGCGCCGTTCGGGCCGTAGAGACGCAGGATTCTGCGTCTCTACGGCCGCCGGCACTGCGAGATTGCCGCCAGTATGCTATCTGGGCTGGTATGTGATGGTCAGCCGCGCCGCATTATCGGGCTTCCCGTTGTATGACCAGAACTTCCGGTCACTGCCGCCATAGACGGACGTCGAGAAAATGATGACCATCGCGTTGTCCGCGGACCACCCGGGTCGGTCGACGACCTCCTGGATGACGGTGCGGATATCGGGGCTGTCATACCACGTGTTGGACGTCCACGGCTCATTGCTCTTTATCTTCCACGCTTGGGAAGCATCGGTCTTCGGTGCCTGCGAGGGGGCCCGGCCGAAGCCGCTGAAGTCCGCCGGGTTGTCGGCCGCCTCGGCCTGGATCATCCCGTCGATTTCGCCGGTCAATCCGCTGGTATAGGAGCAAATCTTCAATGTCGCGCTTTTGATTTCCACGCCTTGAGGTACCTTTATGCCGATGAATCGCATGCCAGCGGTGTACTGGCCGACGACCAGCGCGGAATCATTGAGCATTTGGGACGAGCTCCACTTCATGCCGTGCGCATCATCGGCGCCGCTCGACACGTGGTACTCGACCGTGATCTCTCGCATGACCGTGATATTCACGGTGGCGGTATTCGACTGTCCGCCGAAGGGGGGTGCCCCGCCATCATCGGCCGCATACGTGAAGCGGTCGGCGCCAACCCAGTCCGGGTCAGGTCGGTAAACCACCCGATCGATGCCCACCTCCAAGACCGTCGGGACCGTCGTGATCGGCAGCGCCGTTGTGGCAGACTCCAACTGGCCGTGCTTGGGCAGGGACAGGATTCTGTAAGTCAGCGCGCCGGGCGGGCTGGGTGAGCCATCGTCGGTCGCCATCAAAGCGATCGTGACGGAAGCACCGGCCGAGGCGTTCAAGAGCACATCCTCGGCCAGCGGCGGTCCGGGCTGCGACGTGCTCACGGCAAAGGTCCCGAACCCCGAGACCCGCTTGACTACCAGGAGGGCCTCCACATCCGTATCGGGAGTGTAGCGCAGCGACTCACCGTCGCCCGTGCCGACGAACGTGCTGGAAGCCAGGACGACGGGCGTGCCCGTCTCACTCGGGACCAGGCTGTAGAGATAGAGGTCGAAATCGCCCTCGGCCGGATTCTCCAGCACGACTTCGAACTCGGCTCCGGCCAGCAGCCTGACCCGGCGGGCCCAGACCCTCCGATCTCTCGCCCCACCGGCGAACTCGGCACTGACCCGGGGACCGGCCGCGTAGGTCATCGTTGCGGCCTCGATGGCGGCGTCGGCATTGACCATGCCGTACCCCTCGTTGCGGTCCTTGCCGGTGGGAAAACCGTAGGCCCCTTTGGCCGCGCGATCCAGGTCCGGGTTGAACCGCCCGGAATTCCTCCCGGCATTTGTCTCGGAAGCGGTAGCGCACAGGAACATCTTGACGTACCGCGGATGAAGGTCCGAATGAAAGTCCCACTCGACGCCCTGCCGCTCCATGGCCTCGATCACCAGGGCCGCACAACCGGCCACAAAAGGACTGGCGAATGAGGTGCCCATCGCGTTGGCATAGTCGTTGGGCTCTTTGTCGGCCACGCTGGGCGAGCCGTCGCAGGTCCCACTGTCGACCGACATGATGCTCGTATAATAGGGTGATCCGCCGGGAGCGATCAGATCGGGTTTGAAATCCTCGCCCGCCTTCCGATCGGGCTTGTCGTATCCGTAAGTGGAGTAATCCGTCAGCATGTTTTCATCGTCCGAGGCGCCGACAGTAATCGCCAGGGCGACCCGTGCCGGATCGGCCATCTGGCGCGCGGCCTGTGACTCCATGGTGGCGCTGTTGCCGGCGGCGGCGACCACGACGACACCGTTGCGCACGGCGGAGGTCACCTTGTCCCGCAGGGAAAGGCTTTCCATCGGCATGCCATCGTCGTCGACCAGGCCGCCACTGATGTTGATGATCTTGATGTGTTTGTCGATCCGATGAGAAACGAGATCGTCGATGGCCATCGAGAGGGCGCCCTCGAATTCCGCCTCTTCATCGCTACTGATCCGGACGGCGGCCCACTTGCAGCCCGGGGCCACGCCGCGGAACGTGTTGAACCCGTCGCCGGGGCCCGGATAGGGAGATACGGTGTTGACAATCACCACGTTGTCCAGAACCTGCTCGCTCCAGTTGGCCAACAGCGAAGAGTACACTTCAAGTCCCGTGGCCCTGAAGTACGTGGCATACACCACCTCGCTCGTACCGTTGTTGCCGCCCCCGATACGTTGCAGGATATCGAAAACTGTCCCCCGGCTCCAGCGAGCCAGATCGAGCCACGTGGCCGGACCGTCCCAGTAGGCCCGTGAGGTCCACTTCACAAAACCGGGTGGCAGATAGATCGGGTCCACCAGATGGAACCAGTCGGAGTAGCCGGCCGCGTAGGTGTAGCGCAAGGCCTCTCCGTCCTTTCCGCATCCCTGGCCCGTACCCAGAGCCGCGCCCGCCACCAGACTGCCGTGTCCTTCGTAGTCAACCGGATGGTCTCCCCCTTCGACCAAATCATTCCAATACGCGCAGCGTCCGGCCAGATCGACGTGCGTCTCGTCCACACCGGTGTCGATGATGCCGATGGTCGTTTCCGGACTGCCACTGAACCCGGCGGCCTGGCCTGCGAAACCGTCCTGCCACACCGGACGCACCCGGCCGGTCTGAGACGCCTCGTCCAGGTAGAACCGGGTCTTTTGTGCCGGCTCCACGAGAACCAGCGTCGGCCCCATGGCAACGGGCAGCAAGTCAATGTTCTCGGACGGGATACGGCCGTTCCAGCCGTAGGAGATCGCTCGATAGATATAGGTGATCTCTCCGCCCAACCGCAGGAAGTCGTCGATCTGCTGTTGTGTAACGGGCGCGCTGAAGACCAGCTCCACCTTGACTATCTGCTCCTGTGGCGCGGCGGCGATGGACAACTCGCCCGTACTTTGGAGGTCCTGTTCGAGCGCATCACCGATCCGATTACCATTGGAATCCGTCGGATACACCCCACTTATGACGGGGGCCACCTCGGGTGGTGGCGGCGGCGCCGGAGACTTGATGGGCGCCGCTCCGCGTGCCGCCGAAGCACATATCAGCAGGTACAGAAACAGGGCAAAGGCCGGGGTGTTGGCTGGTGGCACTCGACCGGCCCATGTGGGCCGGCTGGGCCGGGCGTACAGACAGCATCTTCGGTGTGACAACAGTGGACTCATCTCCCATCCTTTCAATGATGTACTCTTACGTACTCACTCTATCCCGCTTTTTTGCAGAAGGGAACCTCCGCATCAAGGCCGGCGCAACGCTACGCGCACACTCTCGCTGCAAAAACGCGTTCACACGTTTGTCATGAGACAATCGCGGGCATCCAACCAAGAACCGTTGGCAATTATACAACATCCTATAATAAATGTCCAGTCCGGCCACTCCATGTTACACATTTTTCTTGGACGATATCCATCTCCGTGCCAGGTCATATTCAGGGACAACGGGCATCCCGGGCGACCTGCCCGAACGCCGGCATGTCTCCCCATTTTATGACGGCCGGTGCAATTTGAACTTTTTTTGGTTGCGGTTTTCTGCTACGCTGTGCCGATGTTTCTGTTATGGATGACGCTCTGACGAAAGGATGCCATGACTGCGGCCGAGAACACCCGCTTGCGAACAGACCCGATTTCGGATGGCGGACTTCGGGCGGGCGATTCGAATTGCGGCGGTGAGGACGCGCCGGCGCAATGCATCGTATCGGGGGACCCCTGTCCGCAATTTACAGTCATCCATCCGCCGTCCGAACCGTCCGCAATCAAGGCGGCCCACCGGTATGAGGTGGTTGAGGCGATGGACCGATTGAAGATTGTGGGCGGACGATTCCATTTCATCGGGGCCGGCGGCGTCGGCATGAGCGGCCTGGCCCGGTTGCTCATCGGAAAGAAGGCGATTGTGACCGGCTCCGACCAAAAGGCCAGTGCCGTCACCGCGCGATTGAACGGGATGGGCGCCCAAATCCATATCGGCCATAGCGACGAGCACCTGCATCCCGCCACGGACGTGGTCGTCATCTCGGCGGCGATTCGGGAGGACAATCCCGAGCTAAGAGCAGCCCGCCGGCAGGGCTGTCGCATCTATAAGTACGCTCAGTTCCTCGGGGAACTGGTGTGTCATTTCGACGGGATCGCCATAGCCGGCACGCACGGCAAGAGCACCACCAGCGGCTGGCTGGCGTACTGCCTCCGGCAGGCCGGCATCGATGCCAATTTCCTCGTCGGGGCCGATATTTTGCAGTTGGGCGGCTCCTCCGGTAGCGGCGACAGCGATTTCTTCGTCGTCGAGGCCTGCGAATATGACCGCAGCTTTCACAACCTCAAGCCGCTCGTCGCCTGCATCCTGAACATCGAGCGGGACCACCTCGACTGCTACAAGGACGAGGACGATATCATCGACTCCTTCTATCTGTTTGCCCTCGGGATCCGCCCCGACGGCCTGATCGTCGCCGACGGCGACGACCCGAACGTCGCGAAAGTGCTGGACCGCCTGCATGATGATGCCAGCAGAGTTCCCTCAGGTCCTCCTGGTCCCTTGGGCTACTTGGGTCCCATAACGCCAACGCCGGCAATCGTGACGTTCGGCTTCGATGAGCGATGCGATTTCTCTGCCAGGAACATCCGGGAGGACGGCGGCTTTTATCAGTTCGATGTTTTCCAGGGAGAGCATAACCTCGGCACGGCCGAGATCTTGCTGCCGGGTCGGCACAACGTGCACAATGCCTTGGCCGTAGTCGCCGTAGCATCGAGCCTTGGCATCGAGCCGGAGCGAGTGCTCGAAGTGCTGGGTGATTTCAAAGGAATGGACCGTCGGCTGATGCACAAAGGGCGGCTCGACGGTATCACCGTTCTCGATGATTACGCCCATCATCCGACCGAGATCCGGGCCAGTCTCCAGGCGATCCGTGAGCGGTATCAGCCCCGGCGGCTCTGGTGCGTCTTCCAGGCCCACCAGTACAGCCGGACACAGTCGCTCCTGGATGAGTTTGCGGCCAGTTTTGCCGGCGCCGACAAGGTCCTGATTCCGGAGATTTATTTCGTCCGTGACTCCGAGGCCAGCCGCAAGGCGGTGAATGCCCAAATCCTGGTGGAACGAATCCGCGGCCGGGGGACCGATGGCGAGTACCTCGGGACCTTCGCGGCGATTTGCGATTATCTCGAACAGCATGTCCGTGCCGGCGATGTCGTGGTTGCCATGGGGGCCGGGGATGTGTGGAAGGTAGCAGATGAGTACATTCAGCGGCTTGGAAGAGATTGTTGAGCAGGATCACCCGCTGGCGCCGCACACGTGGTATCGGCTCGGCGGGCCGGCAGATTATTTCATTCGGCCGAGGACCGTCAAGGAACTCACGGAGGTCGTGCGCCGGTGCGACGAAAACCACGTTCGGATTTTCGTCCTGGGTTTCGGCTCCAATCTGCTGGTCGGCGATGAAGGCGTCCGCGGCGCGGTCATCAAGCTCGAAGGGGACCAATTCTGCAGAACCGAGTTCGAGGGCCCGACGGTCACCGCGTGGGCGGGGGCCGAGATGAGCAGGATGGTGTTGGGCTGCGTGGAGAAGGGGCTCTCGGGCGTCGAGACCCTCACCGGGATACCGGGCTCGATCGGCGGCGGTGTGCGGATGAACGCCGGCGGCCATTTCGGCGACATTGGCTCGGCGGTCGAATCGGTGACGCTGATGGACGTTCATGGCAATATCCACGAGAAGAGAAAACCGGAGCTGATTTTCGACTATCGTTCCGTGAATATTCGGGCGAGATTCATCCTGAAGGCGCAGCTCAAGCTGACCCCGGACGACCCGGAGCGGATTATGCGGACGGTTAAGGAGAGCTGGATTTATAAGAAGAACAACCAACCGCTCAACACGCGAAACTGCGGCTGTATCTTCAAGAACCCGCCCGGGGCGGCGGCCGGCGCCTTGATCGACCGCGCCGGCCTGAAAGGATTGCAGATCGGCGGGGCCGTGGTCAGCGAAAAACACGCGAACTTCATCGTAGCCAAAGACGGCTGCACCAGCCGCGACATCATGCAACTGATCGAGACCGTCAGGCAGAAGGTTTGCGAGCAGTTCGATGTCGGGCTGGAACTCGAGCTGGAGGTTTGGCAGTGACGTTATTGATCGTTCAAGGTTGATTCCTGATGGTTGATTCTCGATTTGGGGAGTGAGGCGGATGAACAGCGAAGAGTTGAAGGCCGGGACGAAGCGGTTTGCTTTGCGCGTGATGAAACTGGTGGGAGCACTGCCGGGAACCACGGCTGGCAGGGCGATTGGCGATCAGTTGGTCCGTTGTGGAGCTTCAGTTGGCGCGAACTACCGGGCGGCGTGTCGTGGGCGATCCCAGGCGGAATTCGCGGCCAAACTGGGAACGGTTGCCGAAGAAGCGGACGAAACCTGTTTCCGGCTCGAACCGATTGTTGAAGGCGCGCTCCTCGCGGGGAAATGGGTGGCTGCCCTTCTGAAAGAAGCCGATGCGCCGACCGCGATTTTCACGTCAGCGGTGAGAACCTCGAAACTCGGAAGCAACCGATGACAGATCAGCCCCTTGAAATCAACGATCAAGAATCGAACATCGTACTTCTCAACAGGCGCGACGAGTCGCAGAGGCAAGAGCAGATGAGAGTCGCCGTGTTGCAAGGGGGCGTCGGCCGTGAGCGTGAGGTGAGTCTGGAGAGCGGCCGGTGCGTCGCCGAGGCGCTTCGTCAAGGTGGGGTGGACGTTGTCACCTCCGACATCCGGCCGGACGACATGCGGATCCTGGACCGGAAGGACATCGACGTTTTTTTCCCGGCCCTGCACGGCGAGTTCGGCGAAGACGGTCAGCTTCAACAGGTTTTCGAGGACCGGCGTCTGGCCTACACCGGTAGCGGGCCCGAGGCAAGCCGCCTGGCGTTCGACAAGCTGGCGAGCAAGCGGCTGTTCGCCGCCGCCGGCGTTCCGGTGCCGGCAGTTGTGGAATTCGGCCGGGGCGCCGACCCGGCGCAACTGGAGGAGCAGTTGAAACCGCTGGGTGAGCGGTTCGTGGTCAAGCCGGTCCGGCAGGGCAGCAGCGTGGGCGTGCACGTCGTCAACAGCCGCCCGGACGCGCTGGCGGCCGCCCGGCAGGTGCGCGAGGAGTTCGGCGCTGGCATGATCGAATCGTTCGTCCCCGGACGCGAAGTCACGGTGAGCGTACTGGGCCGCCGGACGCTGCCCATCATCGAGATTCGCAGCCGGACCGGGTTCTATGACTACCACGCCAAGTATGTGGACGACCGGACGGAGTACCTCTTCGACACCGTAGAGGACGACGGCGTGCGGGCTCGGATAAGCTGGGCGGCTCTGGCGTGCTTCGATGCGCTGGGTTGCCGCGGTTTCGCCCGCGTGGATTTCATCCTCGGCGTGGACGGGACGCCCTATGCCCTGGAGGTCAACACCATTCCGGGCTTCACGACGCACTCGCTTCTTCCCAAGGCCGCCGCGAAAGTCGGCCTGGTCATGAGCGAACTGTGTGTGCGGATCGTCCGGACGGCACTCGCGCAGCGAAGCGGTAGGCAGGATTTGTGATTTTTGATTTGTGATTCTTGATTTGGGCCTGGCAAGTGATGTCTCCTGAATCAACAATCATAAATAGAATAGTTTATCGGGTGAGGCTGAAAGTGATCAAAAAGACAGCGAAGGTCGGTATCAAAGAACGAATCCGCTCTTGGCGCAGCATCAGGCGCAAGAAGCCGGCCCGGCACTGGAACTGGGTCGGCGTTTTGAAAGCCGTTGTGGTTATTTGCTTTCTTGGGGCTTCGGGCGCGTTTCTGCGCTATGCCGAAGGGTATGTCAAGACGGTGAATCCGGTGCAGGAGGGCTCGTTGATTCTCGTCGGCGTGCCGAACTGGGTCAACTGGGACCTGAAGACCCGCGTGGCCGCCGTGGCGGGCGGGACCCGGTTTCCTCTCACGGAGGAGACGGCCGCGGTGCTGGCACGCAACCTGGCCCCGCTGTCGTGGCTGGACGACATCGACGTCAAGGTGACCCATAATGCCGTGCGCGTGACGGCCCGTTGGCGCAAGCCACTCGCGCTGCTTGAAGAAGGTGGGGCAAAGTTCTACGTCGATGCCGACCTCGTCGTGCTCGACTACATGCCCATGCCGCACCTGCCGATTGTGGGGGTCAAAGGGGTAGCGATGGACCGCGGGATGCCCGCGCCCGGCCAGATGTTCGATCAGAAGGACCTGACGGCGGCCGTGGCGCTGATTATCCTGCTGCAGCGGATGGACGCCGAAGTCACGCCGGAGAACCCGCTCCTGGCGCATATCACCAGCATCGACGTGAGCAACTTCGAGGGCCGCAAGGACCACCGCAAGGAGCACATCGCGTTTCATACCAGAGATGATACGCAAGTCATCTGGGGCGCTGAGATCGGACAATGGGCCAAGTATCTCGAAGCCAGGGACGACCAGAAGCTCGCCAAGCTCTACGGCTATTACCAGGACTACGGCTCGCTCAGCGCCGGCGTGAAGTACATCGATCTTCGTGACCCGCAGGACAAGGTCCCGTTGCCGATCGACAAATATCGTTACTGAAACTGTCGAGCGCCGTGGCCAGGTCCTGATAGCGGTAGGCGACGCCGTACTCTCCGCAGATGGCCTTGAGTCGTGTCATGGCCGCCTCGCTCAGCTCGTTCTGAAAATCCGGCGCGCCGTTGCAGCAGAAGATCCGACAGGCGGCGAAGTGATGCTCGTGGACCGTGCAGTCCTTGCCCTGTTGGTAAGGACATCGGCCGGCGGACGTCGGCTTCAGCGTTCTCGCATCGAGCCTCGCGGCCAGGTAGATCAACTCGGGCGGCGTGACGAAGAGCCGGTGGTCGTAAGCCTGGAAATTGCAGCAGGCCCCGCACGCCTGGCAGCGACCGGCGCGAGCCGGGTCCTGCCTGAGTTGTGCATCGATCCAGTCGTAGAGGGCCGCTATTTCCTCGACGAGTCGGCGGCGTCTTTGGGGTTCTCCCACCATCGCTTGTTCTTCCTGATCCTCTCGATTTCCTCGAAGCTGTAGCGCCGGCCGCGGTTGACGCCCGGGCACTTGACGGCGGCCCGGTTCCACTCGTCGGGACCGAGGAGGTTCTCCGGCCAGAACGGCCAGCTTCGACACTGCCCCGGCCGCACGGGGTAGACGACGCACTGTTTCCTGCCGTCAACCACCTGGAGAAAGATGCAGTCCCTGGTGAGAGGGTCTTCGATGATCGTGGTCCGCAGCCCCACCCGGCGCAAGTATTTCTGTCGGACCTCGTCCGGCGTGAGGCCCAGGTGTCTGGCGATCAGCTCGACCTCCGGTCGGGCCACCCAGATATACCCTTCCCCCGGCCCCGCGCAGCACCGCCCGCACACCCGGCACTCAAAGTGCAGTCCTGCCGCATACCATCTTGTCGAGACTATCCCGTCGATCACAACACCCAGTCACATCAGGTCTGAAGGCCACAATTGGACTATCCACGCAACGCATCGATCCAATGCTCGAAAGCACTACAGAACTTCTTGCCTGCGCCAAGAGCTCGCGTGCGTCCTCATCAGACACAACCGGCGTAGACTCGTGGTCTCCCAACTGTCGCATTTCGAATGCTCTATTCAGCTCTCTGCCGAACTCCCTTGGGAATACGCGGGTCTTAATGAATTGTTTTCCAAAGGCTCCGATTACCCCCCTGTGAGAGGAAAAGGTGAGGTTCCTTGTCAGTAATGCCGCTTCGGCACTGTAGAACATGGCATAGTGAGTTCTCGATGCCGATGATTCATAGTCGCCGTCCTGCAGCAACAACTCGGCGCTCTTGAGATAGCGGCGTGCTTTCGTCAGAAGTGCGGGGATCTCGCTCATGCAGGGATGCCCTCCCGTCGTATGTTTATCAGCAGAGGACTGTTGACGTTCCGATAGTTCTCCTCGGAGACCGGATATACGGATAAGAGGACGCCGTATTCGAGATTTATGTCGGTTATGACATCGATCATACGATCGATCTCTTTTCCCGGAATTACACCCCCGGCAAGCACTACCGCCAGGTCGATATCCGATTCGGCCGTCGCCTCGTTTCGCGCGTAGGAGCCGTAAACGAGTATGCGCTTGAGCCTGTCGCCGTAAAGCGATTGTGTCCTTCGCACGAATTCACCGATGACTTGCTTCACCTGCGCACCCATATTGATATCTATTATCTGTTGGCTCTTCTCACCACCTCAGCACGGCGCCGGTGTCGGCGCTGGTGGCCATGGCGGCGTATTTGGCCAGGCAGCCGGTCCTGATGCGGGGCTCGGGCGGCTGCCAGGTCTTCCTGCGTTCGGCAAGCTCCTGGTCGGCCAACTTGACGTTGATTTTGTTGCTCGGGATGTCGATCTCGATGAGGTCGCCGTTTTTCAGCAGTCCGATGGGCCCCCCGACGGCGGCTTCCGGGCTGATGTGGCCGATGCAGGCGCCGCGGGTGCCGCCGCTGAAGCGCCCGTCCGTGATCAGGGCGACGGATTCGCCGAGCCCGGCGCCCATGATATAGCTGGTCGGGCTGAGCATCTCCTGCATGCCGGGACCGCCCTTGGGGCCCTCGTAGCGGATGACGACCACGTCGCCCGTCTCGACTTTGCCCGCGAGAATCCCTTCGCAGGCGTCTTCCTGGCTCTCGAAAATGACGGCCGGGCCGGTGTGGGTGAGCATGGACGGAGCCACGCCGGCGGTCTTGATGACGCAGCCGTCGGGGGCGAGGTTGCCGCGCAGGATGGCGAGGCCGCCGGTCTTGGAATAGGCGTTGTCGAGCGGTCGGATGACCTCGGGATTCTTGATCCCGGCCTCGGCGATGTTCGCGCGCAGCGTGTTGCCGGTCACCGTGGGGCAGTCGAGGTTCAGCAGGTTCGGGACCCTGCTGATCTCCCGGAGGATGGCGCTGACGCCGCCCGCGGCGTCGACGTCCTCGATGTGGATACTGCTCGACGGGGCGACCTTGCAGATATTCGGGCAGCGGGTGGCGATGGAGTTGATGCGGTCGAGGTCGTACCGGATGCCCGCCTCGCTGGCGAGCGCGAGCGTGTGCAGGACGGTGTTCGTCGAGCCGCCCATGGCCATATCGAGCGCCAGGGCGTTGTCCATCGACTGAAGGCTGATGATGTCGAGCGGCCTCACGTTGTTCTGGATCAGCTCCATGATCTGCCGGCCGGCGGTTCTATACAGGTCCTGGCGGCGCGGGTCCACGGCCAGAATCGTCCCATTGCCGGGCAGGGCCATGCCGATGGCCTCCGCCAGGCAGTTCATCGAGTTGGCTGTGAACATGCCGGAGCAACTGCCCTGCGTGGGACAGCCCGAGCATTCGAGTTCCTTGAGCTGGGCCTCGGTGATCTTGCCGGCGTTGAACTGGGCGACACCCTCGAAGATGCTGATCAGATCGACGGTTCGGCCGTCCTTCGTCCTGCCGGCCTTCATCGGCCCGCCGGAGACGTAGATGGTCGGGATGTTCAGCCGCACCGCAGCCATGAGCATGCCCGGAACGATCTTGTCGCAGTTGGCGATGCAGACCAGGCCGTCGAAGCAGTGCGCGCGGGCCATCGTCTCGACCGAGTCGGCGACGATCTCGCGCGAGGCCAGCGAGTACCTCATGCCGCCGTGTCCCATGGCGACGCCGTCGCACACGGCGATGGTATTGAACTCGAAGGGCGTGCCCCCGGCTTGCCGGACGGCGTCCTTGACCACGCGGGCGACCTCGTTCAGATGAACGTGCCCCGGCACGATGTCGCAAAAGCTGTTCGCGATCCCGATAAAGGGCTTCTGGATGCCGGCGTCGCTCACGCCGCAGGCGTGGAGCAGCCCCCGATGTGGGGCCCGTTGAAAACCTTTCTTGACCTCGTCACTTCTCATTGTTCGTCAACTCCCGAACCGTCGATATTCACGCGTGTCCTGAAAACGCCCAAGTGTAGCCGCTGACCCCAGGTGAATAAAGGAAAAAGCGAGGATTCGAAACAGCGAACGGCGCGGGTGCGACGGCGTGGATGCTCTATGCGGATGAACCCGATGGCCAGCTTGTCCAAGGAAATCTCCGACGCCTTGAGGCGAGAATGGGCGGCATCCGGGTGACGCTGGAAGGCTGGGTCGGTCCGGCGTTTATGTTTCCCGAGAGCCGGTCGGCCCTTATAGAGCACCCGGATAAGCTCCATAGCCCGGAGTCGCACGCGCAATTCGATGCCTGCGTCCGCAAGACAAAAGCGGGAGGCGTGCAATCGAGACAGCTACGTGATCTGGGCGACCAGATGGTCGAGGACGGGCTGGAGATTGTCGTAGGTGCGGTCGCTCAGTTTCTGCCGGGTCAGACCGCCATTTCCGGCCCTGTAGGTGATCGTGAAAAAGCCCTTCTTCTCGAAGTGTGTCTTGTCGATCTGTTCGATGGAGTCGTAAGGGATTCTCTTGCCGCCGGGGAGAATGAGGGCGTCGTCCGCCGCCAGGAGTTTGCGGTTTCTGATGGCATACCAGTAACCGGCGAAGAGCAGCGCGCCGACGACGAGAAAGGGCGGCAGCTTTTGATTCCATACGAGTGTGCTGTCGAGCCTGCCCTGCTCGTCCGTGTGTTTCTCGATGAAGTCCTGGTTGAGGTATCCGTCGTACGCGAACCAGAGCGCCGCAACGATACATACGGCGATGTAGATGATGAAGTTGTTCCGTTTGTACCGGCTCAACGGTGCTTCGAGCGCCATAGGAATCCCTTCCAATCCTATGTGGACCGTCTTTGGGCGATGACCTCCGCCAGCGGCTGCACGAAGTGGCGCACGATTCTCTCGGCCATCAGCTCTTCGGCCAGCACGCACTGCCGCTCGAAGGCGGCCACCGGGTCAAATCGTTCATGGGGCTTGGGATACTGCCGGACCGTCAGCGACAGGCCGATCGATTCGTCGCGCTCCTGCTCCTTCTCGCCGGGTTCGAAAATGCTCGTCTTCGACTCGATGGAGACGCGGGCCTGAACGTGATGGTCGTCCGTCAGCGAGATCACCATGGCCGGCGAGAAGACGATCGGCCGGGCGTTCGGCCAGTCCAGCAGCGAGCCGAACGCGCTGCCCCCGAACAACGCCTCCGAGATGATCTCGTCGTGATTGCCGGCACTGTCGAAATCCATGGCAAACGATACATCGAGCGAGTCGATGTCGAGCGGCGTAACGCCCAGCATGTACGGCATGAGCTCCAGGATCAACTTATCCTGATGGTACACGTCCTCGATGCTCGCCGGATTGACGATGCCGGAACCGATGCGGTCCCCCTCCAGGCTCACCCAGCGGTACTGCCCGGGGCTGCGGTCTTCTTCCAGGCAATACTCGCTGTTATCACGACGGGAGAACCGGCCCATCCCTGGAAACTGCCTCTGGATCCGATCGAAAAACGTCAGGATCGTATCGCGCTCTGTGGGCAGGTCCAGTTCCGTGTTCACGAACATGTCAATGTAGAAGTCGTCGCACAAAGAGCTATAACTATTCACTGGCATGGGGGAAAAGAACCCTCCACAGAATTCTTTCTATATCCAGTCGAGCCGTGATGCACCCGGACTTCGGGCCTATACCGACTCATTCAATACTCATTATACACGCAATCGGCAATTTCCGTACTGTTTTTCAGGCGAAATCTTCATGCTAAACCAGATTCTTTCTGATTTCAAAACGATTCTTTCGGTTTCGAGCTTTCTGAAGCATGATTCACGATTGGCGCAAGAACTCCGGGCCGGGCGCGGCTGCCAAATCCGGCGCCGGCGCGCCTGGCTCACCATGTTTTGGCTCGGGCAAGGCCAGTTCGGTTACGGCGGCTCCCACGGTGAACAGAATCGTGAAAAGAAATACCCGCCATACACCCTGGATAAGAACAAGATAGGTTTCGGCCGCCGGAGTTGTCCGGGCGATCAGCATGGACAGGAGCGTCGCCGCCACGCCTGTCAGGGCCCCGGAAAACGCGGCCATTCCGACGCGCCGGCCGAAGCTTGCCCCGCCGCCGCCCAGCGCGATCAACGACCCGCACAACAGGGGCACCGCCATCACCAGCCACCAGTATTCCTTCAGGGCGGGCAGTTGGCCGGTGCGGGTGAGATGACCGTAGCCAACAAGGCCAAACACCGCGGTCGCGGCCAGGATGCACGGACTGGCGTGCCAGTAACGCACCGGCAGTGAAATCCGCATCTCCATCCGCCGTCGCATCCGCCGCCGGATCGTCAAGGGCCAGTTATAGAACAGACAGAAGACCCAGTGCTCTAACAATGCTCCCCGCTCGCCGAAGACGGGAACCACGCGCGTCCCCTCCGTCGCCCAGTGTGCCGCCATGAAACGCGCCAAGGCCGGATAACGGTAGGTCATCTGAATCGGAAAGGCCAGATACCCGACGTATTTGAAGAAACCCAGAAAGACGGCGATGTTGTAGTCCTTGAAATTGCGCTCCCGCACGACCAGATAAACCACGTACAAGCCTCGGGTCAGCGACCCCGGCGACAGGGGCACCACCTGGAACAGCGCGACGATGCCCAGTCCGATCCCCCACGCCTGCACGCGCGGCAGGTCCGGGTGTGTCAGGACGTAGATCAGCGCGATCGTCACGGAAACGACCTGCGTTACCGGCAACGTGCAAACGTGCACCGCCAGACTCTTGAGGTATTTTTGAATGAAGGGTTCCCCCAGTTGCCCAAGAATCGTTCCGGCGTCCTCATCACTGAGCATGTGTTTTCTCCGCCCTTCGGCCAGCATATCCCGCAGCCACTGCTCGCGAAGTTCGGCGTTGAAATACAGCCGAATCGGCCGGACGAACAGGTACGTGAGTTTCTCTTTGGCAAACCGCCAGTCGGTCAGAAATCGGTGCAATCCGGCCGGCAGGAGCGACAACGGCCAGTGGCCCAGGAACCGCCACGGCTGATTCGTCAGCCGTAGCGCACCAGCGGCATCGACCCGCCCCGCGCGGTGCCAGCCGATCAGCGTCTCGGCCACCCTCGCCCGGAAAGCCTGCCCAATATACCGCGAGCTGCTGAACAGCCGGGCATAGTGTTCGCGCCAATCCTGCCGGCCCCACGCACGACGCAGCACCTTGCCCACAAATGGGATGCAACCCACCAGGAAGAACATGAATGTGAGGACGTGATTCCTCCGCAACGTCTCCGCGCGTCTTTCCTCAATCAGGTTTCTCACTTTCCAACCGGTCACGGCACTGTCGAATATCGTGTTCCACAGTCTGCCGCTATAGAGCAGCCGGACATGATTGTGGGTGATGTCAGGAACAGAATCGCGATAGACACGTTCCGCCGCCTTCAACTCGGTCAGAATCCCCTGCATGTCCGCGAATTCCGCGCTGTGTGCCGCGACGAAACGCTCCAGCCGGCTGAGACTGCCCCGGTCAAACTGGACCAGGGACCCCCGGCCCAGGCCTTTGAGGATCAATCTGGCGTCGCCGGGACTCATCGGCAAGAACGGCAGCAGCGCCAGCCCGGCCCGGAAGTCCACTGCAACCAGTCCGGCCGCGGGATTCTCGTCCATCCCGCGCCGTTTCAGGCAATTCGGCTGGCTCTTGCAGGTGGACCATTCATATTGGCGCGCGAACTCGTGAGCCCCCATCTTATGAAGAAGCCCGACGAATTCGCGCATGAAGACCCTTTTGGCGCGGTATTCGGGCGATCTAAGCCGCTGCTCATCCACCGTTTTGCCCCGGCGCCAGCGCCTCAGCAGGTCCAGCCGGTCATCCACCTCCAGGCGCCACGTCCGCCCGTCTATCCACTCGCTCAGCTCGCCACAACTGCCGAGCTGCGGATCGACGAACGTGCCATAGATATCGACGACGGTCCGCTCGTCACCGAACCTGATCCCAGCTCCCCGTCGAATGAGCTTCTGCCACAGGGCCCCGGCCCGGGCTGCGGTCGGATTGACCTGAAGCTGGAACGGACCCTGAAAACCGATCCCGTAGAGCAGGTCGCGGAACAGGCGGGAAGAGCCCGACGGCGGGATCAGGATCTTCATCGCGTAACTGCCGCCCGCCTCCAGGCCGGCTATCTGAGCCCCGTCGACCTGCACCACGTTCACCCGATACACCTGGCCGGCAAAGCCGCCTCCCACGAACCGTTCGACGGTCAAGTGGACGCTCGCGACGCGGTCGCCCTCGAAACCCCGGACTTGACAGGTCAGTTCGGCGCCGGGATCATAGCGGCTGATTCGCAGCGGCCGACGCACGTCCGCCCGGCGGAACCGCTCCTGAAGCTCCCGGCAAGTCTCACTACAGTAGTCATTCGCCATGCGTGTTTTCCGAAGCCCAATTGCCTCGCGATTTATAGCAGACGGAACCAAGACACTACCGCAAAGACGGTTTCAGGTCAAAAGGAAACAGACACGATGCTCATCGGGGGGTGCACGTCATGTTTGTAGGTAGA
>JABAOC010001019.1_pt1 | contig 17881 bp, 30 predicted proteins | sample 7062161 | NCBI WGS metagenome assembly JABAOC01 (sample SAMN14538625, study PRJNA623070) | marine sediment metagenome | biome: marine biome [ENVO:00000428]; feature: marine pelagic biome [ENVO:01000023]; material: deep marine sediment [ENVO:00002113] | place: India: Gulf of Khambhat ... | reverse complement strand
CTTGAGGATTTAGCCTATTCGAACATCTTTGAAGGATATCCCCCCCTTTCCTCTTTTCCGGTGAAAAATTTCACTCCTTAAATCATCTCTAAAGGCGATTTACTATTTTATCGGAATTTGTGTATCGTAAAGTATCTGCGGATCATTTGACTCTTTTACCCTGAAAATGTTATAAATTTTGCCTTACAGGAAAAAAATTGAGAAAACAGAGATCTTGTTGTTTAGTTTTTCTTTCGATAACTCTCATTCTCTTCGGGGGTTGCTCTGTATTTCATAAGGCTCCGGATAAGACACAGACGACTCCTCCCCCAACCCCTAATGAAACCCAGGCCTCACAGCCAGTCTTGACCGAAGAGCTGCAAAGCCCGTTTGAAGACGAAAAAATCCGGACAGACGAAGAACCTCTTCTCCGAAAGGACGGCTCGGGGCCAGAAAAACTTAAAAAGAATGTTGAGGAGGTCGGTCCTCTGATTATCCTCGAGGAAGCCCTGTATGCCTATCAGGATGCTCGGTTGGCCTGGGAAAAAGGAGACTTCGACACTGCCCTTGCGGCCCTGGATGAATCGTACAGCCTTATCCTGAAAATCAAACTTGCTCCGGATGACCCCCTCATCCAGGAAAAGAACGACCTGAGGCTCATGGTCGCCCAGCGAATCCAGGAAATCTATGCCTCTCAGGAAACCGCGGTCGGGAACAACCATCAGACCATTCCTCTCGAAGAGAACAAACATGTCTTGAAAGAGATCAAAGTTTTTCAGGGAAAAGAAAGAAAACTGTTCGAAACCAGCTTCAAGCGTTCCGGACGTTACCGCGCAATGATCTTAGAGGAGCTGAAAAGAGCCGGGCTCCCGGAAGAACTGTCCTGGATGCCGATGATCGAAAGCTGGTTCAACACGAGGGCCTACTCCCGGGCCAGAGCTCTCGGCCTGTGGCAGTTCATCGCCTCAACAGGAAACCGGTTCGGTTTGAAGAGAGATCACTATGTCGACGAGCGGATGGATCCCATCAAATCCACCCGGGCGGCGACGAAATACCTGACCGAACTCCATTCTCACTTCGGGGACTGGACCACAGCTCTGGCTGCCTACAACTGCGGGGAATATAGAGTCAAGAGAGTCATTCGCACTCAGAGAGAAAACTATCTCGATAACTTTTGGGACCTCTATATTAAACTGCCCCAGGAGACCGCACGATTCGTCCCCCGTTTCATCGCGACCCTGCTCATCATCAACAACCCGGAAAAATACGGTTTTGAACTTCCGACACCCGATCCTCCTCAGGAATATCAGACAATTTCAGTGAATAAACCAGTAAAGCTTTCTTCGCTTTCAGCGGCTCTGGGACTGGAGAGCGGGGCGCTGGCAACCCTCAATCCGGAACTCCGGCAAAAATCCACTCCTGACCGGGAGTATTCGTTAAAGGTTCCCGTCGGACTCGGCGAGCAGACACTCGCTTCGATGAATACACTCCCCCGCTACATCCCCCCTGAATCCACCTATGTTGTCCATTATGTGCGCAGAGGAGAGACTCTCTCAGAAATTGCTGAGCGTTACAGAACGAGCGTCCGGGCGATTGCCCGCACATCCAACCTGCGGAGCATCAACCTCATCCGACCTGGACAGAGACTGAGAATTCCGGTTCGGGGCGCATCAAGAGCGTACACGTCTCCCCCTCCACTGATTAAAGAGGGGGAAAAGCTGGTCTATGTTGTCAGGCGTGGAGATTCTCTCTACAAGATCGCGAGGGATTACAACACGACCATTCAGAAAATAAAGGAAGACAACAGCCTCACAAACAACAATCTGGATGTCGGCCAGAAATTAGTGATCCAGTCCGGCAAACCAGAGGGAGCCATCACGTATACAGTTAAGTCGGGGGATACTCCTTTTGAGATCGCGCGCCAATACGGAATGAACTTGAATACATTCCTTCAGATCAACGGCCTCAGCCGGAGATCCAAAATCTATCCCGGACAAGGTCTCTGGGTTATCCCCAAAAATTAACCATTCCCTCAGGAAAAATTCACCCGCGCGCTTATCGCGAGCCTATGCAGTCCAGAAACCGCTCCGGTTGGCCTCCTGTTAAAATGCAGAAAAGTTTCACGCACTGTTACGCAGGTATTCGAGATTTTGGAATTGACCGGAGAAAAGACCGGGTCTACTGTTTCTTCTTCAACTTTTCTTTGATATCCTTTTTCTTCTTTTCCTTCTTCTTGTACTCTGTTCCGATGAGTTCAAGCACCGCCATTTCCGCTCCGTCTCCTGCTCGAGGCCCGACTTTCACGATTCTTGTGTAGCCGCCGGGTCTCTCGCTGAAGCGAGGTCCCAGCTCTTCAAAAAGTTTCTTCACCACAGGCTTTTTGTAAATGAACCTCAAAGCCTGGCGCCTGGCATGGAGACTATCACTTTTGCTCAAAGTGATCATCTTCTCAGCAAGAGGCCGCGTGGCTTTGGCCTTGGCGAGAGTCGTGCGTATACGTTCTTTTTCCAGGAAGGAGGTCACCAGATTCCGCAGCAATGCCCGTCTCTGTGCGGTATTTCTCTGTAACTTTTTCCCCTTGACAAGATGCTTCATTCCCCCTGCTCCTCTGCTTCCTTCTCCTTCTTCTCTGCTTCAATTTTTTCTAACAATTTGGGATGAAGATCGAGATTAAGACCCAAATCTATCTCCTGAAGGGTTTCCTTTATCTCTGTGAGCGATTTGCGACCGAAATTCTTCGTCTTGAGAAGCTCCTCTTCGGTTTTTTGAACAAGCTCGTAGATCTTATCGATACCGGCTGACCTGAGACAGTTATTCGACCGGACCGAAAGCTCCAGATGGTCTATAGACTTGGACAGAATATCAATCTGGGAAAGATGAGGGATTTCCTTCTTCGAGACCACCTGCTCCCTCTCCATAGGCTCATCCACTATGTTCAGAAAAATGGCCAAGTGGTTTCTCATGATCTTCGCGGCTTGAGCCAGAGCGTCAGTCGGAGAAACCGAACCGGTCGTCCAGACCTCTAAATCCAACTTTTCATAATCGATCCTCTTGCCCACTCTCGCGGGTTCAACCCTGTAATTCACTTTGAGGACTGGAGAGTGAGACGAATCAAGGGGGATAAAGTCCACGCTCAAATCTTCGCCGAAATTTTGATCCGCAGAGATATAACCTCTGTTGTTCTTTACGACCATTTCCATATCCAGCTCACCATCTTTATCAAGAGATGCAATATGGATATCTTTATCGAGAATTTCCACATCCGCATCATGTTCAATGTCAGATGTTTTGGCCTCAGTCGGCCCCTTCTTTTTCAAAGTCATCACTTTCTGCTCATCTCCTTCGAGTTTCAACGGAACGCTTTTCATATTCAAGATAATATCTGTCACATCCTCTACAATTCCCGGGATATTCGAAAATTCATGCAGAACTCCTTGTATCCGGACAGCGGTGATTGCAGCTCCGCTTATCGAAGAAAGAAGAATCCTCCGCAGCGCATTTCCGATTGTGACGCCAAAACCTCGCTCAAAGGGCTGGGCCGAAAAGCGGCCGTAGGTCTCGGTTAAAGTATCATAATCACACTCCAGGTATTTCGGCCTCTGAAATCCAGTTTCTATCATGCTTCCTCCTTTTCAGCCTCTTTTTTCATTATAAATCTTCACTGAGAAACAAAGATTCTGATCCTCTGTGTTTCCAGCGACTCCAAAAAATCTATTTTGAATAAAGCTCAACCACCAAGTGTTCTTCCACAGGAAACGTGATATCCTCCCGAGTGGGAAAATCAAGAATCTTCGCTTGCATTTTTTCCCAATCGACATCAATCCAACCCGGGACAGTCTTATTCTTGTTCGAATTCACTATGGCTTTCAACTCATCATGCTTGGCTGATTTCTCCTTAAACAGGATGTTATCCCCCTTTTTCACCAGATAAGAGGGAATATTGACTTTCCAATCATTGATCCGGATGTGACCGTGTGTGATCAACTGACGCGCATGGCTCCGCGAATGAGAAAATCCCATGAGATATATCACATTGTCAAGCCTTCTTTCCAGCATAGAGAGAAGATATTCTCCTGTGATTCCTCTTTTCTTTTCCGCTCTTTCGAAAAAGAGCCTGAACTGTTTTTCCGACATTCCATAGTACCTCTTTAATTTCTGCTTCTCCCTGAGCTGAAGTCCGTATCCAAGGACTCTTCTTCTTCGGGTTCCGTGCTCTCCTGGAGGATAGAGCCTCCGTTCGGCCGGACATTTATCGGTGAGGCATTTGTGCCCTTTCAAAAAAAGCTTGACCTTCTCTACCCGACAGAGCCGACAAACTTGCTCTCTGTATCTTGACATCTTTCTCTCCTTAGATTCCGTTTCTCATTTAGACTCTTCTTCTCTTCCGGACACGGCAGCCGTTATGAGGCAACGGAGTCACGTCCTTGATGGACTTTATTTCCAACCCGTTTGCCTGGAGAGCACGAATAGCAGATTCTCTCCCCGCACCGGGACCTTTAACTCTTACATCCACATACCTGACACCATACTCTTTGGCCTTCAACGTCACTTCTTTGGCAGCCAACTGGGCGGCGAAAGGCGTCCCTTTTCGGGCCCCCTTGAATCCGGATGTTCCAGAACTGGCCCAGCAAACGGCGTTTCCCTGCTGGTCTGTTATGGTAATGATCGTATTGTTGAAAGTTGATTGAATATAGGCCGCGCCAAATCCGATCTCTTTCCTGACTTTTTTTCTCTTGGTTTTTCTTTTCGGTCTCGGCATTTATCGCTCCTGATTATTTAAGTTTGGTTTTGACCTTTTTGATCGTTTGGCCACGCGGTCCTTTTCTTGTCCGCGCGTTTGTCTTGGTTCTCTGTCCTCTCACAGGCAGTCTCCTTTTGTGCCGCAATCCCCTGTAGGAGCCAATATCGACCAGTCGCTTGATATTCTGGGTCACTTCCTTTCTCAGGTCTCCTTCTATTTTCTCTTGTTTTTCGATGACTTCGCGGATTTTTCTAACTTCGTCTTCGGTTAAGTCTTTAACTTTTTTATCTTTATCTATTTTTGTTTCCAGAAGAATCCGAGCCGATCTCGAATGACCTATGCCAAAAATGTATGTTAATCCTATCTCAATCCTCTTATCCGAGGGGAGTGTGATTCCTGCTATTCTTGCCATTTTAACCTCGCATCATCCTTGTTTCTGTTTATGTTTCGGATTGGTGCAGATAACCCGCAGAGTGCCTTTTCTTTTTATGATTCGACAGTTCCTGCAAATTTTCTTCACGGACGCTCTGACTTTCATTATCTTTTCCTTTATTTGAAACGATAGGTGATCCTTCCCTTTGTTAAATCATAGGGCGAAAGTTCCACCAATACTTTGTCTCCCGGGAGAATTCGTATGAAATGCTTTCGCATTTTTCCTGAGATATGAGCCAGGATGACATGTTTGTTGGCCAGCTCGACACGAAACATCGCATTCGGGAGAGTCTCGACCACAGTGCCTTCGGTCTCAAAAACATCATCTTTAGGCATACCGATTCTCCTTGAAATCGAACGAACTCTTCTTTTTTCCATCCAGCAGGCTCAAAATATCAATCCCTTCCGGGGTGACAGCCACCGTGTGCTCGTAGTGAGCGGAGAGGCTCCTGTCTCGAGTGATCGCTGTCCAGTTATCCTCCAGGATTTCGACGTTCCAGTCGCCCATAGCGATCATAGGCTCCAAAGCAAAAACCATACCCGGTTTTATCTTTGGTCCTCTCCCTGGTAAACCGAAATTCGGGATTTGAGGCTCCTCATGAAGAGAAAGGCCGATTCCGTGGCCGACAAAAGCGCGGATGACCGAAAAATCCTGCGATTCCACATGGCGTTGAATGGCATGCGAAATGTCCGATATTCTGTTTCCTACTTTTATCTGGTCCAATCCCTTATAAAAAGCGTCTTCAGCCGTCTGGATAAGCTTCCTCGCTTGGGGAGTGACTTCACCGACAGGAAAGGTCGCAGCGGCATCCCCATAGTATCCTTCATACAGAACTCCGAAATCCAGGCTGATGATGTCTCCCTCCCGGAGAGACCGTGAGGACGGAATCCCATGAACGATCTCTTCGTTAATGGACGTGCAGAGAGAGGCAGGATAATTCCTGTACCCTTTAAAAGCCGGAACAGCTCCCAATTCTCGGGTTTTCGCTTCAGCCCATTCATCCATCTGTTTGGTGCTCAGTCCGGGTTTGATCATGGCCTCGAGGCCTTTCAGGATCTCGGAGACGATCTGGTTGCTTTTTTTAATCGCCGCAATCTCTTCCGCACAGTAAATGATCATTTTGTGATTTCCACCTCTTGGGACCGAGCCAATTCTCTATCCAGGAGAGCAGAGATTCTTTTAAACACGCTCTCGATCGTCCCTTCCCCGTTTATCTTAAAATAAACATTTTTTCCTGCATAATAATCAATAAGGGCTTCTGTCTGCTCATGGTAAACCCTGATACGTTCTTTGATGACCTCAGGTTTATCGTCATTCCTCAGGGCAAGCTTTTCCTCGCACACGTCGCAGCTGTCCTCTTTCTGCGGGGGTTTCTCTTTCAGGTTATATATTCTTTCACAGCCGGGGCAGATCCTTCGTGCTCCAAGTCTTCCCAAAACAGCTTGATCGCTCAGGAAAATCTCGACCGCCATCTCTTCTGTATCCGGATCAATTTCCTCTAATCTCCGGGCCTGAATGATATTCCGCGGAAAACCATCCATTATGTACCCTTTTTTATATTCAGGTTTTAAGATTCGGCTTTGGATCATTTCGATCACGATGTCATCGTTCACCAGTTCGCCCTTCCGCATCTTGGCCTCTGCCTCTTTTCCCAGCAGAGTTCTTTCTTGAACCTCACTCCGGAGAAGATCCCCCGTGGAGATCTTGGGGAATCCGTACTTCTTCTCTATCAAGTCCCCTTGTGTTCCCTTTCCGCTACCGGGGGGTCCGAGCAAAATAATCCTCATCCTCTCCTTCCTTTGAGGCGGCCCCGCCGCATGAATCCGTCATAGTGGCGCATGACCAGCTGCGCCTCGATCTGCTGCATCGTGTCCATGGCCACTCCGACAACAATCAGAATCGATGTCCCCCCGAAATAAAAATCGATTTGCAATCCCTGGGTGAACCACTGAGGCAGATTCTGATTCAGGAAATCTCCGATGAGAGGCAGCGAGCTGACTTTAAAGCCCCTTGTCAAAAAGTCAGGGAGAATGGCGATGGCAGCCAAATAGATGGCCCCCACGAGAGTGATCCGCGAAAGAACACTATCAATGAAATCAGAAGTGTTTTTCCCAGGTCGTATTCCGGGTATAAATCCTCCGTATTTCCTGAGATTGTCCGAGACATCTGTCGGGTTGAAAATGATGGACACATAAAAATAAGTGAAGAAGATGATCGATGCCACGTAGAGGAGGTTGTACAAAGGCTCTCCAGGATTGAACTGTAAAGCAATTCGCTGGACAGTCGGATTTTTGACAAACGAAGCGATCGTTGCGGGAATGGTTATGATCGAGGCGGCGAAAATAATCGGAATGACACCCCCGGTGTTCACCCTTAGGGGAAGATGAGTGCTCTGTCCTCCGTAGATCTTTCGTCCAACAACCCTTTTCGCGTAGGAGACAGGAATTCGCCTCTGCCCTCTCTCCACAAACACGATGATTGCCACGACGGCAAGCATCACGATAACCAGAGCAATGAGTTTTATCGGAGTCACATCCCCGGTCCTCAATCCTGCAAGGATCCCCTGCCCCATACGAGGGAAATTCACGACGATTCCGGCAAATATGATCAAAGATATTCCGTTTCCGATACCGCGTTCAGAAATTTGTTCTCCCAGCCACATGACGAACACCGTGCCTGTGGTTAAAGTCAACACGGTGAGAAATATGAATCCTATGCCAGGATTCGGGACTATGGGTGCTCCGCTGGGACTGCTCTGAGTCTGCAGCCACCAGGCGATCGCCGAAGACTGAATCATACAGATGAAGATGGTTCCGTAGCGGGTGTACTGCGTGATCTTTTTCCGGCCGAGCTCTCCTTCCTTGGACAGCCTCTCCAGATAAGGCCAGACCACTTGAAGCAGCTGAAGGATAATCGAGGCGCTGATGTAGGGCATGATTCCCAGGGCAAAGATCGTCATCTTGGACATATTCTGCCCGGAGAAAAGATCGACGAAACCCAGAATGGTTCCCTTTTGGGCTTCCCAAAACTCCTGCAGAGCATCCGCGCTGATCCCAGGATTAGGAATCTGCCAGCCTATTCGATAGACGGCGAGAAGGAGCAACGTAAAGATGACTCTTTTCCTGAGGTCCGGGATGCTGAATATGTTCCGTATACTTTCGAGCATTATTCACTTCCAATGAGGATTGCTTTCCCTCCCGCCTTCTCAATCTTTTTCATGGCTGAGCGAGAAAATTTATGGGCATGTATGGTTTTGGCTGAGGCCATATCCCCTCGTCCCAAAATCTTAATCATCTCCGATTCCTTTTTTATGATACCCGCATTTTTCATATCTTGGAGCTTAATTTCCTTCTTTCTGATCTTCACCAATTTATCCAGGTTGACTGCACTGTATTCTTTCTTAAAAATGTTAGTGAAACCTCTCTTCGGAAGCCGCCGGTGAAGAGGCATCTGGCCTCCCTCAAACCCACGTTTGCGGGAATATCCGGAACCGGATTTCTGCCCTTTTGACCCGCGGCCTGATGTTTTTCCGTACCCTGTGCCCGGACCGCGTCCGACTCGTTTCCTGGTTTTCTTGGAATCCTTGGCTGGATGAAGGCTGTGTAAATTCATTTTTTCTCCATCGCTTCGACTGTGACTAAGTGCTTGACTTTTTCGATCATTCCCCAGATCTCGGGACAATCCTTGCGAATAACCTCTGAGCTGATCCGGCGCAATCCCAATCCCTTCACGATTTCCCGTTGAATCTTCGGGCGCCCGATGAGGCTGCGGACCAGTTTCACACGAAGGACCGGCCCCTCTGGCTTGGTTCTCCCAGACTTCGTCTTTGAACTCGACTGGGTTTGACTTTTTCCTGTCGGGGATTTTTTTACTGCCATATACTGTCCTTTGTTTTTCCTCTTATCTTTGAAACCGATTCCGGATCTTTCAATCTTCTGAGCGCATCCATCGTAGCATTCGCGACACTCACAGGATTATTACTGCGAACTGATTTTGTCAGAATGTCTTTTATACCGGCCAATTCCATGATGACTCTCACGGCTCCACCCGCGATGACGCCTGTTCCTTTTGATGCTGGCCGAAGGATGACCACGCCGCCCCCGGCAACTCCTCTAATAAGATGAGGAACCGTTGTCTCCGCCAGAGGCACTTCTATCATTTTTTTCTTGGCATTTTCCACTGCTTTTCCTATCGCCATCGGAACTTCACGGGCTTTTCCTTTCCCGATCCCGACTAATCCGTTCTCGTTTCCGACCGCAGCCAGAGCTGAGAAACTGAGGTTCTTCCCGCCTTTGACAACCTTTGTGACCCTCCGGATGGAAATCACTTGATCCTTGAGTTCCACCTCTTCGTCTTCCTTAGCTGTCACTTCTTCCGGTTCTTTTTTCTTTTTCTCAGATTTTTCGTCCACTTTTTTTTCTGCTTTTTTGGGTTCTTCTGTTTTCACTGTTTTTTCCTTTGCTTTTACAGGAGATCGCGGCTCAGTCTCTTTTTGGAGCTTCTTTTTTTGTTCTTGTTCTTTGGATTCTTCTTTCGTATCTTCTTTTTTTTCCTCTTCAGCCACTCCTTTTCCTCCTTGGTTAACTTTCTAGAAAGTGAGGCCTTCCTTCCTCATGGCTTCGGCTAAGGCCTTGATCCGTCCGTGATAGGGATAAATTCCCCGATCAAAAACCACAAGTTTTATCTTCTTCGCCTTCAGCCTCTTGGCCAGCATCTCACCCAAAACCTGACAGGCTTTGACGTTCTTGGTATTCTTATTCTTTTCCTTAAATTCTTTCTCCAATGTCGAGGCAGTCATGAGAACCTGCCCTTCTTCATCGTTGATGACCTGCGCGTAGACATAGCGGTTGCTTTTGAATACGTGAACTCTTGGCTTATCCGGAGTTCCTCGAATTTTCTTTCGAATCCTCTTCCGGATGCGCTCTTTCGCATTTCTCTTCTGTATGACTTTATCTTTATACACCCGCAACCACCGCCTTACGTTCTTTCTTTATCAGACGCTCGCCCACATAACGAATTCCTTTGAGCTTATAAGGATCGGGTGTGCGAAAACTTCTGATCTTTGCTGAAACCTGGCCGACTCTTTGTTTATCTATTCCTTTGACAGTGATCAAAGTCGGTTTTTCCAGTGTGATCTCGACATCTTTGGGGATCTGATACATAATAGGTTTGGAATACCCCAGGCTGAGTTCTAACCTTCCTTTATCCAGCTTGGCTCGATACCCGACTCCGATGATTTCCAGCTGTTTGGAAAATCCGTTTGTCACTCCCTCTGCCGCATTGAAAGCCAAGCTCCGGCACAAGCCATGAGAAGAACGCTGTTCCTTGGAATCGTCCAATCTGGTCAAGATGAGTTGGTTGTCCTTGAGATCAGCCTTGATTCCGGGGAGCAAAGGAGAAGAAAGTTTCCCTTTGGGACCCTCGAATTCAAGCTTTCCGGGTGAAATGTTCACTTTCACTCCATCCGCAAGGACTACAGGTTGTTTTCCGACTCGAGACATCTTAAAATTCCCTTTTAATCTGATTTACCAAATATAGCACAAAACCTCTCCTCCAACGCCAAGCTCTTCACATTTGCTCCCAGTCGCTACTCCGGTCGAAGTCGACACGATCACGATTCCCAATCCCCCGAGGACCTTGGGAATGGAGTCCGCTTTGCAGTAGATCCTGCAGCCCGGGCGGCTGGCTCTCCGCAGCCCAGTTATGGCGCTCTGGCGCGCATCTGTGTACTTGAGAGCTATATTCAGGATACCCTGCTTTTTATCTCCGGTCACTCGGTAGTTCTTGATGTATCCCTCCTCCTTCAGGACTTTCGCGATCTCAACTTTCATGCGGGAAGAAGGAATGTTCACTTCTTTCTTCCTGACACTTGCCGCGTTTCGTATCCGGGTTAGCATATCCGCAATCGGGTCGGTTAAACTCATGATCTCATCCTTTCTCAAATATCACCATGAAGACTTAACGATTCCCGGTATTTCGCCTTTCAGGGCAAGCTCCCGGAAACACAGACGACACATATCAAACTTCCGGAAATACCCTTTTGAACGCCCGCATATCCGGCATCGTTTTTTCTTTCTCACCGCATATTTCGGTTCTCGCAAGTACTTCGCCATGGATGATTTTTTACTCATTTTTTCTTCCTATATCTCTTCAAACGGCATTCCTAATTTTTGGAGTAGAGCCTGGCCCTCTTTATCAGTCTGGGCAGAGGTCACGATCGTGATATTCATTCCTCGCTGGCGCTCCACTTTTGTATAATCAATCTCTGGGAAAACCAATTGATCTTTCAGTCCCAGGGTAAAATTCCCACGCCCATCAAAGGACCGTTGAGAAACACCCCTGAAATCTCGCACGCGAGGAAGAACGATGTTCACCAAACGATCATAAAACTCATACATTCTTTTTCCCCGCAAGGTCACATAACAGGCAATCGCATGTCCCTTGCGAAGTTTGAACGCAGAAATGGACTTTTTCGCCCGGCCTGTGGCCGCCCATTGACCGGTGATGAGACTCAACTCTTGCTTGGCCGTATCGAGCAGCTTGATATTCTGAATGGCCTCCCCTGTGCCGATGTTGATCACGATCTTTTCCAGTCGGGGCACGGCCATCCTGTTCTTCAAGGAGAACTCCTCCTGAAGCTCCGGGACAATCTGTTTTTTGTATTTTTCAAAAAGCTGACTCATTCTTTTTTCCTCACTACTGTTTCTCCAAGTTTGTCTCACATTTGCCGCAGACTCTGATTTGACTCCCGTCCTTCAATTTCATTTTTCTCGTTCTGACTCCCTGGCTGCATTCAGAGCAGAACAGCATCAGGTTGGACACATGAATCGGAGCTTCTCTTTCCATGATTCCTCCCTGGATATTTTTGCTTCGATCCGGACGGATGAACTCCTTCACGAAATTCACCTTTTCCACAACAGCCCTGTTTTTTTCCGGAATAACTTTCAAAATCTTGCCTGTTTTTCCCTTATCTTTCCCTTTGACCACGACGACGACATCATTTTTTCTTAAGCTTATTGTGTTCATCAGATAACCTCCGGAGCAAGGGAAATAATCTTCATAAACTTTTTTTCTCTTAATTCTCTTCCGACTGGGCCGAACACTCGGGTTCCGATAGGCTCTCCCTGACGGTCGATGATGACGGCGGCGTTATCATCAAAGCGGATGTAAGACCCATCCTTACGCCGAACTTCCTTCTTGGTCCTCACGATAACCGCTCGCACAACTTTCCCTTTAGCAATCTTACTCTCTGGCTCAGCTTCCTTAACAGTCGCGGAGATAATGTCTCCGATCGTGGCACTCTTACCGACTCCTCCTCCAAGAGGAGTGATGCACAGAATCCGTCGCGCACCGGAATTATCCGCAACTCTGAGCACAGTTTCCGTCTGGATCATCCTTTCTTGTCCTCATTCTCTTTTTCTGTCTCGCTGGGGGATAACCCAACAATCTCCTGAATGCGCCATCTTTTTCTTTTGCTCAAGGGACGTGTTTCAACGATTTTCACTGTATCTCCCACTTTACACTTTTCGTACTCATCATGAACGAGAAATTTTTTCCTCTTTTTGATGATCTTTTTGTAGAGCGGATGTCTCACCGGACGTTCGACGCGAACAGAAACCGTCTTTTTCGCTTTGTTGTCGACGACCACACCGATCTTTATGGTTTTTTTTGCCTGATTCATTTCTGTTTCCACTTTACTTCCCTTCACTCTTTTCTCTCAATATTGTTTTGATCCTGGCAATATCTTTCTTGAGGCTTTTGAGTTTCATCGCGTTTTCCAACTGACCCAAAGCATGTTGGAATTTCAGTTTGAAAAGCTGGTCCTTGGTTTCTTCTTCCTTGCTTTTCAATTCCTCTTCGGTTAAATCTCTTAATTCTCTGGCTTTCATCTCAATTCCCTGCTTTCCCTCGATACAAATCTCGTTCTCATCGGGAGCTTGTGGGCCGCCCTCCGCATGGCTTCTCGAGCCGTGCTTTCCGGCACACCCTCCATCTCATAAATCATCCTTCCTGGCTTGATCACGTCGACCCAAAACTCGGGATCTCCTTTGCCTTTCCCCATTCTCACTTCAGTGGGCTTCTTCGTGACAGGCTTCCACGGAAAAGCCCTGATCCAGAGTTTTCCTTTTCTCTTGACATGACGGGTGATAGCGATTCGGCCAGCTTCTATCTGGCGAGCTGTCATCCAGCCCGGCTCTAAAGCCTGAAGTCCGTATTCTCCGAACTCAAGAGTCGCGCCTCTCAGCGGGGATCCTCTCATTCGTCCCCTTTGTTGTTTTCTGAATTTGACTTTCTTCGGCATCAACATTGTTATATTTCCTCTACCTCAGCCGTTTGGGAGGTCATCTTCGGCTTTTCCATGTCTGTCCTGTAAATCCAGACTTTTATGCCTATCTGTCCGTACGTCGTGAACGCTTCGGTGAAACCATATTCAATGTCCGCTCTCAACGTCTGAAGGGGCAGTTGCCCCTTGAGGTACCATTCAGACCGAGCGATCTCCACTCCTCCGAGCCGGCCTGAGCACATGACTTTAACGCCCTTGGCGCCCATCCTCAGGGCCATATCCACCGCTCTCCTCATCGCCCGACGATACGCGATTCTTTTTTCCAGCTGGATAGCGATTCCTTCAGCCACCAGTAAAGCATTGAGCTCGGGCTTATCGACTTCTCTGATATCGATATACACATCTTTCTTCACGATTTCCTGAAGCAAAGACTTCAGGTTTTCGATTTCCTTCCCGCCTCGACCTATGACTATGCCCGGCCGAGCTGTGTGAATAATGACTCGCACTTTTGGACCCACACGTTCGACATCGATTTCAGCGATCCCCGCATGATAATACCTCTTCTTGACGAGATTCTTCATCTCCAGGTCCTCATGAATGAACTGGCTGTACTGCGTCCCCTTGGAAAACCAACGGGAACTCCATTGTTTGTTGAACCCTAACCGGAATCCATGAGGGTGTGTCTTCTGTCCCACTTTTTATCTCCCTTTTCTCTCTTCTAAATACACATGGACATGACTTGTCCTTTTTAAGATCCGAGCCGCTCTTCCCATAGGAGCCGCTTTCCACCTCTTCATTTGAGGGCCCTGATTCACGAATATTTTGGATATAAACAAATTATCCACATCGATATCCGGAGACTTCTGCTGCGCATTCGCGATGGCTGAACGAAGGACTTTCTCAACCACAGAACTGGCTTTCTTTTTCTTGGAAAAACGAAGAATGGTCAACGCTTCTCCCACATATCTTTCCCTGATCAAATCAGTCACCAATTGGCATTTCTGCGGGGCGATCTTCATGTACTTGCCCACGGCCTGTGAAACGATTGCTGCTTCGTCCATCTTACTTCTTTATCCTGATCGTTCTTGCTGTTTTTGTCGTATGACCTTTAAAAGTCCGAGTCGGAGAAAATTCTCCGAGTTTATGTCCCACCATGTTTTCGTTAATGAAAACCGGAATAAACTTTCTTCCGTTGTGAACGGCGATCGTCAGACCCACCATCTCGGGAGTAATCGTAGAACGCCTCGCCCACGTCTTGATGACTTTTCTTTTCTGCCCTTTGGACTGCAAATCGGCAATCTTCTTCATGAGTTTTTCATCCAAATAAGGACCTTTTTTTAAAGACCTGCTCATGATCACTTACTCCTTCTTCTCACGATAAAGGATTCTGTTCTCTTGTTTCTCCTCGTCTTGTATCCTTTCGTGGGTATCCCCGTGGGACTCACAGGATTTCTTCCGCCTTTTGCTTTTCCTTCTCCTCCTCCGTGGGGATGGTCGATGGGATTCATCGCTGTTCCTCGGACATGCGGTCGCTTCCCTTTCCATCGGGTTCGCCCGGCTTTTCCGACGGATATATTCACAAAATCCAGGTTGCCGATCTGACCTATTGTCGCGCGGCAATCCAAATGAATCTTTCTGATCTCGGAGGACGGCATGCGGATCTGAGCATAGTCTCCTTCTTTGGCCAGAATCTGAGCTCCCGTTCCCGCTGACCTGACTAGCTGACCGCCTTTGTTCCTCCTCAATTCGATGTTGTGGATGACCGTCCCAAGGGGAATCCGCCTCAGAGGCATGGCATTGCCAGGCAGAATATCCACCGGCTTATCCGAGGAGACGATAGTCTGGCCAACATTCAAATTCAACGGAGTTAAAATGTACCGTCTCTCACCATCTTTATATTTTATGAGAGATATGAATGCCGAACGGTTGGGATCATACTCAATGGTTTCCACAACGCCAGGGACATCAAGCTTGTTTCGCTTGAAATCAATAATCCGATACTGCCGTTTATGTCCTCCACCGCGATGACGGATAGAAATTCGCCCGCGGGAGTTCCGCCCCCCTGATTTAGAGAGGGACCGGAGGAGAGGCTTGTGGGGGCTCTTTGTCGTCAACTCTTCAAAAGAAAGCCCGGTTTTCTCCCGCATGCTCGATGTTACAGGTCTGTATGTTTTGACTCCCATTTTATACCGCCTCGAAGTACTCGATCATTTTTTCGCCTTCTTTAAGCTTGATGTAGGCTTTCTTCCAGTCCTTCTTTTTTCCCGCTGTTCGTCCCATTCTTCTGGTTTTTCCTCTTTTATTCATGACCCGGACACTTTCCACCTTGACCTTGAAGAGCTGCTCCGCAGCCTTTTTGATTTCACTTTTGTTCGCTCTCGGATCGACTTCAAAGCAGACCTCTCGATTGATCTCCTTGAGCATAGTGCTCTTCTCAGTGATGACGGGCAACAGGATGATCTTATGCGGATCTTTCATGACTTTAACTTCTCCATCAGCGATTCGAAGGCCTTCTGCGTCAACACGAGCCATTTATGATTCAGAACGTCATAGACATTGATCAAGTTGTAGTCCACGGCTTTGACCTTCGGGATATTCCTTAAAGACAAAAATAAGTTTTTATTTTGATGATGATCCACGACCAAGGCGGAATCCAGCTTCAAGGCCTTCAAAAGCCTGGCTCCTTGCTGAGTCTTTGGCTCCTTGAGCTCCAGAGCTTTCAGTATGATCACCTGCTTATCAGCCAATTTCACGGATAACGCCGACTTCAATGCATTCCGCCGTGCTTTTTTCGGCAGGCTGTAATAATAATCTTTGGGTTTGGGACCAAAGGTCACGCCACCCTTTCTCCACAGGGGAGAACGGATGCTGCCCGCCCGGGCCCTTCCTGTGCCTTTTTGCCTCCAGGGCTTTCGGCCTCCGCCGCGCACTTCACTCCGAGTTTTGGTGGAAGCTGTGCCTCGTCTCTGATTCGAGCGGTAGTTCACCACAGCTTCATAGAGAAGATGCTCCTTGACCGGATAGGAAAAAACTTCTTTAGGCGCGGTCATCTCGCTCACTTTCTTTCCGGTCTGGTCTAATACTTGAATTTTGCTCATTTCTGACTCTTTCTTTTTTCTTCTTTGGCTTCATCGGGGGCAGGTTCGGATTCTGGCTTTTCAGAGGCCTGGTCTTTATCCTTCTCTGACGCGCTCTCCTTAACCTCGGATTTCTCCTTCTCCTGTTCGGGCTTCTCTTCCTTTTCCTTATCAGGTTTTTCTTTATCCGGCTTCGCCTTTTCGGGTTCAGGCTCTCCCTCCTTTTTCACCTCGGGCTCAGGCTTCTCGGCAGGGGGCTCAACAGGTTTGGCTCTCTCAGGCTCTGGCTCATCCGGATGGAAATCTTCCTTTTTGATCAGGACATAACCTCCCCTGGCCCCGGGAACGGCTCCTTTAACCAACAGGAGATTGTTGTCTCTATCCGCCTCGACCACTGTGAGGTTTTTGACCGTGACTTTCTGATCTCCCATCTGGCCGGGGAGTTTTTTTCCTTTGACCACACGAGACGGAAAGGCTGAGGCTCCAATAGAGCCTGGCGCCCTGTGGAACATCGAGCCGTGACTGGCTTTGCCTCCGTGAAATCCCCAGCGTTTCATGACTCCTGCAAAGCCTTTTCCTTTGCTCGTGCCGACGACACGGACTCTTTCCCCCACTTGAAAGATATCCACAAAAAATTGATCTCCTTCCTTGACCTCCGCCTGTGTTCGAAACCGGAACTCTCGCAGGATTTTGGCTGGAGGAATTCCAGACTTTGCATAATGGCCGACGAGAGGCTGAGATGGTCTTTTTTTCCCTTTTTCCTCTACGAAACTCAGTTGAAGAACAGAATACCCATCCTTTTCCTCTGTCTTTTTCTGGATGACCGTGCACGGTCCGGCTTTGATCACGGTCACAGGAATCACATTCCCTGCGTCATCAAAGGTCTGGGTCATTCCCACTTTTCTGCCAATCAGCCCTTCGACCATCCCTACTCTCCTCCCGCTCCAAAGGCCTGAATCTCAACATCAATTCCTGCGGGCAGATCAAGTTTCTGGAGCTCGTCGATGGTCTCGTTGTTGTATTCGCTGATGTCGATCAATCTCTTGTGGATCCTCATCTCGAAGTGCTCTTGAGACCTCTTATCCACATGCGGAGAACGAAGAACACAAAATCTGTGAATTCGGGTGGGCAGGGGTGTCGGACCAGAGACCTGCGCTCCGGTTCTTTTGGCTTTAATCACTATATCCTTCACAGACTGGTCCAGCAGCCGATGATCAAACGATTGGAGCCTTATTCTAATTTTTTCCATTTTTTGTATTCCTCGTTCTTTTTGGTATCGTTTCCTTTCAGTTCCGAATCTCTATTCTTATATTATCTCCTCAAACAATCGATATGGATTTACTCCAAGATATCGGTGACCGTGCCGG
>JABAOC010003794.1_pt3 | contig 17905 bp, 6 predicted proteins | sample 7062161 | NCBI WGS metagenome assembly JABAOC01 (sample SAMN14538625, study PRJNA623070) | marine sediment metagenome | biome: marine biome [ENVO:00000428]; feature: marine pelagic biome [ENVO:01000023]; material: deep marine sediment [ENVO:00002113] | place: India: Gulf of Khambhat ... | reverse complement strand
CGGAATGGAAGATTGGTAGATCCTTTTTATCGGGATAATGAACTCAAGGTTCAGTGGGTTGAGAAAAAAGAGTGGGAATATCGAAGGACATTTCACATAGACGAAAATTTTTTAAAGCATGATAAGATTATTTTAGATTGTCGCGGATTGGACACAATTGCTGAAATCTATCTAAATGGGACTTTTGTTACGAAAACCATCAACATGTTTATTGAATATGAATTTGATGTCAAACCATTTCTTAAAGCAAAGGAAAATCAAATTCATATCATATTCCGAAATATTTTGGAATGGATAAAAGAACAAAATGCCAGTGAACCGAAAGTAATATGGAAGAACAGTAAAGGTAACTCTTTCTTCGCTCGTAAAGAAGGTTCTGACTTTGGTTGGAATTGGGGCGTGCGCTTGTTGACCTGTGGCATTTGGCGTTCGATTCGTCTGGCAGCTTATGATAGAGGGCGGATTGTTGAATTGGGAGTTCGACAGAATTTAAACAATCCAAAGAACGCAATACTGGATGTGAACGCAGAGATCCAAAGATATATCGATGAAGATTTAAAAATAGAAATTCAAGTGATATTTAATGGAAAAACGGTCGCACAGAAAATTACTCCTGTGAGTAGTAATAAAGTCAGTACACAGTTGACTATCAAAGATCCTAAACTATGGTGGCCTAATGGTTGGGGTGATCAACCACTTTACAAAGTAGTGGCGAAATTAAGACATGAAAACGAAACCATTCATCAAAAACATGTTCGAATCGGATTACGTACATTTGAGCTCATTCGAGAAAAAGATGAACGTGGTGAAACGTTTGGTTTCAAGGTCAATGGGCATTTGATATTTTGCAAGGGAGCTAATTGGATTCCTGCCGATGCTTTGCCAGATCGCCTAACAGAAAACCATTATCGACATCTATTACAATCTTGTGTTGAAGTCAACATGAACATGGTGCGCTTATGGGGAGGCGGACTTTACGAGCCGAATATATTTTATGAATTCTGCGATGAAAATGGTTTGATGATCTGGCATGATTTTATGTTTGCAGTAGGACCCTATATTGCCAATGATTCTTATATGAAAAACGTGCGCAATGAAATCGCCAATGTTGTCCGTCGCCTTCGACATCATCCTTCTATTGTGCTATGGTGTGGGAACAATGAACAAGAAAGTAATATGGGACGTAATGGTGGATGGACTGAAAGCTATGAGACAGTTACATGGAATGATTATGATCAGATATTTAATGAACTGATACCGAATACTGTTGCGCTTCATGATCCAGAGCGGCCTTATTGGCCATCAAGTCCACATCACCCACTGGACAGGGAAAGGGATAGTGGTGGATTTGAAGCCCAATCAGGCGATGCGCATGTGTGGGATGTTTGGCACGGAGGCTACCCCATTTCTTGGTTTGAAGATAATTATAATTTCCGTTTTGTCAGTGAATATGGTTTTGCATCCTATCCCACCATGGCAACAATCCGTTCGTTTACAGCTTCAGAGGATCGTCATTTTGGCTCTTATGTACTGGAACATCATCACAAAGAAAGAGCGAGTGGTAACAGTGATTATGGAGATACAAGGATTGCCAGAAATATGGCAAAATTATTTGGTCTGGCTCAGGGATTTGAGAACTTTGTTTATGTATCTCATATCATGCACGGTGAGTGTATGAAAATTGCCACTGAAGCCTTCCGACGTAACTATCCCCATACCACAGGTGCATTATATTGGCAGGTCAATGAAAATTGGCCAAATACCTGTAAGAGTGGTTTAGATTATTATGGGCGTTGGAAAGCAAATCAATATATGGCAAGACATTATTTCAATCCAATACTGGTAAGTGGTAAAGTCGTAGACAAGAGTAAAGTGAAAATCTGGGGAGTCAATGATTTGTTAGAAGATGTACCCGTAAAATTAGACTGGATTCTTGCCCGGTTTGATGGTACTGAAGTCAAAAGTGGAGATCAGAAAGTGATATTATTGTCAAACACGAGTACTTTTATCAACGAATTGGATTTTACAGATGAGGTAGGAGAAAATCCTGCATACCATACATATCGGAAAGAGAGTTATGAGCAACGCCGTAATTATTATATATCCTATAAACTCGCTCAGGGAGATAAGGTTCTGTCATCGAATATTGAAGTTTTTGTTCCATATAAATATTTAGCTCTGCAGGGTCCTCTTTTAAAACATAAAATCGAAAAGGATGACAATTCCTTGGTCATTGAAATTGCAGCAGAAAAATTTGCAGCCTTTGTCGAATTGGGTTTAAAAAATAGTTATGCCAGATTTTCTGACAATTATTTTCATCTTTTACCAGGGGAGATGAAAAAGATCGAGGTAGTCGAGTCTGAAATTTCGAATGAAGAATTTATGAAACAGTTCTATGCAAAAAGCCTGATCGATTCTTATCGATAACATACTTTTAAGATTTTCAACATTAATTAAACCTGATATTTCATCAAAGAAAGGCTGTATGACGTTAATGAAAAATTCAAATTCAATCAAGAAGAAAATGTTAATATTATGGATGATGACCCAATTTGTTCTATTGCTGTCATCTAATCTTTTAGCTCAAATCGGCATCTGGAGTTCTGCAAAGGAGCTTACTAACAAGCCGATGGCTGGACCCGCCTGGGAAGCTGTTAAACAGGCAGCGGATAATGCCAATCCCAATGCAGCCACGGTTTCCAATCAAGACAGTAATAACAACACCGAAATTCTGGCTGCGGCAATTGTCTATGCTCGAACTGGTGATGAAAATTATAAGAACAAAGTTATTGCTGCTTGTGAGAAATTGAGTAATGAAGGGAAGCCTGCTGATAGAACCTTAGCCTGGGCAAGAGAGACAGGCGCTTATGCCCTGGCAGCCGACCTGGTTGGATATAGGGCTCCCCAATTTGAATTATGGCTGCGCAATATGGCGGAGAATTATGTTGCTTCTGATAATAGAACACTATTATATATGTTTAAAAAACGTCCTAATAATTGGGGTACGCAAGCATTTGGTTCTCTCTGTGCCATTTATGCTTACCTTCAGGACACCACACGATTAACCGAGGTTCGTGATTATTGGATTCAGGCTGTGGTTGGTCCCAAACCAACAGAATTGACTTATGGCTCTGACATCTCCTGGCATGTTGATCCCAACAATCTGCGGATGATAAATCCGAAAGGTGCTATTAAGCAAGGATTAAATATTGATGGGATTGTGCCTGATGACATGCGACGTGGAGGCTCTTTTAGAAACCCACCAGAACACACAGGTTATGCCTGGGAAACTTTGCAAGGGATAGTTGCGGGTGCACGTATTCTCGACCGTATGGGGATGCCAATCTGGACTGTTGCTGATAGCGTTATTTATCGTGCTGTTTATGCGTTACAAGTTCGCTGGGAAAATAAATTCGGAGGATGGAAAGCCGAGGGCGATGATTTGTGGATGTTGCCGTTTATGGATGACGCTTATGGCACCAATTGGGCTGAGGGTCAGCCTGAAAGGGTATGGAAACATGGGAAAAACGTGGGCTGGCCTTATGTACTATGGGAGGAGAGCACTGGACTGTGGGACTCAAAATGCGGAGACAATCCTGGAACTTATCAATTGTATCAAAATTATCCGAATCCATTTAATTCAATGACCAAAATTGAATATAATCTGGCTCAAGATGGATATGTAAGATTATCTCTTTATGACCTCATGGGGCGGAAAGTATCTGCATTAGTAGATGATTTTCGATGTAAAGGTAGTTATTCTGTTTGCTGGGAAGCCAGGGATACCAATGGGAAGTCAATTCCCAGTGGTATCTATTTGTGCCGGTTTCAAGCCGGTGCTTATGTGAGGACGATCAAGATAATGTTGATTCAATAATTAAAATAATAAATTTGGGTCATGAACTTATTGGTCTCTGTCTTTGATAATAACACAAACTTCCAGTTTGTGGATCCGATTATGGTTAACTTCAATTTATGGAAAGACACCAATTAAATCGATGGCGACTCATTTTATAATGATCTTAAAGGGGTTATTATTTTTGTTGACTTAATTCTGTCAGAATTCAGGAGTACAAATGTCATTTTTGATTAAAGTGATACATTTTCTGGGAGACCCTCCTTTTACATGACGATGAGAAGCGTTGCTAAAAACAGTAATTAACCTTCAAATAAAAGTTATAACTTTTTTTATCTATTAACTTTAAACAAAAAACCCTTATTGGGATTATAAGTTGAAAGTTTGGGCGGGCAACAAGGGGAAGGAGGTAAAATGAAACTTTTAAATAAACAGAAAAATGTATTAATTATCTTCATCATCACAATATGTTTTGTAGTTAGTCTGTCAAATTTTTCAAAAGCTCAGATTGGTATTTGGACGTCTGCCAGTGAGATTGCCGATATTCCCATGTCAGGTTATGCGTGGGATGCGGTAAAGAATGAGGCAGATGCTGTCGATCCAAATCTGGCGACGGTATCGAATCAGGACTCTGATAATAATGTCGGAATTCTTGCGGCAGGTATAGTTTATGCTAGAACTGGCATTCAAAGCTACAAAGATAAGGTGATGACTGCCTGTGAAAAGCTTGTACAGGGTGGGAAACCTGCGGATAGGACTCTTGCATGGGCTCGCGAGACTGGTGCCTATGTTATGGCAGCAGACCTCGTTGGATACAGAACAACAGCTTTTGAAGATTGGTGTTTGAGCATGGCAGAGGTCTGGGAAGCTTCTGATGGCAGAACAATGCTGACGATGTTCAAGCAACGACCTAATAACTGGGGGGCGCATGGATTTGGTTCTCTCTGTGCACTTTATCGTTATCTGGGAAACACCACTCGTCTGAACGAGATCCGGGATTACTGGATTCAATCTGTAGTCGGACCTAAACCAGATATGCTAACCTATGGAGATGATTTAACCTGGCATGTTGATGAAAATAATCCTCGTCGTATTAATCCACAGGGATCAGTAAAACAGGGAATGAACATCGATGGGATTATTCCTGATGATATGCGTCGGGGCGGGTCCTTCAGTGATCCCCCTGGATATACTGGATATCCCTGGGAATATCTTCAGGGAGAGCTTATGGCTGCCCGTATCCTTGACCGTGCTGGATTATCCATTTGGAATATAGATAATAATGCACTTTATCGGGCGGCTTATGCCTTACAAATCCGGCTTGAGAATGATTATGGTGGATGGAAGGCAGAAGGTGATGATGAATGGCAACTGCCTTATTGGGACGAAGCTTATGGTAGCAACTGGAGCGATGCTTATGATCCGGCGACGACCAGAATATATGATCATGGGAAAAATGCTGGCTGGGGATACGTAACTTTAGGTGGAGGAACACCTCCAGAACCCCCGGCTGCACCAAGCGATCTTGTGGCAACGGCCGTCTCCAGCAGTCAGATTGATTTGACATGGACTGACAACTCGGATAATGAGAGTGGCTTTAAGATTGAACAATCTGATGACGGTGGAAATAGCTTCACTGAAATTGCTGTCGTTCCAGAAAACGATACCGACTTCTCAGATACTGGTCTATCACCTTCGACACAATACTGTTACCGGATTCGTGCATATAATGCTGGTGGCAATTCCGACTACTCGAATATTGATTGTGCAACCACACAAGAACCAGAGCCTCCTGTTGATGATTATGCCAATAGCGATATTGCTGTTTCAGGGATTGTTAATGGTAGTTATACCGACACACAGGTGAGTGACGATACATATGAATCGATTGAGGAAATATTAACAGGAGGTCCTTTGCCGAAACACATGTACAGTGCTCTGGAGCATAAGTGGACAGTGAACGTCACAGGTGGAAATACAGTGACATTCTATGTGGAAGCCTATCATACGGCAAATAGCGAAGGAGATGATTTCGTGTTTTCCTATTCCACTGACGATGTAAATTACATTGATATGGTGACAATAACGAAAACGAGCGACGATGATTCTTATCAAACGTATGATTTACCCAGTTCATTGAGTGGAACAACATATATTCGTGTAGTCGATACGAATCATAAGAAAGGAAAGTCGAATCTGGATGTTATTTATATCGATCATATATTCATTCGTTCAAGTTCAGGAATTGCTAAACAGCTAATCCCGATTTTTGAAGAAGCAAAAATTGAAGTTTCGAAACCAACAAAGCTGAAGTTGCACCAGAATTACCCGAATCCGTTTAATCCACACACTAACATACGATTCGATCTGCTCAATGCAGGACAAGTAAAGATAGTTATTTATGATATCATGGGTCGTAAGGTATCTACAATAGCGGATGATTTTTTCAATTCTGGCTCATATTCAGTAGAATGGGAAGCTGTAGATTCTGATAGTCGTGCATTACCCAGTGGTATTTATTTATGCCGCTTGCAATCAGGTTCTTATTGGGAAACGATTAAGATTATGTTGATGCGATGATGAAAACGATAAGTTGTCGTGGAGTTGGTTGGCTCCACGACAATTAATCATTCACTTGCTCTGAGTATATTGTTATTTCTCAAACTATGGAGACCTAAAGATGCAGATGTATATTAAAATTGTTCACTATTTAGGCACCCCTCCCTTCACGTAACATGAAACATTTTTTAATCAAAATAACTTTTCGATTTTCACGATTAACCTTTAGTTAAAAAATCCTTGTTTCGATTAAAGTACATAGATGGTCAGGCATCAAGTCAAGGACATACAAAGATAGTAAATAAGGAGGTAGAAATGAAGATTTTAAATATAAAGGGTATATTACTTATATCCATTATTACATTGTGTCTGGTTTTTTGCTGGACGTCATTTTCTTTTGCTCAAACGACTTGGAAATGGATTGCTTATGGCGATACCCGAACCAATGATGATGACCATCGTGCTGTGCTTCAAGCCATAGTTAATAATACTCCCGATTACAAGTTTATCGTCAATGTGGGAGATGTGGTAGAGACCGGAACATTGGTTAGCGACTGGGAGACGTGGCAGGCTGCGTGTGATGATGTTCTCGGTGGCACAGGACAATCGAGTGTTCCTCCTAAGTACATGTCCGCTCCTGGAAATCATGATCGTGTTGATGAACCAGCAGGATTGACCAACTGGAACACCTATCTTCCTGGCCAGGCTCAGCAATACGGGAATAATGGCGAGTATTTTGTCTTTGATTATGAGAATGCCCGTTTCGTGATTATGAACTCCGATGTGTCTACTCTAACCGGGGATCAATACAATATGATGATAGATGCCATTCAGAACAATCCCAAAGATTGGTTATTTGCCTTCTGGCATCATCCTATTTTTGATTTTGGCGAGAAGGTCTATGAAGATGGTATTCACGATACTTGGGGCATTCCGCTTTACCAGAACGGATGCGATATCTTCTTTACTGGTCATGCTCATTACTATGTGAGGAACAAAAAGCTGGAATTGAATGGGGATATGAATCCACCTTTGGATGCAACCAATGGAACCGTTCAGGTCGTTACTGGAAATGGAGGAGCACCATTGGATAATCCAGATCCGAACCATGACGGTAATGGTTATATGGTTACTTCTTATTTATCACCACCTGAGAATGGGTATACAGAATTGACCATGGATGGGAACACCATGCATCTGAGACATATCCTGAGGGATGGTACTGTTTTTGATGAAGCGGATTATACGCCTAATCCTAAAGGTGGTGGTCCAATAATGTATACATTGACTGTTAACACAGTTGGATCCGGTAGTGTCACGCTTAATCCAGCAGGTGGTTCCTACTCTGAAGGTACAGTGATCACGCTAACGGCTACGCCAGATCCTGATTATATATTCAGCAGTTGGAGTGGAGACCTAAGCGGTTCGGCTAATCCTGAGACCATCACTATGAATTCCGATAAGAGCGTAACCGCTACATTTGATTATTTTCCGGGTCAACGTACCTTAACGGTGAACACCTCGGGTAACGGTAGTGTCACTCTTGATCCGCCAGGTGCTATTTACGACGATGGTACTGTGGTGACACTGACAGCGAATTCAGATCCAGACTGGCAATTTATCGGCTGGAATGGAGATTTGAGCGGATCGAATAATCCAGAGACCATCACCATGGATGCTAACAAGACTGTGACCGCCAACTTTGCTCCAGAAAGTGGTATCTTTGAATTACCAGTGTCATCGGTAATTGTCAGCGCACATGATGGTAATATCCCGGAGAATACACTGGATAACGATCTCAATACTCGTTGGTCAGCCGATGGTGACGGACAATGGATTCAATATGATTTTGGTTCCAGTTACACAGTAGCGTACATATCAATTGCCTGGTATAAAGGTGATGAACGAGTCTACAGTTTTGATATTGAGGTATCGGAAGACGCAGTTAACTGGACCCAGGTATTTAGCGGCAGCAGTAGTGGATCAACCTTACAGCAAGAAGATTTTGATTTTATTGATACTGCAGGTCGTTATGTACGGTACATAGGTCACATGAATTCTTACAATACCTGGAATAGTGTAGCTGAGGTTGATGTATATGGCTATTCTGGTATTGGACCTACCCAATATACATTAACGGTCACCACATCGGGTTCGGGTAGTGTGACGCTTGATCCTGCAGGTGGTACTTATGATGTGGGAACGGTGGTAACGCTGACGGCTACGCCAGATGCAGGCTGGCAATTTGATAGCTGGAGTGGTGATTTAAGTGGTACAACCAATCCCACCACCATCACCATGGATGCCAATAAGGGTGTGACCGCCACATTCAGTGAGATACCAGTTCAGTATACGTTAACAGTGAACACCTCAGGTTCAGGCAGTGTGACGTTAGATCCTGCAGGAGGTACTTATGATGTGGGTACAGTGGTCACGTTGACAGCAGAGCCAGATGCAGGCTGGCAGTTTGATGGCTGGAGTGGCGATTTGGGTGGTACGACCAATCCCACCACCATCACCATGGATGCTGACAAGAATGTGACAGCGACATTCAGTACAATACCTGCAGGTGGAGATGTTGTATTTGAGGAGGTACAGCCCGGTGGTTCTTCAGTTTCTGCTACTGTAACTTCTGCCAGTATCACTGGTGTGAGTGGTCATCTTTACTTGGCATCGGTATCGTCCAAGCCGAATCGTTCGGTGAATTCAGTATCTGGACTTGGACTGACATGGACCAAGGTTGATGAGCAGTGTGGAGGACGGAACCAGACCGGTGTTTCGGTATGGATGGCTCAAGGGACACCGAGTGGCAACGGTACCGTCACAGCGATGTTGTCGTCTGCGCCCACCAATGCGGTGATTGCTGTTTCTCGGTACTCTGGGGTAGATGGTTCAAGCCCTATTGGGAACATTATTTCTGCTAATACCAATGGTGTTGATGGTTCTTGTTCTGGTGGTGTGGATAATGCTTCTTATTCGGTTAATCTGATGACTGTAATGAATGGAGCGGTTGTTTTTGGTGCTGTAGCCCATCGAAATAAGACTCATACGCCGGGGTCTGGTTATACTGAGCGGGTCGAATTTCACCATGGCAGTGGTGGTGATGAGACGTCTGTTTCGACGATGGATAAGACAGTGGATTCGCCTTCGACAGTAGCGGTGAATGGCACGTTCAGTGGCGCTGTGGACTGGGCAGTTATTGCCGTGGAGATCCTGCCAGGAGGTGGTATTCCAACCCAATATACCTTAACAGTAAACACCTCAGGTTCAGGTAGTGTGACACTAGATCCGCCTGGAGGCACTTATAATGCTGGCACAGTGATAACGCTGACGGCTACGCCCAATCCAGGCTGGCAGTTTGATGGCTGGAGCGGCGATTTGAGTGGTACAACTAATCCCGCCACCATTACCATGGATGCTAACAAGAGTGTGACTGCCACATTCAGTGAGATACCAGTCCATTACACGTTGACGGTAAACACCTCGGGTTCAGGTAGTGTGACATTTGATCCTCCAGGGGGTATTTACGATGCGGGTACAGTGGTGACGCTGACGGCTACACCAGATTCTGGCTGGGTATTCAGTAGTTGGAGCGGAGATTTGAGTGGTACAACCAATCCCACCACGATCACCATGGATGCTAATAAAAGTGTAACAGCAACGTTTATCGAGGAAACGGGTGAGATCGTTGAACTTCCTGTTTCTTCGGTGACTGCGAGTGCACATGATGGCAATGTACCTGAAAATACATTGGATAACGATTTTGCTACTCGCTGGTCTGCAGACGGAGATGGACAATGGATTCAATATGATCTGGGGTCCAGCTATACGGTAGCCTATGTTTCCATTGCCTGGTATAAAGGTGATGAACGTACGTACAGCTTTGATATTGAAGTATCAGAGGATGCCAGCAATTGGATACAGGTGTTTAGTGGTAATAGTAGCGGTTCTACGTTGCAGCAGGAAGATTTTGATTTTGCTGATACTTCAAGCCGTTATGTACGGTACATAGGTCACATGAATTCCTACAATACCTGGAACAGCGTCACTGAGGTTGACATTTATGGTTATACTGGTGGTGGACCGATCCAATACACATTAACAGTGAACACCTCTGGTTCAGGAAGTGTGACGCTTGATCCAAGTGGTGGTACCTATAACGATGGCACCATGGTAACTTTAACTGCCACACCGGATTCTGGTTGGCAGTTTAATAGCTGGAGCGGTGATTTGAGTGGTTCCAATAATCCTGAAACGATCACCATGGACGCTAACAAAACTGTCACTGCTACCTTTACTGAAATTTCAGGTCCACAACAGTATACGCTAACAGTGAATATTTCAGGAACAGGTACTGTTGATCTTAATCCGACGGGTGGTATTTATGATGAGGGAACAGTGGTAACTTTAACTGCCAATCCAGGATCAAATTGGGTATTCAGTAGTTGGAGCGGAGATTTGAGTGGAACTAACAATCCAGAAACTATTACAATGAATTCAGATAAGAATGTCACTGCAACATTTACTTATGAAGTTGGAGAAGTAACTGGTCTTTGGAGTTCATCAGAAGAATTGGCAAGTGCACCGATATCTGGAGCCGCATGGGATGCAGTATATAATGCAGCCAACCAGAGCTTTTATCCGCCAGTAGTTGATAATCAAGATAGCGATGATAATATTCAATGTCTTGCAGCCGCCATAGTTTATGCCAGAACAGGTAATCAGACATACAAAAACGAGGTAGTCGATGCCTGTGAATATCTGGCTACTCATGGTGCTCCGATGGATCGTACATTAGCGTGGGCGAGAGAAGTTGGAGCTTATGCCTTAGCTGCAGATCTTGTTGGTTATCGGACAACTGCATTTGAAACGTGGCTCCGCAATATGGCTGAGGTCTGGGATGCATCAGATGGTTGGACAGTTCTGGAAATGTTCTATGATCGACCCAATAACTGGGGTACGCATGGTTTTGGAATGCTCGTATCTGTCTATGCATATCTCCAGGATACCCAGATGCTAAACACGATTCGTGACTACTGGATCCAGGGAGTTACTGGACCGAATCCTGGTTACACTTATGGAGATTTATCGTGGCAGGCTAATCCAAATGATCCCAGGCAGATCAACCCAACTGGTTCAGTGAAAGAGGGACTGAATATCGACGGTGTCTTGCCGGATGATATGCGTCGTGGTGGTTCATTTAGTATCCCACCAGGTCACACGGGATATTGCTGGGAAGCACTCCAGGGTCTCATCATGGCTGCGCGAGTTCTCGAACGATACGATCCCAATTTGTCAATTTGGAGTGTAGATAATAATGCACTTTATCGTGCAGGCTACATCCTCCAGGTCGTTTATGAAAATGACTTTGGCGGCTGGGCAGCAACGGGCGATGATGAATGGATGCTTCCATTCTTTGACGATGCCTATGGGACCAGTTGGAGTGACGGTTCTGCCGATGAGTGGGGTGCCGGGAAAAACACAGGTTGGGCTTACGTCTTATTAGGAGGCACAGGCATTGCTAAGCGTAAGACTCCAGAGATGATAGAAAACGCAGCCGTTATTCCTGATGAGTACTGTCTGCATCAGAATTATCCCAACCCGTTTAATCCAACAACTCATATTCAATATGATCTGCCAAAAGCGGGTCATATAACAATGATTATTTATGATATGATGGGTCGAAAGGTGTCTACAATAGTTGACGGTTTTCGCAGTTCTGGTACTTATGTAGTTGAATGGAATGCTGTTGACTCGTTAGGACGTAGACTTCCCAGTGGGATTTATCTGTGTCGTATGCAGTCTGGTTCTTATGTAAGGACGATTAAAATTATGTTAATGAGGTAATTGAACTGAAAGGTTATCGTGGAGTGTTGCAGCTCCACGATAACCTTTTCATCTGAAGCCACGATTATATGTACATGTCGATTGAGATTAACGCCAATTGACGGCAACGCGGCTTATCATTACCCGCATGTAACGTAAAATTGAGGACTATAATATGGTAAAACATGTGATACAGTTTACATTTATCATATATCTACTTTTTCTTTCTTTTAACATCCAGATGACTCATTCTCAGACGATTACCTCCCAATTAACATTAAATTCGCCGAGTTCAAGTGATCAGGATGATATGTGTATCTGGATTCATCCTTCCGATCAATCTCAGAGCACGATTATCACATCAGATAAAGATGCGCAAAAACTATTCGTTTATGACCTCGAAGGGAATACCGTTCAGATCGTCTCGGTATCAGGCAAGCCTGGGAACATCGATGTACATTACAATTTCCCTTTTCAATGTAAACAGGTCGATATTATGGCTTATTGTGATCGTGCCAATTCGAGCATAGTCGTATACAAGGTGGATGGTACCACGAGACTGCTTTCATTGATCAACTCTTTCGATGCAGGAAATTGGCCCGTAGAAATTTACGGCTTTTGTCTCTATCACAGTCCGAATAACGGAAAATTTTATGCAATCGCTTGTGGGAAAAGCAGCCAGATGAGGCAATGGGAGCTTGTTGATAACGGTGACGGGACGATTGGGGGTGTTGAAGTGCGAACCTGGAAAAATGGGAGAATTGATCAAACAGAAGGTCTTGTGACTGATGATGAAACAGGCAAATTGTATGCTGCAAATGAAGATGAAGGTATTTACAAATATGAGGCTGATCCAGCAGAAGCAAATCCGTCAGGAGAACTCATTGCTCCCATAGGAAAGGGCGGTCTTGAAGCTGATGTTGAAGGCATCACGATTTATTATGCGGCTAATGGTGAGGGGTATATTATCGCTTCAAGTCAGGGGAATGATAAGTTTATCATTTTTGAGCGAAAACCGCCGCACCGTCCCGTAGGAGAATTTACTATCACCAATGTCGGAAGTACAGATGGTATAGATATTACCAATCTTTCTTTAAACGCTTCCTTTTCTCAGGGAATATTTACCTGTCATAATGGTGAACAAAATCCTTGTCCTGTGGAAGTCATTATGTGGGAGGATATTGTTAATAGTGTTGGTGGATTAATTATCGACAACCAATATTGGAATCCCCGTCGTGGATCGACGAGTGTGAATGAAGGAAAATTAGAAGAAGCTGCTTTTCCTGATAACTTCCAACTATATCAGAACTACCCCAATCCATTTAATATGACAGCAAAAATACGGTACGATCTTGCTAATTCTGATCACGTTACTTTGAATGTCTACAACTTGCAGGGACAATTAGTGTCAACTTTATTTGAAGGTTTTCACAATTCTGGGACTTACACTGTTGAATGGAATGTACTAAATCAGGGACTTCCGGGTGGAATTTATTTGTACCAGATTCAAACGAACTCCTCTTCAAAAGCGAGAACGATGACGCTCATAAAATAATACTGAAAGCCATTGTGAATAAAAATTATGATGAAAATAAATTCCCGATATAAACTGCTCATATTTCTCTTAATAAAATTTTCTTTTTTGATTTCGACCAATTCTTTCGCAGATGTAACGGCAATAATCTATCCCAATCAAGATTCTACAATTGTGCTTAAATTTAATCAATTATTGAATCCTAAAACCATTGTTAAGAATGATATCAAGGTCATTAGAAAATACGTCGATGATGACCGTTTAGCACAAGAAAATTTGTCAATAGATAAAGTCACTGTACAAGAGAATAAAATCTACGCTCAATTGTCACATCCATTTTTACAAAATGGGATAGTCAATGTTTCTTATGAGCCAGGAAACTGGAAATTCAGCGATGCCAATAAGGTTAATAAATTTTCGTGTACCATCAGAAGTCGCATTGGATTAATTGAGGACTGGGATCATATCGGCCAGCAACGATGGGTCGGATCGAATCTCTGGGCAAATCGGCTCCAGGATTGGCAAATATTGAATGGAATTTTAGAATGCGATATTCGCACGCATGATTTTCCCATGCCTATGCGAACTGTTCATGTCATCACTCGGCAAGTATCACCAGAATCAAGGGACAACTTTTCCCTTACTGTCCAGGTTCGAGGGACAGTCTCTCATCTTCAAATGGGGCAGTGTATGGCTGGTTTTCTGATCGGCGCAGGAAACGGCTGGTCTGACTATCGGGCCGGAGCTATTGTGCAGAGCTATTCGGGACTTGGCGGTGGCCTTTTATGTGTGATCGACTATGCAGCGGATCAGCTTACGTTTCGGGACAATAATGATGAGCAGAATGTCGATGTCTATCCAGTTATTTCAAATATCGGACATATTAAAGGCGAGAAATCCATATCTGCAAGTAGCGGCGACATTTTGCTTGAATTGGAAGTGAACAGAGATCTTTCGCATCGCTATCGACTAATGATGACTGGATGGGATGTTCAAACAGGCTCATTTCTGGGGGCTGCTATTTTAAAAAATCGTTCTGAAAAAGATATTACTGGATCGTTGGCTCTCGTCGCCCATCCTGGACGGGAAGGATTTCGTGAGCCACTGGCTTTTACTGATTTTCGATGTTGGGGATCAATGCTAAAATATCATCCTGAACGAGAATTAGGACCCATCATCGGTACGCTTTATTCATTGAATAAAGCAATATTGAAAATGACAGTGCAGTTCATGCCAGTTGCCTGGTATGGAGAATTTCTAGATCGCTTTCCCCAGCCGCTTGTTGCTGAGCTTAAATACAAGCCACAAGAGGCTTTGAATTGGGAGAAAACTAAGCAGGTGAGAATCACCCAGCCTGAATATGTGGCTTTTTTTAGAGTGGAAAATTGGGATGCTTCTTATGATTATGACTATGAAGTTAATTTTAAAGATAAATTTGGAAAAACTCATCGTTATGCAGGAACCATCAGAAAGGATCCTGTCGAAAATGAGCGAGTTAGTTTTGTTGCGTTAACGGGTATGGGAGTTATGGGACGTCGGGCAGATGCTCGAACTCCTGGTGAAGGCACAGACGAAGTAGCTTCCCCTCTGACGGGACGATGGTCGCCTGCTAATGTCTGGTTTCCCCATGCAGAGATTGTTGCCAACATAAAACAACAGGATCCTGATTTGATTTTCTTTACAGGTGATCAGATTTACGAAAACAATCCGACAAAACCTGACCGACGGGATCGGTTTCCCGTTCTGGATTACCTTTATAAATGGTATCTGTGGCACTGGGCTTTTCGTGATTTAACGAAGGACCGACCCTGTATTTTTCAAATTGATGATCACGATGTATATGCCGGAAATGTTTGGGGCTATGGCGGCAAGTTGAACCTGACAGGTTTTAATTCCGATGGCGGGGGCTATATGATGGATCCCCTTTTTATCCAGATGGTCGAGCGAACCCAATGTATGCACAATCCAGATGCTTATCGTTTTACAGAACCATTGAAGAACAGCTTTTCTTCTTATTTTGGCAGCCTGACATACGGGGGCATCAGTTTCGCCATCCTCGAAGATCGTAAGTTTAAGACACCTCCGCCAGGCAAATCATTTCAACCCCAGGATGAAATTCTGTTAGGAAATCCCCAGCATCGATTTCTGGATGAATGGTCAACAGACTGGACAAACGCTCAATTAAAAGTCATCGTCAGCCAGAGCACCTATGCTTCAAATCATACTGATTGGGATGATGGTGGATTAAAAGATTACGATACAGGTGGTTATCCTAAAGCAGGTCGCGATCGTGCATTGGAAGCGTTTCGCAAAACCCGAGCTTTTATCGTCTGTGGCGATCAGCATCTGGCGACACTTACCAGAATGGGCATTGAAAGACCACGAGATGCAGTGCTTCAATTCTGCGTCCCCGCTGTTGGCAATATTTACTGGCGCTGGTTTTTTCCAGAGAAATATTTAAAAATTTGGGAAGAGAGTGGCAAAATGGAAATTCCCGATGTTTCAGGAGATTATGTGGATGAGTTTGGTAATCATTTTCAAGTCCTCGCAGTAGCGAATCCAGATAATCCAGATGTAATAAAGTTAGGCAGAACCAAAGCCTGGATTCCCCGAACTGATGATTTAATTCAAAAACGAGTCAGTCAGGGTGATGGCTATGGACGCGTAATTATTGACAAAGTCCGCCGAACCATCACGTCTGAATGTTATCCTTTCGATGCTGATCTGGAAATTGGCGAGAAGGCTCAGTTCAGAGGCTGGCCATACACGATTTCTTTTGATGAATTGGACGCTCGAATCCCGATTGGATATTTACCCGATCTATATTTTGAAAATATCACAAATCCAGTTGTTCACGTGATCAATGAAAAGGATAGCGCAACCGTCTATGCGATTCGGACACGGGATAAAATCTATACCCCGCCTGTATATGAACGGGGGACATATACCGTCCGTGTTTTCGATCCCGAAAATAGTGAGAGAGAAAAAATAGTCAAAGGGCTGGAACCAGCAAAGAATCCAGGTAAAAAGAAAATTAAAATTTCGTGGTGAAACCCACTGATTCCATCGCTCCCAGCGATGGAATCAGTTCAGTATTGCACCGTAACACAAGCCTCTGGCTTGTGTAGTTGCTTTGCGTAAGTCTATGATTTTAAGAGCAAGCTAAGGCAAGCAAGATGCTTGCGTTACGATATTTAGCAGTTCGTAGAAACGCTGTAAAGGTCTTGCACTGCATGGATATGAATTCAATCATTTAGTGCAATTAGTAGTTTTCAAAAAAAAATAATGTCAACCAATCGAAAAATAATTTTTCTATCCCTGTTCTTCATCTCAGGAGCTTGCGGTCTTGTCTACGAAATCGTCTGGAGCCGTCTGCTTGTTTTTGTCTTTGGTGGGACAACGTTCGCCGTGACAACCGTTCTCAGTTGCTTCATGGGCGGTCTGGCGCTTGGCAGCTTTCTGGCAGGGCGCTTTAGTCCTTCCATCAACAGACCCTTAAGGATATATGGCATATTGGAGATTTCTATTGGAATCTTCTGTCTGTTCGTCCCGCTCCTGTTCGATTTTGCCATACCCATGTATCGAGTGCTCGTGAAGCTGGTGGGAGAATCGTTAGGTGTGTTGACAGTAGCTAGGTTGCTGGTAAGTGTTGTTATCCTTGTTATTCCAACGACCTGTATGGGAGCCACGTTACCGATACTTGCTAAAGGATTTGTAGGTCGTGAAGATGAGATCGGTAGCAATGTAGCGTACCTGTATGGCTTCAATACGATAGGAGCGTTTTTGGGTAGTGCTGGAGCAGGATTTTTGTTGCTGCCCACATTAGGGCTTAAAACTTCTATTTTGCTCGCCGTTATCTTCAACATCCTTGTCGGTACAACCGCAATCGTATTATCGGGTATACCAAAAAAGATATTACATAGAAAGTCTGTTAAGCCAAAGAAGCCAAAAAAAGATATTTCTATTAAACCGACAACACAATTGGACAAAAGAATATTGCTAATACTTTACGGTCTCTCTGGATTGTCGGCAATGGCTTTTCAGGTAGCGTGGACTCGGGCGTTAATCCTCTCATTGGGTTCATCGACTTATGCGTTTAGCTTGATAGTAGCATGTTTCATCTTTGGTCT